>Ga0078972_1001686_pt1 | contig 30089 bp, 21 predicted proteins | sample YelNatPaOPGAMG01_FD_67568 | JGI IMG/M metagenome (GOLD analysis project Ga0078972, IMG submission 67568) | Hot spring thermophilic microbial communities from Obsidian Pool, Yellowstone National Park, USA - OP-RAMG-01 (SPADES assembly) (version 2) | ecosystem: Environmental > Aquatic > Thermal... | reverse complement strand
CGTTTTGACAATATTGGTCATGGAGACCTAAGCCAGGTGCAATCGAATTCTTTCCTTGTAGAAATGTTGCTCAATGATGTGGAGGAAGCTTACCAAAAAGGGAAAATAGATAACCAAGGGATTTATACCAGTTTGTCCAAGAAACTGGAAAACGCAAAGAAGCACTTTGATGGGGGTCAAACAAAACAGGCGGGCAATGTATTGAATGCTTTTCTCAATGAAGTAGAAGCACAGAAAGACAAACACCTTGCAAAAGAGACTTATTCACTTTTAAAATTCAATGCAGAGTGTATAATTAAAAGATTAGAGGAATGAGAGCCCGAGCCCGTCTGGAATTCAATCTTTGGAGATCGATATCCTCTGACGCTATGACGGATCGATTTGATATTATTACTCGACCTTGGCAAATATCGTAAATGAAACTCACGCTGAACTTGTTTTTCAGCATCTATCTTCCCTTGTACGAGACCCTGAAACAAGTTCAGGGTGACCATTTTTTTAAAATTTGTCAAAGTTCTCTAATTTACTCTAACCTCCTGCAGGGTTAACCCTCCAGGAGGGTGTCTTTGTCCATTTCCGACTTTATTTAAAAAGCGAGAGATCCACGGCATCGCCCATCATCTGGTGGCCAGTTTCATTGGGATGGAGATGATCGCCTGTGTCTGCAGTGGGCAAGAGACGCAACGGATTTTCTGGATCTCGCAAGGCCAAATCCATATCAATGACCGCATCGAAGCGTCCACTTGTCCGAATCCATTCATTGACTTGCTGTCGTGCAGATTCGCGCTCTGGCGTATCATAAAACGAGCCACCAAAAGGAAGGAGCGTAGCGCCATAGACCTTGATCCCTTTGGCATGGGCATGATCGATCATCTGTTCGTATGCAGAAATGAGATTGGCCGCCACAGCCTCTGCACCTTCTTTTCCCTGAGCCTGACCAATGTCATTGATTCCTTCTAAAATAATTAACCACCGCACTCGGGTTTGGTTGAGCACGTCTCGTTCAAATCGACTCAATGCGGAAGGCCCCAAACAATCCCGAAGCACGCAATTTCCTCCAATCCCCATGTTCAATACACCCACATTCCGGGTCTCGGGATTCTGCAAAAGTCGAATAGCGAGTTGATCTGGCCAGCGATTTTGCTTGTTTGTTCCAGAGCCTCGTCCGTCTGTGATGGAATTCCCCAGCACCACAACCGCTCCTGCTGATTCGTCTGCGATCACATCAATGCCATTGATAATATACCAGTGATCTGTTTTAACCGCACCGGCAAAATCCACAGAAGAGACCTGATTGCCGGAAAGGAGATAGGAAGTGGTCCGTGAGCCAGGATGACCCGTCACATCTGGAGAGGTCTCGCCAAAGTGAATCGTAATGGCAAGTTTGGTCCGCGGTTCCAATGGAAAATCCAAAGGATCCGAAGTCACAGTCGTCCCCGGCACAATGGTCACAGTGGGCTTTCCGTTAAATAACAATTCCTTGTCTGTTGCGGGATCAATGGCACTGCCATTTGTGGAAACTGCGAGATGCACGATATCCAGAGTGACAGGGGTGGTTCCAAATTCGTTTGAAAATCGAACACGGAGTCGTTTCCCCCCAATAGAAACGCACACAATCTGTCTGAGCGTATTGTGGCTCAAACCGGGTTTGGGGGGCAAATTGGAGGGTTCGACCAATTGAGGGGCGGTGCTCCACGTTCCGACCCATACTTCGCTCGGGGGCAAAGTCACTCCCAGATGAGAGGTGTGACACATGACCACAAAACTGAGAGCAAAGCCAAACAGAATACCCAAAAGCAAAAACAAATGCCTGGTCTTTTTGAAAGGGGTGATGTTCTGGATAGGAAGTTGTTTTGACATGGTGAAATCTCCTTCTTATTGACAGGTGAAATCGAAAAATTATACTTTTCAGCAGTTTTGTATTGTTGAATTATTGACATCAATATAACACGGGGCTATTCTAAAATCAATGGATCGATTTGTGAGATATTAAGGTTTCATTTCTTCTTCACTTTCAGGCTCGATGTCTGCAGGGTTTTTATTAAAATCAAGAATTTTTTATTCCATTCATTTATATTCCCCTATTCGAAGATGGGGATTTCCCTGTTGGTTACACTCTCTCAGATAAGTAAGGCGATTGCAATTGCTCCGTTTCCATTTGAAATTTTCCCTTTATTTACGTATCTTTCAAAAAAATATTGAAATATGCGGTCACCAGAGGGAAAATACGAAAAATTACAGGAACTTCTCCGGGCCATGGGAAGTGTGGTAGTGGCTTTTTCGGGTGGAGTCGATTCGACGTTTCTTCTCAAAGCAGCAAAAGACGCATTGGAAGACCGCGTCTTGGCAGTGACTGCAGATTCTGAAACCTATACTTCTCAAGAAAAGGAAGAGGCCATCGCCATTGCAAAAAAATTGGGAGTTGCGCACCAAATTATTTCCACAGAGGAACTCGATTGTCCTGAATTTGCTTCGAATCCGGTCAATCGCTGTTATTATTGCAAAAAAGAGCTCTTCACCCAGCTCAAAGCCATTGCAGAAAAAAACGGCTTTCAAACCATTGTGGAAGGAAGTACATTAGACGATGCCAATGATTATCGTCCTGGGCACCAGGCCATTCGAGAATTGGGGATTCGCAGCCCTTTGAGGGAAGCGGGATTTACCAAATCCGAAATCCGCGCGTTGTCCAAAATCTTCAATCTTCCCACCTGGAATAAACCCAGCATGGCCTGTCTGGCCTCCCGGTTTCCCTATGGAACACCGATTACTCCTGAAAAACTTCGGATCATTGAGAAGGCAGAAAAAATTCTTCGAGAATTGGGATTTACTCAAATTCGGGTGAGGCATCACGATACCATTGCACGGATCGAAGTGGATCCTGAAGAAATCTCTCGTTTTACAGAACCTGAAATTCGAACCCACATCGTGAAGCAATTTCGAGCACTGGGATATCTCTATGTGACACTCGATTTGGCAGGGTATCGTACTGGGAGTATGAATGAAGCGATTTTTTCTAGGCACGAGTCATCCAAGGAGTAGGCTATGGCAGTCCGAAAAATTCGCATTGCATTGATTGAAGATTCTCCCACAGTTCGATTTTCTTATAAATTGCTTTTTGAAAAAGCAGGATTTGAAGTGTTTGAAGCAGACAATGCCAAAGACGGATGGGATCTCATCTGTGAGAAAAAACCCGATGTCATTGTGCTCGACATGATCATGCCAAAGATTCCGGGCATTGAACTCTTGAAACGCATTCGCTCTGTAGAATTTTCCAAGGACATTCCCGTTTTGGTATTGACCTCGCTCAAAGAAGAAGATAAAGTGAAAGAAATTTTTCAATCCGGGGCAGATCATTACTGCCTCAAAGGCATGGATTCTCCCGAAGTCATTCGAGAGACCATTTACAAGTTACTCAAAGAAAAAGAGCAAAAAAGGGTAAAACAACTACTCGAGGGCCAAAAACCCAAAGAGGAAGAAAAACCCCCAGATCCTGGATTGGACCGCTTTTTCTGGTATTTTTAATTTACTTCTTTCAACCATTGATCTAACCAGTCAAGCACGGTGTCGTGCCACAAGATGGAATTGTGCGGTTTGAGGACCCAGTGATTTTCATCTGGAAAGTAAAGGAGTTTACTCGGTATTCCTTTTCTTTGAAGCAACGTAAAAGTCGAAAGGCCTTGCGTTTCCGCGACCCGAAAGTCTTTTGCGCCATGAATGACAAGCATGGGCGTTTTCCATCGATCTGCAAACCGAATGGGGTTGTGCTTTTCATATCCTTCTGGATTTGTCCATGGCGTCCCTTCATGATCCCATTCCGGAAACCAGAGTTCGTCGGTATCAAAATAGGCCATTTTTTCGTCCAGGTTTCCATCATGGCATACGAGGCATTTGAATCGGTCCGGCCAATTGCCTGCGATCCAATTGATCATGTATCCTCCGAAGCTTGCCCCCAAAGCACCGACTCGGTTTCCATCCATCCAAGAATATTTTTTGACTACAAATTCAAGACCTTTTTGTAAATCCACCAAGGGTTTTCCGCCCCAATCTCCTTGAATGGCATCGGTAAATGCCTGCCCATACCCTGTAGAGCCGTGGAAATCAATCATGACAACTGCATAGCCTCTCCCTGCATACACTTGAGGATTCCAACGATAATGAAAATGATTTCCGAAAGACCCTTGGGGACCTCCGTGAATGAGAAAGGCCACAGGATATTTTTGGGAAGGATCAAAATCCACAGGTTTGACAATATACCCGTATACTGTCTCGTCATTCCATCCTGGAAATGAAAATTGCTCCGGTTCGCCCATTTTCACTTTGGCTAATTTTTCTTTATTGAGCTGAGTGATTGCGCGAAAGTCTTTTCCATCCATTCGAATAGAATAGAGTTCTACCGGAGAACAAAAATGATCCAACCCAAAGACAATTCGATTGTTGGCCACTTGAGGCCATTGCACTGTGCCTTTGTTCCATATCCTTTTCACTTGACCTGTTTTCACATCGATGGCAAAAAGCGCAGTTTGACCTATTTCTTCTGCAGTGACAAAGAGTTTCTTTCCATCTTTGGACCAGACCATTTCTTTGACAGAGCGATCCCATGCTTCTGTTAAAACCTGACTTGGCCCATCAGGCCATGCTTTTAATACCACTCGAAACCGGTCCGCTTCATATCCGGGCCGAGACATGGCCAAATACGCCAATGTCTTTCCGTCCGGCGAAAAAACAGGCATAGTATCCCAAGCAGGGTTGGATTGGGTAAGGCACCTGGGTTCTGGATTTTCAAAAGTGACATGATACAAGTCAAAATTGGTGGACCAGGCTTCTTCGCTCCCTACATTTTTGGTTGTGAATACAATGCCCTTGCTGTCTGGAGTGAATGTGAATTCTTCTCTTCCGCCAAACGGTCGAGAAGGGCAATCTGCATCCATTCCCGGCATGAGATCCACTGGACTTCCGTTTCCATCGCTGTTCAGGAGAAAAAGATGGGATCTCCGGCCATCCATCCAGGTGTCCCAATGCCGAACAAACAAACGATCATAAATCCGCCCTTTTGCCTTTCGATTTTCCATCTCGTTCAATTGTTTTTTGGTTTCTTCTGGAGAAGTCCCCACAAAAACTTCCATGGCAAGGACCAGGCGTTTTCCATCCGGAGACAATAAAAAATGATTGACATCGAGAGGAAGGGTTGTCACTTGTTGGGCTTCTCCACCCTCCACTGAAATTTTCCACACTTGGGAAGAGCCAGACCGTGTGGAAAGAAAATACACAGTTTTGCCATCGGGATGCCACACAGGATCCCAATCATTGGCAGGATGCGAGGTGAGGCGTTTTAATCCAGTCCCGTCGATATTGACCAACCACAGACTGGTGTGACCTTTGTTTTCTTCAAGGTCAGTGACTCGAACAGCAAATACAATTTGTGTCCCGTTTGGGGATACCTGGGGTGAAGAGATTCGATCCATGGCCAAAAGATCGTGTACGGTGAAAGGATGGGGCGTTTCTTCTCCTCGGAGAAAAGTGGTCATTGCAAATATAAAAAACATCGAGAGCCAAGGAAGGGTTTTCATGGTTTCCTCCATTTACCGAATCACCACCATTTTCTTTGTTTTTTGTTCTCTGGTATGATCTTGGTACGACACTTGAAGTTGATAAAAATATACGCCACTGGCAAGTGAAAATGACTCAAGAGTCAAGGTATACTCTCCAGCGGGTTTGTACGTTTCTTCTGCCCATTCCATGACTTTTTTCCCTTGTACGTCATACACAATCACTTTCACTTTTGCAGGTTTAGGAAGTGTATACCGAATTTCCGTGAAAGGATTAAATGGGTTGGGATAATTCTGTTCGAGAATAAAATGGTCAGGTACTCTTTCTGTCTGTTTTGCTTCCACTGCGGTGAGTCGATTGCCTTTTCCCGGAGTTCCGCCATAGAGTAAAGAAGCTGCCCAGCTTTCTGGAAGTTGGTTGTCTGCAGAGATACTGAGCAGTTCCAGGCTGTATCCTTTTCCATCTGCTTGACTGGGCCAGGGGTCATTATTGTCATAATCCACGCTATCCACAAGGATTCCAGTCTTTGCGTAGAGACGCACTGCATCGTTCCTGCCTAAACCAAAGGGGAGATTGCCAATTGCCCACACGCCATTCGGATACGCATTCTGAAACGCCACAAGATCCTCACACACCACAAGCCATTGACCCGCAGGAATTACAGTCCCTTCAGGAAATTGAAATGCATGAGCGTCATTATCGTCTTTCAAGATCCAGTTGGAAATGTCCTGATCCACGGTTTGTGGATTGTACAATTCTACCCAATCTCCACAGGGAAGATCAGAAGGCGGGTTGTACATGATTTCATTAATCACCACCGGTCCAATTTGAATGGCAGTGGAATCAGCTCTGCCCATATTGGTTCCGTACATGCCCATTCCAGCTCCTGGAGAGTTTGGCAAAAGATAATAATTCGAATCAAACAATGGGACGCCAGTAATACAATAAGGCGAATTGTCATATTCTGGATCATTGGTCATGGAATACGAAATGTGGATGGCTCCTTCGAGAGGACCGTGGGTGCTGTTTAAATAATTCCAGATGTTGTCCTTGTTATTATACAGAATCACGTTGGTCGCGTACAACTCACCTCGATACGACCAGGCATAGCTATCGCCAATGCGCAAGCCCACGTTGTTGTCCACAGCCACCGAATGATCCAAGAACATGATGGGGCCTTTGGTCACGCCGTTTTCTGTCCATCCGACTTCAAATCCTTGATCACAATTTTTCGCCACTGTATCAAAAATGCGAAGTGTGTCTCCTCCAGAAGCAGCCACCCCTTCATGGATGATGTCTTCAAGCCAGCAATGGGTGATACGAAGTCTCGACGAATGATGATCAATGGCATCGTCCTTGGTGGTCATGATGACCAAGCGATCGAGTTCAGAATATTCAGGATACTGCGGATGCACGTAATCGATATGAAAACCGTCTGTGTCAATGTCCTCAGTATAAATGTGGTCGTCATTCGGAATGTTCAGAATGTGAGAATTCCGGTATTGAAGCCGAGTCCAGTGAAATTCTCCTCCATGCCAGACAAACGCAGTGACCGAATTGTTGACCGTGACCTTGCTGTAATGGGCCCCTATGGCCTTTCCAGGAGAATTCAAGATAAACACATTGTCGAGCTGGAGATCTGCACCATTGTAGGCAAAAAGAATGTGCTGGCGACCTGTATGCCATCCATCGCCTGCAGGTCCTGGTCGATTGGGATCTCCTCCGCCATTGACAAAGAAACAGTACTGAAAAATGCCTTTGGCAGATTTCAATTCCAATCCCCCCCACGGTTCATTCCAATTCTGTGAAGTAAACACCACGGGATCCGAAGGCGTTCCTTTCACCTGGATGGTGCCTTCGATTTCCATGCGGGCATTTTTCTCAAATTCAATCCAAGTTCCTGGGAGAATGGTCAATTGGCAATTCGAGGGAATGCGCAAAATCCCTTTCACAATATGCCGGACACTGGCTTCCCATGTGACTTGATTCAAAGAGAGAGTCCCGGTATGTTCCACAGTGGGCCAGGAAGAAGCCAGCAGAATGGTTTTGGTCGTTTTCGGAATTTTAGAATTTTCAATTTCAAAAAGGGTATTGGAGGCTTCGGTCAATGGAAAAACGCCTGTGCCAACCCCTTTTTTCAAATGCACTGTCGTATCCTTTTGGGCCCATTTGACCTTGAGATCCTCGGAGACAGTCCAGTCAACGTTCCACTGTGGATCTCGGATTCGAATGACCATGGGAATATGTGCTCCTGGATAAAAATGGGAAGGGGAAAGGATTTCGACATGGGTTTCGGCCAATGGCACAAATTGGGCTTCAATGGAAAAGCCTTGTGTCGGATTCACCTGGATTTCTGGATTCACAGAACCATCCGACCATCCTAAGAAACGATATCCCGGATTTGGAATGGCCTTGAATGTAATGGGAATGCCTTCAAAATATTTGCCTGTCCATGGAAACGCAGTGATTTGGACTGTATTGATTTGGACTTTTCCGCCTGGGGTTGCATTGACCGTGATCGAAACAGGGCTCCGAAGTTGGAAATACTCTTGGAGCTGTTGCATCACAATATTCGGACGGGTCTCTGCAAAATGTCGGAGGCCTTGAATGCTGGCATTCCATTGAGCCACGGTATTTTGCCATTTGGCAGCTTCCAAAGAAATTTCAGGTGCGATTTGTTCTGCGAGGGAATCGATCACTGCCTTGACTTGAGAAGCAGAAAATACTGTGTTCAGCAAATCCATGATTCTGTTAATATAATATTTTTTGTACGTGGCATTCTGTAAAAGTTTTTTAATAAACAGATTATCCAAAGTCGAAGCCAGGGGACTGTACGGAGTTGTAAATCCATTCCATTCTAATTCTGTAAAAGCCCGATCTGCATCCCAAATGGTCCAAATCCATTTGGCATTGGGAGACTTTGCTCGAATCATGAACGTGCCGTATGCCCAGCTTTTCCATTCTGTGGCATGGACCAAGGCCATGAGGGTGGTGAAATTTTCCAAATCCATTTTTGATTGGGCTTCTGCCAACTTGGCATCGGAAACAAAACTATTGGATTCAAAAAATTGGACCAATTTTTTCCATTCTTCTCTGGAGCCGTACACCAATTCCGTGGAATCCCACCGGGTTCGCATGAGATCAAACTCTGAGATTCTTAAATGGGTTTGGACAAAATCTTCGTCCATACTTTGTTTGATTTCATAAATGCCATGAAATTGGCCGTTGAGATACAAAACAGAAAATCGACCCCGCACTCCCATTTGACCTGCTCGCCGCCACAATTCAAACACCAAAGGATCCCGGATGAGCGTCCCACTGGCATTTTTGGGTTCGAGATTGTCGTCATACCCAGAGCGAAACACCAATGTATTAAACGTGGACACAGTATCATTGGAAAATAATGGGTAATTCAGTCGTCCAGTGCCATAGCCTTCCCGAAAGTAAATCTTAAACGATTTCTTGTTATAATCCCTTGGGCCTGTATTGCCTTGAATGCGGGCTCCTGCTCCAGTTTGGAATCCCAATCGGCGATTTTCAAAGAATTCGAGTTCTACGGGCCTTTCCCAGGCTCGACCATCTCCATCGTTCACGTAAATCCCTGTTTGAGGATTAAACAAATTTTCTGGATCTGTAGAAAGACTGAGCACAGGAAGGGTGTGATCAATGTTCACCCAAAATGTGTGCACTTGAATAGGACTTGGCATTTTGTTCGGGCCAAAACTTCTCACTTTAAAGACTTTTGTATTGGACAAAGACACGGGGCCTGAATATCTCGATGAAGTGCGTATCGGATCAGAACCATCCAGAGTATACCGAAGGGTGTCTCCTGGCCGACTGGCACGGACTGTAACAAGCACATTTCCAGTGTAAAATCCAGATGCTGTCAGGAGCTGAGGAGTTTCGCTCACCGTGGCATATCCTTGATTGTTGGCCGCCCCGGGCGTGGGTGTATCAAAATACCCTTTGGTCTGGCCTCCATCTGGCATCCTTCCATAAGAAATGTCCCGATATTGAGCGCCGTATCTGAGACTGTCAATGATTGTTTTCCCGTCTGGACTTATCAAGACTACTTCTTCGCCTTCTTTGGCCAATTGAAATGGTAAATGGGTTGGACCTTTTTCTGTTTTACCGTCCGCGTAGAGCAATAGAAAGCCATTGGCAGGAATCGTGGTTTTCGAAGGAGAAGTACTCGGAATTTTCCAATAATTTCCTCCCCTGTAGTCATCTGTCAAAAAATATCCTGCAATATTCACCGCACTCGTTCCTGAATTATAAATCTCAATCCAATCTTCGTAATCTCCTTCGGGGTTTTCGTAAGAAAGGACATTGGAGGCCATGATTTCGTTGACGTAAAGCCGGGCATGGACTGTTTGTAGAGACCACGCAAGACACACAAAAAGAATACAAAATTTTTTCATAAGACGTTTTTCTCCTTCCACTTTCATACATAAAAAACCGCCTGAATTTACTCAGGCGGTTTGATTTTAGATCTTTGTCCTCATAATAATACTATTTGATCAAAGCCATTCTTCGGGTGAGGGAGAAATCCTTTCCTTCCAATCGATAGAGATAAATCCCTGTACTCACAGATCGACCCCAATTGTCTTTTCCGTCCCATTGGACTCGATAACTTCCCGGATTGAATGTGCCTTGAACAAGCGTTCGAATTTCCTGTCCCAAGAGATTGTATATACTTAAACGGATTTTTTGTGCATGAGTTCCAGAAAGATCAAATCGAATTTCAGTTTCTGGATTAAATGGATTGGGGTAATTGGGATACAAAACATGCATTTTCGGCACAAAAGATTGATCCTGAGATTTCACTTTTGAGACAGAAGTGCGAATTGCGACGACAATATCTGAGAAATGCTCAGCTTCTGCATAGACCATGCCTGAAGACGTATCGACCACCACATTGGAAATTCCAGTCGAGTCTAAAGAGCCAGAATCTGCAAAGAAGACCCCCAAATCCTCTGGGGCAAGGCCGAGAAGATCAAAAAGTCCTGCTTTGATTGGGAATGCCACTTGCACAGGTGCACCGAACGAGAAAGGATGCACAGGCACGCCATTCACCAGGACTTCAAAACACGCGCCGGTCAGAACACCCTCTGGAAAATGGACAGAGGTGTCCACATTGGCCATCTGGGGCAAAGTGACATGGAGGGTGATATCGCCAGAAAGTGTTCCGGGCTGGAATGCAATTTCTCCCCCATTGAAGATATTCAACGGGAAGGGAAGCCCGCTGATTTTAAGAACATCCTTTTCTCCCAATTGGTGCAATGAACCTACGTATTCTCCAGATCGGTTCCGGAAGCGGACTCGGACAGAGTCCAATCGAGTCGTATCCTGAGGGGATCCAATGACCGTGACTCTGGCCATGGCAGTCCAGCGTTCTTTTTGGGCTTTGATGAGGCCAATTCCCCGATGCAATGCAGTGAAAAGACCATTCGGATCAATCGTACCGATTTTTCTTCCTACGACTTCCCATCGCACTGAAGTCTCAGAAGCAATGCCAGAAGTATCCACAAGGTACGCTTTGAATTGCACGGTATTGCCCACACTCACCACGGTATCTTTTGGAGAAATTCTCAACCGAAATCGGTTTTCGTGTCGATAGCGATTTTTCAATGAATCGCAGGCGCTAGAATCTCGCAACACGGTCACGTGGGCTTTTCCCGTAAGGTGATCCACTGAAGCAAAGACGAATCCATGACCCACTGCTGTGGCTGTGAAAACACCGTTTTCTGAAATGGTCCCAAACGTTTCGTTTTCCACACTCCAGGTGAAAGTCGTATCCCTGGTATTCCCTTGCAAATCCACGAGCTTGGCCTGAAATTGAATGCTTTGCCCTACATAGGTGACAGTATCCCTGGGTAAAACCAAAACCCAAAGCCTTTCCCTTCCAGGGCGTTCGCTGGTAGAATCCCGTTCGACAAGAATGTGTGCTTTTCCAATCAAAAGTCCCACGCGCGCAGTGACAATCGCATGGCCTGCATGTTTTGCCTCAAAAAGTCCCGTATTTTCGTCAATGGTTCCGACATACGGATTTAAACTTGTCCAAACAAACGCAGTGTCTTTTGTGGTGCCATTTCGGTTGACTAAATACGCCCGCATTTGAAGGGTCTGACCAACGGAAAGGACAGTGTCTTCTGGCACGATTTGAACACGATATCCGCTTTTCCAATCTGCAGAAATCACTCGCACGCTTGCAGTGCCACTGAGCCTGCCTGCACTGGCCACGATCAGGCCAGAGCCAGATCGGGTGGCTGAAAATACGCCTTCCTGCGAAATGGAACCTATTTTTTTGTCAGTGAGGCTCCAGGTAAATGTGGTATCGTGACGCACGCCTGCAGTGTCCACAAGATATGCGATAAATTGGACTTCACTTCCAATGGTTACTGTGGTGTCTGCCGGAATTACAACCACCCGATACGGGTTCCGCCTTGGATGTGGATTTTGACCACGATGCTGGGCAAAAATTGTCCCGTAGACAAGACACAAAATGCCTATCCAGAGGACAAATTTTGTCATTGCGAAACGCATTTGCCTTTTTTCCATAATTTTATCCTCCTATGCTTAGTGAAATATTTTCATTGAGTTGGGATAGAAGCCATTCAGATGAACCTCTCTTTTCGAACCTTTAAGTTAAATTAAAACTTGCAAAATTTGTTCCATCGATTTTTTGTATTGCTCTTTTGGAAAAGAATCTGTATTTTTAAAAATAAAAAGGTGGACTGTGAAACCGCAAGAACCTGCGCCTGTAAAACTGGTAATTGCTATTTTGTACAGTGACCAAACACTTTTGGAAAAAGCCCTTTCCATGTTAAGTTCTCGTTACGGCCCGATTGATTATCAAAGCCCGATCTTTCCTTTTGACCATACGAATTATTACGTGGCTGAAATGGGATCTCCGATTTTACGGCTTTTTATTTCACACGAACCTTTAATCCATCCCAAGGACATTGCCCGAATCAAGATCGAAACCAATGAGATTGAAGAAGCATTGGGAATACGAGAAAACGAGATCCTCTCTCGGAAAGTGAATTTAGACCCAGGCTACATGGATTATGATAAGGTGGTACTTGCTTCGACGAAATACAATGGTCAGAAAATTTATCTCGATTTTGGGATTTGGGCCGATTTGACCCTTCGTTACGAAAAGGATCAGTTTTATCCCTACCCCTGGAGTTTTCCTGATTTCAAGACCGGGATGTACAATGAAGTTTTTCTTCAAATTCGCAAGCGTTATAAAATCCAAAGAAAAAGCCAAAAATAAAGGAGTCACAGGATGAGAAAATTTTATTGCCATCGAAAGCTGTTGTCTAGAAAAAAGCACAGTGGAAAATACTCGTGGTTATTTTTGCCTTTGGCAGGCTTTGCCGGACTGATTTGGTTTCTCATTCGAGTCCTTCCGAAGCCGAGTCGGGCATCGTATCCGTGCATGAAAGTGGCCATTCCTTTTGCTTCTGGCTTCATTACCTGGCTTTTGGGTGTATTGACTTCGGGCATTGCCTGGGAAAAAATGAAAAGGACAAAACGCAAGGCGAAATTCCATTGGGCTTTCGTTTTTGCACTTCTGGCCTTTTTGGGCATTCTCTGGACCACGACCACAGGCGAAAAATCCGCGCAGGCCCATTTTGCCAATGCCATTCACGAACCCAACAAACCCATGGGCGAACCCAAGGGCATTTTCCCTGGAAGGGTGGTTTGGATTCACAATCCAGATGCGACAAACGAGCGATGCACCAATCAAAAAGGCGATGGCTGGTTTCTCCCAAAAAACAACAATCAAGCCGTGATTGACCAAATGCTTTCGGATGGACTGAGGGCGCTTACTGGGAAATCCACAGACCAAGAAGCCTGGGACGCAATCTTTCGTTATCACAATGTCCAACGGGGAAAAGGCAATGTCGGCTATACTCCGGGCGAGACCATTTTCATCAAAATCAATGCCACTTCGAGTTGGGGAGGCAATTTTAATTCGAATGATCTCTCGGTGGTAGAAAATCAATGGTATGGCATTGCAGAGACTTCTCCTTATCTGATTTTGGCCTTATTGAGACAATTGGTGAATGTGGTGGGTGTGGCGCAAACCGACATTTATGTGGGAGACCCGCTAAAGCATATTTACAAACATTGCTTTGACCTTTGGCATGCAGAATTCCCCCATGTGCATTACATGGATCACGATTATGGTCCAGAAAAAAATCGAGAAAAAATTGCGTATACTCCCCAGCCCACGATTTTTTATTCTGACCGCGGCACTGTGATGATGACAGGCACTTGGAACGATCCCCATGCGGGTGTCCCCACTGAGAATGATCGACTCTGCACGTTATTTGAGTCTTGTGAATATCTCATCAATGTGCCGACGCTTAAAGGCCACAAGCGGGCTGGAATTACCATGTTTGCCAAAAACCATTTTGGGTCTCATGCTCGAGAAAATGCAGTGCATCTCCACGGAGGATTGGTGAATCCCACAGAAAATGATCCGTTTCGGGCTGGATATGGGCTCTATCGAGTGCAAGTGGATTTAATGGGTCACCAATGGCTGGGTTTGAAAAATCTCGTGTGTTTAATGGATGCATTGTACGCTGGACCAGAGGCGGTGTATAAACCAACCAAGTGGAAACTTGCCCCATTTCACAATGATTGGGTATCTTCCATTTTTCTTTCTCAGGATCCAGTGGCCATTGAGTCTGTGGGATACGATTTTTTGCGTGCAGAATATACCAGTGATACTCCGTACAGTTGGGTCCAGATGGAAGGGGTGGATGACTATCTCCACCAAGCGGCAGATTCTACCCAATGGCCTCGAGGAATCCAATACGATCCTGAAAACGATGGAACGCCCATTGGGTCACTGGGAGTTCATGAACATTGGAACAATCCGATCGAGAAAAAATATTCTCGAAATCTGGGGACCGGGAATGGAATTGAACTGGTCATCGTGGAAGGCACATTCAATTCCGTAAAAGAAAGATCGCTTCCCATGCCCAGTGCGTTTCATCTTTATCAAGGATATCCAAATCCGTTCAATGCCTCGACCCGTATTCGATACGTGTTGGCAGAACCGGGAAAAGTGCATTTGCAGATTGTCAATCTGCTTGGGCAACCCATTTGCGATTTGGTAGATCAAGAGTTAAGCCCAGGATCCTACGAAGCAGTTTGGAATGGAGCGACAAATCAAGGGCCCGAGGCGAGCTCTGGTGTGTATTTCTGTGTCATGCGTGCGCAAGGCCATTCTGGAAATTATCACTCCAGTACACGCATTGTCTTGGTGAAGTAAATGCGGTGGAGAATCTTTTTGTTTTCTTGGATCTGGGGATGGACTGCGCTTTTTGCAGGCGATTTGACTTTTTACACCACCCTGGATGGATTACCGAGTGATACTGTCACTTCCATTGCAATTGATCCTTTTGGGTGCAAATGGGCAGGGACGATTCGAGGGCTTTCTCGATTCGATGGAACCCACTGGGAACATTTGTCCACTGTAGGCAATTTTCCTATTTTCGATTTGGCCATTGAAACTGGATTTTTCCCCCGGTTGTGGATTGGGACCGATGCGGGCATTTTCGTGCTTTCCATTTCGCGTCAAGCTTGGCAATTGGAAGCCTTGTATACAAAAGAAACCCATCCTCTTGTTTCCAATCGAATCTTTGCAGTCACCATTGACAGCGGGCACACCAAATGGTTTGGCACAGACAAAGGCATTAGTTTTCTTTCTGCCACAAGATGGGATTCTGTGCCCCAAAAGCATCTTTCCAGTTCTTGGATTCTTTCTTTTGGTTATGATCAAAATACGGGCTGGAATTATATTGGGACAAAAGGCGGAGGGGTTTCTCGCGTCCGGATGGACTCGTTGGATGGCATCACTTCGGCCTCACCTTACGATTACACCTGGGCAAGCCTTCCTTCAGATACCGTGTATGCGATTCAGATTGATCGAGATGGGAATCAATGGTTTGGGACAGATCAAGGCTTGGCCTATCATCAAGGGACAAACACCAAACTCAACTGGTTCTTTTTCAATCGTGATAGCGGCATGAGCAATGATTTTGTCCAGACCATTCTCAGAGACAAACAAGATCTCCTGTGGGTTGGTACTAAGAAGGGAGTGAGTTTCTACAATGGATTTCGCTGGCAAAATTGGGATTTCGAATATGGGGTGAATGCCATTGCAATGGATCTGGATGGTTCTCTTTGGTTTGCCACGGATCGAGGGATTATTCATTACCAGAAAGAGAATGCTATTCACTGGGAACAAAATCGTGAAGGCTTTCCATGTTTTCTCTATCCTGCTTTTCCCAATCCCTTCAATCCACAAACAGAAATTTGGATTGTTCTTTCTCGTACTGCCAAAATCCGCGGGGAGGTATTCGATCTTTCAGGGAGAAAGATTCGGACGCTTGTCGAAGCCGAATTCTCTCCAGGCACGCACCCGGTGATTTGGGATGGAAAAGACGATACAGGGCTGGAAAGTCCTTCCGGTCTCTACGTGGCGGTATTTATTTTGGATGGTCAAATACATCAAAAGTACACACAAAAATGGGTGAGGTTCAAATGAAAAAAGCGTTTTTATTGTTATGGGGGTGGGCGACTTTATTTGCCCAAAATGCGCAACTCCAAATTTGGGTTGTAGATGGCAACACTCAGCAACCGATTCAAGACGCACTTGTGCGGGTAGAAGGCGTTGGGATTTCTCCTCAATATCAACGAAGCAAAACCACTGCGCCTGTGTGTTTTTCTGTTCCAATTTCTGGACTGCAAGAAGAAAAACAGAAGGTGCCCATGGATTTTGAGATGCTTCAAAGTTATCCCAATCCGATTAAGACTCGGGTGACTTTGAATGCTTCTTCTCCGATACACCGTTTTCCAGTTTCAATCCGACTTTTTAATGTGGTGGGCCAACTTCTATGGGAACAGGAAATCATGGGCGTGTCTGGCCAAGGGCTTACCATGGATCTCGAAATGAAAAATTTTGCTTCTGGAGTTTACTTCTTTCAGATGCTCGAGCCAGGGGAGGTTCCAAGAACTGCCAAAGTGCTTCACCTGGGAAAAACAGAAGCCCCTCCTCAAATTAAAATTCTGGAAATCCGGCCTTCAGAGCCTTCTCGCGGAATGACTTTCCAAAAGCCTCAGCATCCACAGAATGTGACCATTACTGCATTTACAGACAAATCTTCCAAAAATTCCACAGGGGAACATGTGGGAGGTTTTGCCTCAACCACCATTTCTCTTTTTTCTGATACCACAGTCACACTGGCATTACAAAAAGTGCCATTTTCAGAAGAAGGCCACAATATGGCCCCGCGTGCGGTTTCTCCTCCTCTCGTGGATGGGAGAGACGAGGATCCCTGTTGGCAACAGGCTGTTTGGGGAGAAATTCGCTGGCTATGGCTTTATCAAATGCCAGAACCCGATGATTTTACAGGACGCTATAAAATCGTGTGGACTCCGGATCGGCTGTACTTCCTCGTGGAAATCATAGACGATACGTTGGTGGACAATCATCCCAATCCGTATGCGGATTATTACAAAGACGATTGTCTTGAAATTTTTATTGACGAAGACCATTCCGGTGGCGATCACCGACTCAACCATCAAGCGTTTGCCTATCACATTGCTCTGGATTATACCATTGTGGATTTAGGCACTTCGTATCGCGTATTGGATTTGTCAAACCATGCGGAGGTAAGACGCACCAGTGAAGGCCATCGTCATCTCTGGGAAATTGGATTAAAGGTTTTTGATAAAAACTTTCAAGAAAATTCAGAGGCCAATATCCCCGTAACACTGACTCCGGGAAAACTCATCGGGCTCATGCTTGCCTATTGCGACAATGATGGAGGAACGGACAGGGAAAGTTTTATTGGCTCTATTGACATTCCCGGGCCGGATAAAAATTTAGGATGGGTCAATGCAAGTGTGTTTGGGACGTTGGAATTGATTCCGTAAAGGATTTTGCTTTCTTTAATGCGTTGAACGCAGAGACACAACACACCGAAGGTTCCACAATTCCTTTGAGGCAATAAAGCCTTCGATATTTTCTTTCTTCTGTCTCTGTCAGTTCTGTGACGTCCACCAGCGCCCCGGAGGGACACGCAATGCATTTTTCCGGTTGGTGTTCAAATTCGGTCGCCGTTTTTACAGCCACCAGGGCTTTGTCTCTTGTCCAGTGCCATCCCCATCCTTTTGTCTTTTTTTCTACCTGGCGGATGTGTTGAACGACAATTCTTCCACGATCTTCTCGGATTTCTCCCACCATTTCCACTTTCATTTTGGGGAGAAACCCGTATTCTTGCATTTGTCCATGGGAAATCCGGACGTAAAATGGATCTTCAAACATGTCCATTCCAATAAAACCCCGTTTAAATACCAGAAGATATCCCCGAAGATCTATCCGGGTTCGATCTGGGAAGACGTGTTTTTCAAACCAGGGTTTGACAGTATCAATTTTCCCTGCGATGGCCTGTTGGGTGAAACGGATTTTTTCTAACCAATTTTCGTAGTTTTCAACGTCTTCGACAAATTGGGAATACACTTCAGGGGACAATAAGAGGATCGGTTGGAAATGCAATTTTTCTTCGACATAATAAGTACAGCCCTTGCATTTCCTGCCAGGGGTCGTATATCCATGAACGCATCGATTGCCTTTTTCAAGACGGACACATCGCCAGAGGAAATAAATACAGCCAGAAGGATAACAATGCTTTTCTCGAAGCACATGATATGCAGAGACTTTTCCATTAAATCCTTGGTGGGCCCCATGTGTACAAGAAAAGACATCGGTGCGCTTGAGTGGATTTTTGATTTTCAAATGGTTCCCCCTTCAAAAAAGATTAGGTACCCATTTCCCAGCTGGAAAGATACTGCTTTTGTTCTTCGGTCAGTGTATCGATCCGAATGCCCATGGACTCGAGTTTCAACCGAGAGACCCAATCTTCAATTGTCGCTGGCACTTGATGGACTTTTATTTCCAGTCGTTGGGGTTGTTTTGCAACCCATTCGGCACAAAGGGCCTGAGTCGAAAAACTCATGTCCATGACACTGGCAGGATGTCCTTCTGCAGCGGCCAAGTTGATGAGTCTGCCTTCTGCGAGCAAATACAAGGTTCTTCCATCCGGAAGGACATATGCATCCACATTGTTTCGAACGCCGGGCCGAATTTCCTTTGCCATTTTCTTTAATGCGTCAATATCAATTTCCACATTGAAATGGCCTGAATTGGCCAAAATGGCTCGGTCTTTCATGACTTCAAAATGTTCTTTCCGAAGCACATGAATATTTCCAGTCAATGTACAGAACAGATCTCCCACTTTGGCTGCTTCGCTCATGGGCATGACTTGAAAGCCATCCATGGCTGCCTCAATGGCCTTGATCGGATCCACTTCTGTCACAATGACATGCGCACCCATGCCTTTACATCGAATTGCAAATCCTCGACCGCACCAGCCATAGCCTGCGACGACCACAGTTTTCCCTGCCAGTAAAATATCAGTCGCTCGAATAATTCCGTCCACAGTGGATTGGCCTGTTCCGTATCGATTGTCAAAGAGATTTTTAGTTTTTGCGTCGTTTACTGCAATCACAGGGATTTTCAAAGACCGGTCTTTGTCCATGGCCCGCAAGCGAATGACTCCCGTGGTTGTTTCTTCCATGCTTCCCAAAATTTGAGGTGCCATCTGGGGATATTCGGAATGAATGGTGGACACCAAATCCGCGCCATCATCCAATGTGATTTGAGGAGAAAATTTCAATGCAGTGTGAATATGGCGATAGTATTGGTCTCTGTCTTCTCCTCGTATGGCAAATACAGAAATTCCATAATATTTAACCAATGCAGAAGCGACATCGTCTTGCGTGGAAAGCGGGTTGGAAGCCACCAAACAGACTTCTGCGCCTCCTACATTTAAAGTGCGCACGAGATTCGCAGTTTCTGCAGTGACGTGGAGACAGGCCGAAATCCTTTTTCCGGAAAGCGGTTTTTCTTTTTCGAATCGTTTCCGAATGAGTCCCAAAACAGGCATGTCTTGTTCTGCCCATTCAATTCTCCGTTTTCCCTCTTCTGCCAGTGCCATATCCTTAATTTCGTAATTCATGTTTCCCTCGTTATGCATTTTGAAGTTCTTTGACCCGATTGGTTTTTTCCCAGGAAAATTCCTCTTCGTTTCTCCCAAAATGGCCATAGACTGCGGTTTTTCGATAAATGGGCCTTCGAAGATCCAGCGATTCAATCATGCCGGCTGGGGTCAAGTCAAACACTTTTCGGATCTTGCGTTCAATTTCTGAATCTGGAATTTTCCCTGTGCCATAAGTTCGTACCATCACAGAAACCGGTTCCGCTACGCCAATCGCATAGGCCAATTGGATCAAGCATTCGTCTGCCAATCCTGCAGCCACCACGTTCTTGGCTACCCATCGCGCCGCATAGCATGCAGAACGATCCACTTTTGTGGGATCTTTTCCAGAAAAACATCCTCCTCCATGCGCGACATAGCCTCCATACGTATCCACCATGAGTTTCCGGCCTGTAAGCCCAGTGTCTCCATGCGGGCCTCCGATGACAAATCGGCCTGTGGGATTAATGAAATAGGTAATGTGTTTTGGGTCAACTAATTCTTTGGGCAGGACTGGAAGAATGACATGCTGGACAATGTCTTCCCTTAGCTGTTCCATGGAAAGTTCTGGATCGTGTTGTGCAGAAATCACCACAGTATCGATGCGAATGGGTTTTTTATCCTCGTAAATCACAGTGACTTGACTTTTCCCATCGGGACGAAGATAGGGGAGAATTTTTTCTTTTCGAACCTGTGCCAACCGTTTGACCAATTTGTGGGCCAATACAATGGGCAAAGGCATCAATTCAGGAGTCTGGGTTGTCGCATATCCAAACATCATGCCTTGATCTCCTGCCCCTTGCCGATCCACGCCCATGGCAATGTCTGGGGATTGCCTTTGAATGGTGTTGATCACTGCACAGGTCTCGTAATCAAATCCTAAATTCGAACTGGTGTAGCCAATGTCCTTAATTACATTGCGTACAATTTGAGGAAGGTCAACGTACGTTTCGGTGGTAATTTCTCCGCCGACCAACACAAGACCTGTGGTGACAAAGGTTTCACATGCCACTCTTCCGTATGGATCGTCCGCGAGCACTGCATCCAATACGGAATCCGAAATTTGATCGGCAATTTTATCTGGATGCCCTTCGGTGACAGATTCTGATGTAAATGCGTATCTTTCCATAAAACAGTCCTTTTATTTTGTTTTACTCAGATGAAGTTTTAAATAGTTAATGTTTTCGATTTCAGTGGGATCTACTTTATTCAACCCGGCCAAAAATACACTGACCAAATCTCCAAAATAAATCAAATAGAGCATTTCCTCTAAAAAAGAAGATCCTTTGCCCGTCACTTCAATGGCTTTCCCTCGATTTTTTAGCACAAGTTCTCGGGTCAATTCCATTCGCAACCGAATGCGGGGAGAATCTTTTTGGCTTCGAAGAAAAACTGCAACCAAAGAAGAATAGAATCCATTCACGGCTTCTAATTTTTTCCAAGCCACAATTTCATTATGGTTCATTTCCGGAATGCCAATGTACGCTGCATGCATTTTACTATTTTCATTGAATTGGCATTTCCATCGAAATCCCACTGGTTCCAATGTTTCGGTTCCTGCATAGAGCAAAGGAAAACGGCCTTTTAATTGTTTCGCCACAGACCAGACGGGATTTTCTTTTCTTGCGGGATCTGCCAACCCCTTTCCTTCTTTTTCTAAAAAAGTGGCGGCCTGTTCCACGTGCTTTTTAGAAAATGGACCCACACCCAGTTTTGAAAAAAAAGCCAAAAGCACGCCCAGGCTATATCCCAAACTCGCTCGGGGAGGATACCCTGATGGAAGAAAATACACAGGACAGTGCTTTTCGTGTGCGATTTCTGCCAATTTTCCCCCAGAAGTGACTGCCACCAATTTACAGCCTTTTTGAATGGCCTGCTGGGTGGCAGACAATGTTTCTTCTGTATTTCCAGAATAACTGGAAGCAATAAACAGGGTTTCTTTATCTGCAAATGGAGGCAAGTAATACCCTCGGTTGACTACAAAAGGAACAGGGAGATGTTCTCCCAATAAGCTACGGATCACATCGCCTGCAATCGCAGAGCCACCCATGCCATTGAATACGATATTTTTAATTTTTCGGAATCGGATTCCTGGTTCCATGGAGTCTCCGATTTCCCATCCTTGGCAGAGTTGAGAAGGCCATTCGAGAATTTTGGAAAACATGGATGATTTGTCGTATTTTAGAATAACTTTTTGATTCACCGTTTACTCCTCAAAAAATTTATCTTTAAACAGTTTTTCTATGGCATCAAGAGCTTCTTTTGCCTGAGGCCCTTTGGCTCGAAAGGTCAGTTGAGTTCCTTGCGCTGCAGCGAGCATCAAGACGCCCATAATACTTTTGGCATTAATCGAGGCGCCATCTTTGATGATATAAATTTCCGCGTCGAATTTGGAGGCAGTTTCGACTAAAAGTGCTGCAGGTCTGGCATGTAATCCCAATTTATTTTGAATTGTCAGTTTTCGTTCCAGCATAAAATTTATCTGAAATTGTACAAAAAACATTCAAAAAAATCAAGCAAAAAGACTTGCTAGGAAGTTTACAATTTTTTGAAAATTTCACTTTAAATAGAATTTTTTAATCTTCAATTCCTCCACAGATTCTCCGGATATTCTCCTTGGGCCACCAATTCCTGAATTTTTTTCTCTACCCAAGTCCGGTCTTCTCGATACGTGACCCCAAACCACACTTGATTGGTGGAAAGAATTTTCACTTTTTTTATTCCATTTTGAATCAGACGATCAATGACTGTGGTCACATAGAATTCCGCTTTGGGGTCATTTCCATGTTGTTTTAAGAAAATTTCAAAATCTTCTCTTAGATAGTCAAAAAAAGAGGGGAAGAATCCCCAAAGATTCATCGAAACCAAGGTATTCTTATCCAAAGGATGGAAAATTCCTTTTTCGTCTGTGTAAAATATTCCTTGAGGGGTTTTCTGGATAGGGGAGAGTTCAGAAAGACGGGTAAGATAACCCGCTTCATCTTGTGTACAAATGCCACGAGAAACGCCTCCATGGGGGGAAAGCGTATTTCCTAATTGATAACCCACCAAAGCGTATTCTTCCTCTTTAAAAGGTGCTCCAGTCTCAAGATAAGCGTACATTCCCATTAAAGCAGACCGGCCATAAAAATCGTCTGCATTCACCACAGAAAACGGACCCTGAATTTTTTCTGAAGCCATGAGAATCGCGTGTCCAGTTCCCCAAGGCTTTATTCGGTTTTTCGGAACCTGAAACCAGGAAGGGACACTGTCCAATTCTTGATAAACATACTCCATTGAAATTTTCCCTTGCCACGGCTTTTGAACCCTTTCAGAAAATTCTTCTTCAATGGCTTTTCGGATGACGAATAAAATTTTTCCAAATCCGCATTGGATGGCATCGAAAATGGTATAATCAATGAGTTTTTCTCCTGAAGGGCCAAATCCATCGAGTTGTTTGATGCCACCGTATCGGGATCCAATGCCTGCGGCCATAATCAGTAAAACCGGTTTTTCCATATGTGGCTCCTATAAACAAAGCAAAGCCCCAAATCCGAACGGATTCGGGGCTTCCTTTCCCTTCTTACAATTTCTTACGGATATACACTGATGACAGGACGGCCTCTTCGGGTTTCAAATTTGACCCGGCCATCCTTTTTTGCAAATAACGTGTTATCTCCACCCATGCCGACATTCAATCCTGGATGGAATCTAGTTCCCCGTTGACGGATGAGAATGTGTCCTGCTTTCACCCATTCTCCCCCAAAACACTTCACGCCAAGCCGTTGGGCATTGCTATCGCGACCATTTTTTGAACTACCTACGCCTTTTTTGTGAGCCATTGAATTACTCCATTTCTATTTTGTAGAAATTTTTTCAATACGAATTTTTGTATAAGGTTGTCGATGTCCTCTGAGCACCTTATAATTTTTTCTGCGTTTTTTCTTGAAGATTAAAACCTTATCTCCTTTCCCATGAGAAAGGACTGTGGCTGTCACACTCGCATTGGAAAGGAATGGCTTTCCGATTTGGACGTTTTCGCTACCCCCGATGAAAAGGACTCGATCTAATTGAATAGAATCTCCTTCTTTGTGTTGCAATCTGGGCACTTCTACAGTCTGTTTTTCTTGTACCTTACATTGTTTCCCAGCCACTTCAACAATCGCATACATAAAATTTTATCCTCCAATACTTTTTCAGTCTTAAGATAAGAAAATCTCTTCTTGATGTCAAGTCAGGTAGACTTGGTGTACAGTGAGTTTTTAGTGAATACAAAATTTTTTGCCAAAAATTGCTTGACTTTTCGAAATTGTTTTTTTAAAATAAGAACACATTTAGCTCCTAAATGTTTACCAATAATCAAAGGGATCAACAGAGCTAAATGTTTTCTTTTGGTGAAAATGTTAACGATAACGCTTTTGTTGCAAGTACAGAAATTCTTTTGCGTTATCTCAATTTTTCGAGGATTTCACTCATGCAGAGTTGTTGGTTTCTTTTTTCTTCATTCATGGCATTACTTGAGTTTTAACTCAAAATAGAGGGAGCAGGCTATGAAAAAGGCATTGTGCTTCAAGCAGGTTGGAATGTGGTTCATTGGTTTTGGGTTGGTGTGGGTCATGGAAGGATTTGGGGGAAATACAGGGAAAATTTCGGGTGTGGTGATGGATGCTTCAACCAAGGAACCTTTGCCCGGGGTGAATATCATGATTGAAGAAACCACACTGGGGACTATTACTGAAACCGATGGGCATTATACCATTTTAAATATTCCTCCTGGTGTATACAGAGTGAAAGCCAGCATGATTGGTTACAAAGGCGTGATCGTTCAGAACGTCCGGGTTTCTATTGATTTTACAACACCGCTCAATATTTCCCTAGAACCGACCACTCTGGAATCAGGGGAGGTGGTCACCATCACTGCAGAACGGCCCTTGATTCGACGGGACATGACTTCTGCGCTTTCCACAGTGGGTGCGGATGAAATTGCCACTCTCCCTGTTCAGGAAGTAGGAGATGTGCTTGAACTTCAGGCAGGGATTGTCCGAGCAGATGGAGATTTGCACATCCGAGGTGGTCGGGCAGGTGAAATTGCATACTGGGTCGATGGTGTTTCCACGACCGATGTGTTTGCAGGCGGAATGGGGGTCACGGTAGAAAATTCTGCAGTGAAAGAACTTCAGGTCATCAGTGGGACGTTCAATGCAGAATACGGACAGGCCATGTCCGGGATTGTGAATATTATTACCAAAGAGGGAGGAGATAAGTGGAGTGGTCAATTTAAGAATTATATTGGAGATTATGTCAGCAATAGCTCAAAATTCAGTGTATTAAAAGATGTCGAACCCTATTTAGATCCAAAAACAAATCAACAAAAAGCCAAAGGGATTTACGAAAATCCTCTTTCCCAATGGAATTCCAATTATAATTCTGAATTCATGTTAAGCGGGCCAATCCTTTCGAATCGTTTGAGTTTCTTTACCAATATGCGATACGTTCAAGACGATGGGTATTTGTACGGAAGACGATGGTTTACGCCACAAGGCTTACCGGGAGATAGTACTCTGGTGCCCTTGCTTCCTTATTGGAGATTTTCTGGCCAGGGGAAGCTCACTTGGAGGGTGAACAAGGACATTAAGTTGAATTATAATCTTTTCTTAAATCAGTGGAAGTACGATCGTCTGTACTGGGCAGGGGGGTTCCTCTATCGATACAATCCGGATGGACTCCCCCAACAGTCTGGGAATGGAGAAAGCCATATTGTGACGCTCAACCATGTGCTTTCGCCCAAAACATTTTATGAATTCCGCATCAATCGATTTTTCAATAAGTCCACACAGTATCTTTACAAAAATCCATGGAGTAAAGTCCACTATCTTGTGCATGTGTATGGAGATACGGCTCAAGGAACGAATGAATTTTATTTTGATCCCAGTACTCCAGAGGGAAAAGCCAAGTTGGATTCTCTGCAAAATACTCGCTCCAAATTTGTCTATATTGTGGATCCAAATACTTCTCCAGGATATATTCATCCAGACTCCTTGGCGGCCCCCACGTCGTACAGCTTTTACAATGATGGGACCCATTTGCATCATTACAAACGGACCACGGCATTCTGGGTAGGGAAATTTGATCTCACCAGTCAGTTGAACCCCACACATCAATTGAAAATGGGGTTTGAAGTTCGACTCCATGAAGTGACCCTAGATTCATTCAACGTCACTCCAAAACAGGATCCCGTGACGGGCGAACAAATTGTTCCTTTTGAACCCGATGTGCCAGGTCTTACCACTATCAATCACAATCAATTTGTTCGGAAACCCAGAGAATTTTCTGCTTACATCCAGGACAAGATCGAATTAAAAGATTTCATTGTCAATATTGGACTTCGATACGATTATTTCAATGCCAACTCTGTGGTTCCAGCGGATCCTTCAGATCCCAATATTTATTATCCGTTTAAAAATGCACACCGATACAAGAACTGGGTGGATCCTCCCGATACTTTAAGTCCTTCTCAATACGAAGCCTATGTGGCCCAGTTTGAAGAATACACGCCTGAGGAACGGCGTGCATTCATGCACAAAAAAGTCAAACCTCAGATGCAACTTTCACCTCGATTGGGCATTGCCTATCCAATCACGGATCGAGGAGTCATCCATTTTTCTTATGGACATTTCTTCCAGATTCCAGAATTTCAATATCTCTATTCCAATCCGGATTTCAAACTCAGTCCGGGTGGTGGCAATTTCTTAATGGGAAATCCTGGGTTAAAACCACAACGGACAGTGCAGTATGAAATTGGGATTCAGCAGCAATTGGCCAACACGCTGGGTCTGGATATTACGGTATTTTATCGGGATGTCCGGGACTGGGTCGAAGCAAGTCCATTGATCAGTACTGCTCGGCCAGGTGTTTTGTATTCGAAATGGGAAAATAAGGCCTACGCCAATGTGCGCGGTGTGACATTAAGAGTCGAACAACGGTACGCCAGTGGTGTGACTGCGAATCTGGATTATACGTATCAGGTTGCAGAAGGAACCTATTCCAATCCAGTGGATGCCTTTAATGCGTATCTTCAGAGCCAAGAACCCAGGTTGGCTCTCATTCCTTTGAACTGGGACCAACGGCACACGCTCAATGCCCGGTTAACGTACGAACTCAAAGGCTGGAGTCTTTCCATGATCGGTACGTATTGGACAGGCCGTCCGTATACGCCTCAAGTGCCTCGTGGCGCTACTGTGGGAATGGGGGTCATGGCGGGTTGGAGAGAAAACAGTGCCCGTCGACCCGATGTGGCCAATCTTGATTTGCGGGTGACAAGAACATTCCGACTCAATCAATTCGATCTCACCTTGTTCTGTTACGTGTATAATGTATTTGATACTCGAAATGCATTGAATGTGTACGCGGATACGGGCAGTCCAGATTATACCACCACGATTTCGCCTTCCTCCAAGTTGTATAATTCGAAACGGGTCGGTACAGTGGAAGATTATATGCTCCGGCCGGAGTGGTACAGCGAACCACGCCGGATTCAATTGGGTTTGACTTTAGGCTTTTAAAAGCATAAGGAGAACGCCATGAAACACGCTCGATATATACTGCTTTGGGTATTGTGTTTTTCCCTGGTGGGCTTGGCCTTTGTCTATGGTCAAATGGCAGGCCTTCACGGAGATGCCAAAGAATTAAGAAAAAATGTGCATTCTGGAAACCAGTTCCGAACCACATTTTACAATGATGGCACTTTTGGAATCCGGAGTGGAGATCCTACGGATATTGCAGGAGAGTGGCCTATCAATTCGGGACATAGGTACATGATCGACGGGAATGTATTTGTGGGTTCCGAAGTGCTTGATGTGCAGGGAAATTTAAAACATATCATGAGTGAAGTTATCAGTTGTCAAATCTCTTACTCTACTGGAGATAGCGACCCGGTCACTGGAGAATGGTGGACTTTTCTGCCTTTACCCGGGTTTGCCAATCCCAATCAGGATAAGATAGCCATGAGTCACATGCCAGAAACTTGGCCCTATTTCTGGCCGGATAAATGGGAAGACCCTGTGGATCCAGGATGGAAAGGCAAGTGGAATGGATATTTTGGAAAAAACATTTTGAATGCAGACCAGGAAAGTTACTTTGTGGCAGATGATTACAACAACAAAGAATTTCTCTTTTATCCGGATAAATTGGATTCCAATCGCCGAGGCTTGGGCATTCGCATGTATGTTCGGGGTTTTCAGTGGTCCAATGCTTTGGTTGAAGATGCGCTGTTCTGTTTATTTGATTTAGAGAATGTAGGTACGCATTTACATGACAAGATGGTTTTTGGCTACAAATTTGGAAATAACATGGGGGAGACGGTGAACAATGGAGACGCTGGAGGCGATGACGCGACCTACAATAAGGATGAGGACGTGTCTTATATGTGGGATCATGACCTCAAAAGTGATGCTGCAGATTGGGGGCCTGAACCTGTCGGTTATTTTGGAGGGGCATTCTTAGAAAGCCCTGGCAATCCGTATGACGGCATTGACAATGACAACGATGGGGCCAATGGACCTGGAGTTGTCATTACCGAAGCCATGTTTCAGCCTCGCATTCTTCAAGAAGGCGATGACATTGTGATTATCGATTATAAAACCCTTGAACGCACGGTCACCAAAATGGGTTCTGACACACTCCGAATCCAATATCAGGATATTGTATATAAATTCTGGCCAGGAAAGGAAATCAGCGAAATTCCGCACAATTTGGTGGATGACAATCTCAATGGAATTATTGACGAGAACGACAGTGGAGAGATTGGTACTCCTCCCAATACAAGTAAAACCTATTTGTATGTGGGTGTCAAATGTATTGATTATTTCACTGGACTTGGCAAAGACAATATTCTCATTGATGAACGACGAGATGATGGGATCGATAACGATGGCGATTGGAATCCTTTGACCGACGATGTGGGCATGGATGGGGTGGCTTTCACCGGAGATTTAGGGGAAGGAGATGGGAAACCCACTTCGGGAAGAGGCACCAATCTTCCTGGGGAACCCCACATTGACAAGACCGATATTGATGAAGCGGACATGATCGGGCTCACCAGTTTTACGTTGTACGTGTGGGAAACCTGTCCGCATTACGACGATGAAAAAGTGTGGAATAATTTGATTCCTGGATTTTTCGACGATTTATTACAAAATGACAATGTGGAATTGCTCTATGGCTCTGGATATTTTCCATTAAAGCCCGGACAAATTGAGCGATTTTCCATGGGAATCATATGCGGAAAAGATGAAGCCGACTTTTTGGAAAACAAGCGGTGGGTGAGTCGGGCGTATAATGAAAATTACAATTTCTCCAAAGCACCGAATGTGCCAAAGCTTACTGCAGTGGCTGGGGATGGTCGGGTGACTTTGTACTGGGACGATTTTGCAGAACAATCCTATGATCCCATTACAGGATACGATTTTGAAGGATATCGTATTTATCGTTCTACGGATCCAGGCTGGAATGACATGACTCCCATCACGGATGGTCATGGTTCAGTAATTTACCGTAAGCCACTGGCTCAATTTGATCTAAAAAATGGAATTAAGGGGTACGCGGAAACGCCTTTGAAAGGGGTCCGATTCTGGTTGGGTGACGATACTGGGCTTCGTCATTCCTGGGTGGATACGACCGCGGTCAATGGATATACGTATTACTATGCAGTCACTGCGTACGATCGTGGACTTCCAGAAGCACACATTCCTCCGACAGAATGTTCAAAGTATGTGGCCATTAGTACGAGCGGCGAAGTTGAAAAAGGGACCAATGTGGCCATTGTTCGGCCTGAAGCGCCTTCAGCAGGATATACGGCGCCTTCGACAAAAGCCGGAATCCAATTGTTGCCTGGAAGTACCACGTCGGGCAAGGTAGAATTGGAAGTGATTGATCCGAAGAAATTAAGGGACGGTCATATTTATCACGTCACATTTGAAGAAACGCTGAAGGTAGTGGCCAATCGGGCGGATACATTGTATACAAAAAATGTCAGTGTAGTGGACGTGACGGACGGTCGGGTTGTGGTGGATCGGTATGAGATGCGGGGCTTGGACGATCGGCTTCCGTTTGCAGACGGATTTGAAGTGATCCTCCATAATGAGGAAAGATTAAGACCTGTTGTGGACACATTGGATTGGAATCACACCGAAGTGTATCGTGCCAATGTGGCCCAATATTATTATCGGGACGAGGAGGAGTATCCGCTTTCCAGGGATTTTGATATTGTGATTGGCGAGAATGTAGGAGTGGATACTTCGAAGGAGTTTGTGCGGAGAGGTAAGACGGTACCTGGGAAGCCGGTGAATTTTACCGTGATCGATCCGTATACTGGGGAACGGTTGCCGTTTGGATTTTATGAGCAAGACGGGACAGACGGAGTGTTCAGTGCATTTACACCGC
>Ga0078972_1005918_pt1 | contig 30105 bp, 35 predicted proteins | sample YelNatPaOPGAMG01_FD_67568 | JGI IMG/M metagenome (GOLD analysis project Ga0078972, IMG submission 67568) | Hot spring thermophilic microbial communities from Obsidian Pool, Yellowstone National Park, USA - OP-RAMG-01 (SPADES assembly) (version 2) | ecosystem: Environmental > Aquatic > Thermal... | reverse complement strand
GGATCGTCGTAACATGGTCAGTTGACTCCGCCACGAAGCAACCTGGGTATTTTGTGGTGACACACTGCTCACTGGATGAATTGGGCAGTGCAATAACTATGCTGGCCGACTTCGTGGCAGCGCTCAAAGAGCGCTGCGATAACTTCGCAGAGTTAGTTGAGACACTACGATCTTATATCACGTCGGAGGTACAATGAAGAACATAATCTTTGTGGGTAATTCATATCCCAATACTCTGATCTGGCGAAAATGTGTCATCATGCCAATAAGTGATGAACGGGCTCGACAGCTGCTGCGGAACAATGTGGTGATCTCGGTATGGGGCCATCAATCGTCTGTCAAAGCGGCGTCTGAGTATGCCGGTATTGACCTTACCCCTCATACTGATAGGCCTACACTGATATTATCTAGCGATGGGTTTCCGTCACTAGATGGATTAGTCGCTGAGCTTGTGTTAGTGTTATCGCCGGTCGTCAAGCCTGGTACCCCACGGCCAGATATTGGCCAGGAATATAGTCTCCAGGACATTGAATCCTGGAGATGGTTGCTCTATGATTTTGGAGATAGATTGCTATGACATTGCATACAATTTAGCTTCAAATCTAAAGACTGCCTTCAAGGCAGTCTTTTTTTTGTTGAAGAATAATTAATGTCTCGTCCCAATCCATGCCGCAATAGCCGCCGCCAGCAAAGTTAGCGTCGCCTGTCCTGCTTGCCAGCTGCTGAGATGGTCGTCCATGCGCATATTGTGTGATTCCATCGCAGTGATGCGCTCGTGGTCACTGGACTGCTGGCGGCACAGATCGTCCAGTCGTGCGATGACTGTATCGAGGCGCTCACATATCACGGCTAGCTGTATTTTTATTGCTTCATATTCACCATCACTCACGACATCTACCCCTGATAGCAACGATAGGCGATCCACAATGGGGACACCTAAATGTATAGCCGATACTGCCATTATCCTCGTTTGTTTCGGGTGTAGGTATCATAGAGTCCAATAACCCGCCGGGCATTGTGTATAGAGTCTCGTGTCGCTGGGACTGCCATTGGTCCCCTGTAGCGAGGGTATATGGTAATGCGGCAATAACACAATCATCAGCACACAATTGTGCGTCCAGCCAACGATAGCAGCTCATTAGCATTTCCGCCGACACTCGGCGCAAATCCTTAATGCAGGGATAAAATTCGGACAACACAATGCGAGGGAGACGGTCGAGACCACGCTTACGCAGAGCGTGTAGCAGATACCGGTATCGCAGCGTGAATACTCCCGCTCCATCTACGCGTGGGTATCCGTGCTCCTCCATGTCTATTCCCACCCCAAAGCGGCAATCGGCGTCCTCCGGCACGTCCGGCGCGGCAACGATGCCCTCATGCAGCGCGATACAGTGGCCCCCGGCAACGGCACGCTCCGCGAAGCCACTATCCACGAACGCCTCCAGCTCGGCCCAAGTGGGTGGCGTGCCAACGTTGAGGCCGAATAATGCTACATGCATGCTGTGTGCTTCGGCAAGCTCCATGAATGTGACAGCTTGTAGTCCTAGCCGGTACCATCCGTTGGGAGTATGAGGCCGGGGCTCATTTTGGGTAACAAAGTAATCTGTCGCAGCGCGCTCCTCTGCGCTACTATGCGCTAGGATAGCTGCCATGCGTGTCTCAGCAGCGCGCTGATAGTCCTCATGTCTGTCTAGATCGTAGCCGTCCACCCATTCGTCGCTGCGGCGCCAAATACGCCAGAGCGTGATGGTATTGGGAGAGAAACGTTTAACGTCAATAACGATACCGCCGTTATTACAACTCAATACTGCTGGCACGCAGCCGCCGGCGTCGGCAACACGACGGACATAATCTACCGCTGAACTGGTACCAATACTGTGTATGCCTATTTTTCGCAACATGGCTTAGTATCCTTATTGCAAACAGGATCAACCGCGTGAGCATATTGCGACGCTGCCCACGCTAACAGGCCCGACATTGCCAACGCCAATACGTCATCCACTGCTCGTACTACCTCAGGAGCACAGCTGCGTAGTGCGATATTAGCACCCTGAGCCACGAATGGTAACGAGACAAATATAGCCACTGTAATATGAGACTTAATGGGGCTATGCCAATTGCGCCAGGCTGAGATACGCTCTAGCAGTAGTGAGAATATCACACCGCCGGCAGCAGGGGTACCTAGCCAAATTACAAAATCGGAAATAGTAGTCGGAAACGGAAACATATTGTCATCCTCTCTCCTCGATAAATAAGCCTGTATACACTAGCAGTGATGCTTGTGCGGGCGTCAAGCCTAGTTGATGCAGCTCGGAAATGCTGAGAGTAAGGGGAGCTACATCAGCTGGAGTAGCATATAGAGCTTCTAGCTCACGCCGGAACTCCTCCCAGTGCTCATTGTTCTGGTCAATACTATTGGCACCACCCGAGTAATATGCCACTAGCCGATTCTGGCGCTCGGTAACTGTCTCTACTATTGGTTGAGCTGCGCGATGCAGACGATATAGCTGCAGCCAACGCTCGGTAGGTAGCGCAGCAGTCTTGGGGGACGCAGCTAAATCGTGTAGCGTTTGCCACGCCGCGACTATAGCACCATAAGTAATACTCATTTCTCCCTCCCATTCTTAAGTGTATCAATTCTTGCTGAAATGCACTGTTCCTCTATCCATTGTACTAAGTCCTGGTGTAATACGTGGAGTAACTGAGTCCAGTCCGCATAGATAGACATACTGTCATTAACCTCATATACTTTCTCCAATACGGCCCCTGGTAACGGCTCCTCTCCTGCTACCATACTAGCAGCAGTATGCCATCCGTGCCAGAGCGTAGCTATGCGCCAGCCCGTTGCAGTATGCTCAGCCCGGATACTAGTGAGTCTCCAAGCATTTACCGCGATGCCTTGTCGCGGTGAGTATGCACAGGTCACATACTGAGTCATATTCCCTCCTCACAGTAACGTCGCAGTAAGTGTTCCATCCACCATCTCGACACGATAATAATCTCCAGTCACTGTATCGCGCAATATAACCCCCCGCCACGCTAGAGGAATAGATGCGCTACCGAGATAATATGTATCATCGGCTACCGGTTCCACCCCACAAGCTCGCAGAGTACCGCTACTGGTGACTTGTGCCCTGGTGCTGTCACTGCTGTCAGTAATGCGCATTAAATCACTCGTCTGCGTATTATACCCCTTGATTAAGCATTGTATGCGATCCGTGTTACCTACTACTTGTAGCTGTGCTGTCGGATGAACGTTACCACCAATGATAGTCGCTCCGTCGTAATAGACGGCGAATACCCATGTAGTATCTTGATAGTATAGTCCCTGTTTACAAACCAGGAAACGTCGGTTACTTCCCGCGAATGCTGTATAAGCAGCATGGAGACTCAGTAGATCGTGATCCCCATTCGCGGTACCACCACTCTGATTCACGTATCCGGCCAGGACATAGCTGCGATGAAGATAGCTGCCCGATGTGGGCGCGTAGGTGTAATACGCTCGCCACCAGCAACACCCATCGCCATTGTAGTATTGACTGCTGCTAGCGGTGTACTCAAACATGGGACTATATCCACCATGTGCAACGGTGAAGCTGACTTGACGGCCACTAAAGGCTATGGTGGAATTTACCGCCTGATATTGCCATCCTGAGCTAATGTCAAACCAGATTCGAAAATACTGGTAGATATTATCGTGCCGAAAAACGCGAATCGCTTCGTAGCTGCTGTTCGTAACCATATCTAGCGGTGCTGCCGGAGTAGTCGGAAAATTTGCACCGATGGCGATACATCCAGCATTGGTCACACGCACAAATGATACTCCAGAGCTATTGCTAATCTGCATAATATCTGCAGTCTGCGTGGTATACGCTCTGACGTACAATTGTACAGTGTTGGCGGCCCCATTGACTATTACTTGCTGGTTTATAGCGATATAAGAACCGGTATCGGTGATGCTCGAATCTATTAGTGAATAACCGCTCCAACGCGGGATATAATTAGGGGTACCACTACCTACCACCACTGTACCATCTACATTCGGGAATATGAAACGACGATTATCAGTCAGATTACTCGGAGATAGATATACCGTATAATCTCCCGTCGCACTATTGTGGTCTAGCGCAATACCCGCTGCCTCAGGATTCTTCACCTGTACTAATCTATCAAATATGCCAGTACCATGTACCCATAGCTCTACGCAATCTCCTTCTCCGGCCTGCTCGTCAATCTCTATGCCACGAGTAGCACTGACTCCAGTGACCGACTGATTGCGCACATGGATACCGCGTACTGTACTTGGGGCAATCTCAAACGATGGAGATGCTACCTGGATACCTACCACAGTATCAATACTAGACACCGGAGCAAATGTGTAGGGACAGACACACACGCCGCTAAATGTTCCCGATAAAGACTGTGCACTATCTGCCCCTAGTGTAGGCTGTACCAGCAGGCCCACCGTATCAGTCTGGTGGCCGGAGATGCGTAGTTTAGGTACAAAAACCTCACCGTAAATGCAGTTGTACCCATTTTTGCCATATACAGTAGCGTGGTCATGTAATGCGAACCAGTACGTCTGTCCCGACACCATCAATATGCCCGGGTCTACAGGGGAGGAATATCCGCCGATAGCTGCAACCCCGGTATCTCCCACCATAAATCGGACATTATCTCTAGAATCATACCCCCACAATCCCCACCCCTCCAGTATCGGAGACTTAACCGTCACTCGCACATCAGCGCCGGGATCGGAGGAAGGCGCCCCAATACGTACTACATCACTACTCAGTACCGGTGCAATAATACCAGTATCATCACGTGCCCAACCACACGACGCACCGGGCGAACCGGACGACGCTGTGAATTCGGGGCGTAGGATACTGATTAGCTCGTCAGGCCGCAAAGGTATCATGTCGTCCTCCCTAGTGCGAGTTGCGCAAGCAGCAGTTTTAGCGAATCACTATTGGCACCATTGAAGGATACTGTTTCTGGTAACGAGTAACGCACGCTCTCAATGAATATCGCACCAGTATTGATAGGACTACCTGAAGCACTCGGTAGCCGAGGGCAGCCCAATACCGACATCCAAGTCCCCGGCAATACTCTCCATCCCGGAACACGTTCCCCCGACAAGTGATATACCTGCTTATTTCCTGGATCGTAGAAATACATTATTTCCTTAGGACACTCGCGATAATATACTACCCGTCCAGGTAACAGTCCGAATGAGTATGGCAGTAGTGCAGTGCCTCCTGCTCCGACTATTTTATCCACCAGCACCTTAGCAGATTGATAATCGTGTTCATATTCACACACTGGTAAATTGTTAGCTTCAATTTGAGATAAATCGGACGCGAAAATACTATTCGGGTCGGCCCGGATGACGCGCTGGAGCTTCTCGGACACAGCAATGAGATCAGCTCTAGTGGTATACTCGTATACATACGCACGCAGCCATTCAGTATATCCACAGCAGCTCACAGTTATGGTGCCCGGCTCGACTCGTCCATCCAGAGAGTGCTGAATGCCCGGCCAAGCGCTCATTGTCAGCGCCATGTCCCGGATGCGTATTGCCTCGGTGGATGTGACGGTGCCTGCAGATACTATCCTCTCCCAACGTCCATACTTGCTAATAGAATCAGTATCAGTAGCGACTGCAGTAATAGTGCGTGCCCCTGACGTGGGAGGAATGGTACCGGTAGCCAATGGAGAATACATAGCCCTCACATGATTACCTACCCCGGTCAGCCTGCCTACCGTAATGCCTACAGCACCTATCGCAGCCTGTATACTCTCTACATACCCCTCCCACGCTACCTCTCCGCTGGAGGAGGTTATGGTAATATGACGACCTAGCCCGTGTTGCAGCCATTCGGTCAGCTCCGCGTCATTACCGTGCACCGTAAATTCGCAGGTATGATACCCTCCCATCCGCGCTATCTCTAGTGTCAGAGTATCAGGCATCAATGTCTGGACGAAGCTGGCCCCCTGAACCAGCGGGGCGAATACATTCACTACCAGGCCCTCATCATGCTGCATTATTGCTCACCTCCGCGTGCTGAGATATAGCGTCGTATCGCCTGCATGCTTAGCTCGCAGGTAGTATACGGAGAGCTAACCCATACATCGTCGGATAGTGTCGCCGCCAGCCACCAGCAGATGCTCTGTCCAGTCGGTGGCAACACGAAGGGAGCGGCAGTCGCCGGTACCCAGATAGACACCACCCTGTCGGCGATGTCCCTAAGAGTACAGGTGATCGGGCGTGGAACACGCGATGCGTCCACTGATACTCGGCGCTGGTAGGTCCAACCTGTGCGGTCGCTATCTGTGCAGTAATAATCGCCTATGGCCTCGTCCGCAGGAAGAAGGATGATGTCGTAGATCGTCGCCGTCACACCAGCAGCAGCATAGAGCTGGAGTATCAGACTCATCACGTCTCCCATCTCTTGCACATCGTGTGACGGAGGGATATTGACCTGCCCCAAATCCAGCAGGTAATAGCTATCCGTACTAGTCACCACTGAATCGGAGTAGATGCGCTCTATCCCGTCGCTTCCCCCAATCACTTTGATGCGTGCGCGGAACGGCTGAGAAACGCTGGCCACCGTTACGCGCGCGAAACAGCGATACCTCCCAAAATACTCCTGAGCTACTGTGTCACTAAACGCGATAGTCACCTCGTCACTCCAGGTATTTGCCACGGTACAGGTATACGAGACTGCACGACCTACTGGCGCCGCTTCACTGTTCACGAATGACGATTGCCCGCCGCAAGAGACTGTCAACCCAAAGGGAACGAGTACATCTGCACAGTTGATGATCGCATGAAAGTCGGCGCCACGAGATTTACTGCGTAGTGCTAACAGTATGCGATGATTACAGACACCGCTACTGTTACGTGCTTTTACGCGCAGCAATGCCGGCAGGTCACCCCCTACCTCTGCCACCGCCACGCCGTTATGGCGCACTGCCCATAATGCCGGAGCGCCAGTTTCTGCAGGTCGGCAAGTCCCCGATACCGACTGTACCACGCATGCTATATGGTAGCCGGTAACACCGTTGATGGTGGCGTACGTCCAATTTGATGGAGGGGTGAATGATATGGTATTAACTCCATCCAGCGATAAGCTCCGGTGATTACTCGCCGCAGTCTCATCCGTTACAGTTAACTCGGCCCAGCCTGGTGCAGCAGGAGGCCACGTCGCTTCGGTAGATACTGAATAATACCAGGCAGTGGTATATTGGCCCTGTGCAGGTACCTCGATATTACATCCCACGCAAGCGAATCGCCCCGCTAAGCTGCGAACATCTGTATCGGAGGATAGCAGCAATGCGTCTCCTGCCTCGATGGGAAATGGGAGCAATTCACCTCCAGCAGCAATATCCAGACTCGTCCAGGACGACACCGACGCGTCATATACCGACGCGTGGGTAATGATGGACGGAATGGATGCTGCAATGCTGGCTACTCCATCGGTCGCCACAACCCCCAAGTCAATATCCAGTGGCAGCCGATACACATACCCGGTCCCACTCAATGCTGATGCTATGAGTAGATAGTTAGCAGCACGCGACATGCTTCGTGTCATGTTGGCGTAACCTGCTGATGGTAGCTCGGCTATCGTCTCCCACTCATACCCATCGGCAGAACGGCGTATTACGTCGGACCCGTAATATATGTACTCATCGTCGGCATACAATGCCGCGGGCAGAGGGCGATTCACTGCCAGCTGTTGCCAATGACCGTCTTCGGTGTACCAATGAGTAGCTGCACTAGGATACATATCATCCTCGGCCAGGAAGTATCCGTTGCGCCAAGCGGTGAGCCAGAGCATGATTGTCACGATGCTATCTCCTACAGTCACTCCGGCGGAGGTAATGAGGTAGGTGCGATAACGCATGTACTCCGTGGAATAAGCCATCACCAATACCGATGCTGCTGCAGGATTACATATTGTCCATCCAGCCCTATATAGGCTACTCGCTACGTCGTAATACAGCGACCAGGTACTCCCTCCGTCATAACTCACTAACACATTGCCCGTATTACTCAAATCGGCCAGCAGTATCCCCTGTAACCAGCCCACATAACAGATACCTTGGTGGTATGGAGAACCTACTCCTGTCGCCAGCAGTGCCCAGGTATCCCCATCATCATTGCTCCCATATATATCCCCATCAGTGCAATATGCTACCAGGCGATAATGTGCTAGGTCCTCGCAGAGGTCTACTATGGCTGACGGAGGATGGGTAGATGCAGTGTTCCAAGTCTGTCCCATGTCGTCGCTATATCGGATACTCCCGTCATGTATAGGCACAATTACTCTGCCGGTAGATGAGCGCAGGAGCGCTTGCTGGGGGATACTGGGCATTGAGAGAGTCTCTTCAGGAGTACCCAGGACGACGGAGTACTGATTGCTCAACGTGATCCAATCTGCAGTTTGCACCTGGGGGGTATCGCGCCAGTCGAGTCGCGTCAGCACCAGTGTCAGCTCATCCATCACACCAGCAGCGAACGCACTGCCATAAAGGTCAGCCTCTTGCTCCAGACGATAGTCTACTATCGGAGCATAGCGAGTATAAGTCTCCGCTTGCGAACGCGCCTCCAGCCATACCCAGGTCCCCTGCGTGCCGTAACTCGTCCAGTATTCGCGCGCTGATTGCAACAGTCTGCGTAGGCGCCGCAGGGTAGCGATAGCGGCGTCTTGCGTGGTGCCACATACAGCAATACGCAGTGTCTCAGTTGCGTTGTCACGATACATCGCACGAGGATACTGGCCATCATGCACTGGAGACGATGACCATACAGCAGTCTTGATGGGTGCGTCATGCGGGAGCCATTCTAGCAGTCGCACCCCGTAAGCGCTAGTGCCTGTTAGCTCAATCCGTGTATCCCCGTCTGTGATTGCTAATATTGCCGCCATATCCGCTCCTTATCGCGCACGCATCAGTGCGCGTGTCAGCATTGCCTCAAATGTAGCCATGTCCATACCGCTCGCTAATGTCACGGCACCAATATTCACGGCCTGTTGGACGGTGTGCTGAGAGACTACGGGGACGGGTGCCATTGCCGCTGACGCAAGCGTAGCTGGCAGCGCTTGCGCAGCTGCTGTATGCATGGCCTCCAGACTCGCTGTAATCCCCCGCAGCCCCAGCTCAAACGGTGTCGGAGAGCCAGGTGTGAAGAGAGGTGGAGGTGCTAATCGAGACAACGCGCCTGCAAAATCCATCACACCAGCAATTGCTCCCGAAAATGCGTCCTTGATACCTGTAATTACCTGCTTAATTCGTTCTATTTTTTCAGAAACAATCCTCTGTATTTCTGCAAAATTGTCTCGCCAGTTATTTGCCATATCAATGAGCCAGTCCTGTATCCCGGAGGTAATGTCCATTAGCCAGGCAGCGATACTATCCCGTGTCTGCTGCCACCAGGTGGCTAAGAAAATACCAATCAAATTGAACGTTCCTGACCAAGCGTCCAAAAACGACTGCAAATCCATTCCCACGGTGCTCAGAATAGTGTTCATTATTGTTTGCGCTAAATCCACAAGCTGGTAGAATACCTCCACAGCACCTACCAGCAAGGTTTTCCAGCAACTGTTCCAGTCACCAACTAATGCTTGTTCGGCTGCCAAAAATATAGTATCTAAGATATTGAAGAATATCTCCACTGTCGCCAGCACTATCTGGAGCGTGACCAACAATGTAGTGCTAATGAGTTGGCCAGCTACAGACATTATCTGGCTAATCGTGTCCCCATGCTCTGCCCAAAATGCAGTCATTGCTGCTAATGTATCACCCACCTGTGCTAACAGTCCCGGCATGGCCGCCTGCCATTGGGTGGTTATTCTATCCAGTGTATCCCATGCAGTAGTTCCCAGTCGTTCGAATTCCGGGGCTGCTTGAGAGGATAATTTTTGTAAGCGTGCTCCAAAGTCTATCAACCGGCTAGTGCTCAGGCCGAATACTTCTGACAATCCAGCCATGTCGGGATTACTCAGCAACGCAACAAATGCTGGCGCAATCTCCCCCTTACTTAGCAACTTCAGCATTTGTGCTAACGCGGACGAGATGCTAGATAATCTATCGCCAACGTCCAGTGCCTCTACCAGTTTAGTAAATGTGGCAGCGATATCATCTATGTATGGTAATAGATGCATGAGCACCATATCAAGTAGCTTCGTCAGAACGGGCAGCAGGCCAAACCCAACAGCCTTCTGAGCGTCCCGAAGGCGCCCAACGAAATACTCCCACTTGCCTGCAGCGGTATTTGCGGCGGCATCAGCACTCCCGGCAGTAGCAGTTTTAACGCGATCTAGCACCAACGCTAACGCCTCGCTATTCTTGCCCGCCTTCATCAATTGTTTTATTTGTGTCTCCAGAACGGTATTGAACCGGATACCCTGCCGATTGAATCGCATCATAGCTGCTTCGGGATCATCATAGGCCGTCGCCAGTAAATATGCAGCATTGGCAGCATCGGTGCCTGTTGCAGCCGCGAGATCAAGGGAGGCCTGAATGAAGTCAGGCATAGTCTCCTTGGTGACTGTACCCATGCGCAGTCCCATCTCCTCGATCTCCATGACCAGCTCAGCATTAGAGGCTGTGAGACGGCCGTAACTCTCGGCTAATCTCACCAACTCATCTACAGTCATGCCCGCTGCGCCACCAGTAGAACGTACCACGCTGGCCAGTCGCGTCATGACGCGCTCTGAATCGGCAGCGGCTACCACCCCATCCCGAAGCACATCCACCGCAGCAGCACCCGTATCATGTGCGAAGTGTAGCATTGCCGCGCCGACCTCTCGCAAGGCCCCAACTACGATCTCCCGGAAGACATCAATATGTGCTCCGCCTGCGTCGGCCAGCATTGCTACGGCATGAGTAGTGTTCTGGAAAGATTCGGCCAGCTCACTCAAAGACGCTCCGCCACGATTGGTCATCTCCTGCAGCGCCTGGTCATTCATGTAGGCATCCTGCTCCGTGGTATCAGTAGCGCTATTGAGCGCAGTGACATATTCGGCCAAACCATCCAAGAAAGCAGCACTATCTAATACTGCCTGTACACCTATCTTCTCCATGTGGTGCTTCTACTCCTACGCTCCAACTCAGTACGTTGCTCATCGGCATCTACTGCCTGCATCATGTCCATCGCTGTATCAAATGCTACCATCTCCAGCAATACGTCTCGTGGTATGCATGCCAATTCGTGAGGAGGGATACCCCACGCCTTGGCAGTGCGCAACTCGGCGAAACGCTGCGAATGTCTCCAGACGCCGTTACCCGTTCGATATGCCTGCTCCAGCGGCACCCAACACCCGCCCATCTTGCGCTGAATGGCGAAAGGAGGCGATGGCTGCTCTCACCTCCTCCGGCCGAGTCATGCCGGCAGTAGATATCTCCATTAGCTCCGCCACCACCTGTTGTAAATCTGCTGGGGTAACTAATACCTCAGTAGTAATATAGTGCCAACGGCGCTCGGTGGGTTCAGTGGGCACATCAATGCCATATATCTCGTGCTGTTGCCGTGCCCAGGTATCATCAGCAGGCATCTCTACGGTCACGCCACCCAGCAAAAGTGCACGCAGCAGACGTTCTGATTGAGCGCGCTTCATGCGTTGGACAGCGTCCTGATGTGCTGTATATGCTGCCTGATTCGCCTGCGTGGCCGCCTCATCTCCCTCCACTATTAGGGTAGTCTCATCGTGGGGATGAGTCTCTGAGCGGCCACTAGGCAGCATCACTGTATAGGTAGGTGGGTCAATCGGCTCCCCACGCTCGCGATACTCTCGCTCTACAGCTGCCGTAGCTGCTGCCAGTAGCGCCGGAGAAACTGGCCGCAGATGACAGCGGACGCCTGCTGACGACACGAATTCGCGCATAATTCTACCCTCCAATCACCTCTACCGTCACAGCCTCCGCAGTCGTTCCATCAACCTCTCCCACTGCTATGACACTATTGATACCAGTGGCCACGAGGTGCGCTAACGTCACAATCGCAGTGTACACAGTCTCCCAAGTCGCACCGCCGTCAATAGTGCGCAGGAGGGTACCGACTGTATCATTATGGACAATATACCCGACATAACGATGTTGCCAGTACATAGCAGCCACACTGCCACTGCCACTACCGCTCCAGCCAGTACGCTGATACCATGAGCTACCGCCATCATAGCTATACCACAGCTCGCCTCCACTCGTGCCCACCCAGAGATTGTTGGCATCGTGCACCCAACAGGTCAGGAGATCGTCACCGGTACCTGTGTCGGCAGCAGAGGCCTCCCAAGTTACCCCACCAGTGCGCGTAATAGCAATGCTATCATCATCTCCTACAGCAATACCATAATCTCCCACCAGGTGAATAGCGCGGTAATCTGTGGCGGTAATTGTAGCAGTCTCTACAGCAACCCAAGTCTCCCCGGCATCAGTGCTGCGGTAGATATATCCCTCTGCGGACGCCAACAATAATGTATATGTGCCCGTTGCGACAAGTGCTTGGGGACCTACTGCGCCATGTCCTGCGGCAGCGCTCCCAATAGCGACATTGTGCCAGGTAGTACCCCAATCATCTGTGTAGGAGACATAGCCCTGGGTACCCGAAGACGCTTCAGCAGCCACCACGACACGCTGAGTAGTATTGTCCAAGTCCAGTACCACCACCGACGCAATATTGATCTTCGACGCAAAAGGCCCGCTCGCCATCGCCGACCACGTGCGTGTAGTGGCGTCGTAGACGATGGGGATAGCGACGCCGGGAGCAGTAGGACTCTTTCCCACAGCTACTCTCACATCGCCTGCCGATCTAGCGGCCCCACACGCTCCAACACAGCGAGTATCCGTATTAGCCCACAGCCCCACCAATGCTGAGCTGCTGCCGGACGAGGTCAGCTGCGTAGTCATCAGACTCGGCGCCACCGCATGCAGCAAAGGTGGCGACGCCGTAAACCCCGCCTCTAAAGTTGTCTCCCTGTCTTCTTCGCGCGCGGCAAGTCCACTATACTTGATACTCGTCCGGCGCGCATCGGGCACGATGATGGCGCGCTCATAATTACGGTCAGCAGCATCTGCGCGCCCACATCCGTAATGGTACACGTATATGCCCATAGAACAATCGCCTTGCTTCTCCAACCAGTCCACATCGCGCTGATAGAGCGTGTCAATGGTAATCGAAATATCATCAGGTGGTGAAATCTTGCTGCCTACAGTATCCCACCCATTACGTGCGACATTGAATGCACGGATACTCTCTACCTTGCCAGTCGTCTCAGATAGCTCGTCTAGCCCGTGACAGCCCAGATAATACTTCACGTTATTGGCACCATTCGGCTGGATAAAGATAGCGCCATTTTTCGTCGTGTATACAGTCATGTTGCACCTCCTATCTGCTCACATGTTGTCCCGATTCCCGCGCCCAATCACTCATTGCCTTCTCAACAATGCGTTTGTAGCGTGGCTGAAATGCTGTCATGATAGCACGGTCAAAATGTCGTGGCGCAGTCCCGGGATGCTGAACGTAGGGACGATATATCCAGCGGCCAAAACTGCCCCCACGTACTGAGCCCACTACTCCGGGTATCGTCTTGGGATAGTACGTTTCCTGAAATTTAAGGTTACGCGCCTTGGACTTCCCTGTATACTGTCCCGCCCAGATAAGATGAGGACGCGTTCCCTGATTGACGTAATTCCACACTTTGTCATCAGTTGCTACCACCATCTCCAGTATCCCTCCACGCAATGAGAGTAGTGGCTTAAAGTCCACACGATGATTCCAAGTAGCAGTCGTCTTACGATATTCCCGAACACATTGTTGGCCTGCTGATGTCATCGCCTGTAGCATGGCGAGACGAAACGTCTTATCCTGTAATCTCTTGGGCTTAATAGCTTTCCACATCTCTACCTCTCAGCAGCACACTACACGCCGCAGTGCAAAGTTATTGGCCACCGTCCAGGCATACCAGGCCCCGTCGGTCAGCCCAAAAGGACAATGTAGTCTCTCGCGATCTAGTATTTCCGGCACATGGCGATCTCGCGCCCAATAGTCGCGTGCGGGCCCACACGTGCAAGGCTGCGTCTCCATGCGTGCATGCGCCAGACGAATGATAGCGTCCTCGATAGCAGGAGGTATATCTCTCTCCCCGGCGCAGTAGTACACTACTAATACTTGAGGGATGCGACTACATGATGTATCACTAGCTGCACACGCACTCACCTGGCCCAGACTCACTACGCCTCCCATCGCATCTCGGAGATATACGCAGATATTCTCTGCTGTACTGCCACAGTTACAGTCCGTATACTGCAGCTCCGCCTGTATACTATCGTCGGTATACACCCGCACAATATCCACCGCCCGAACAAAGTTGTCGGTATCACTAAAATCCCAACCCTCGTCGGGATTATTTTGGTCAGCCACCAGACGGCAGCGGGGTATCTCTATGGTCAGCGTAGTCCCAGAAAGCGAAATCGCTGACGGTGTAATATCTATCTCAGTACCCACATAATACACATGTACAGCGTCTATATCCAAATCAGCACTGACTCCATTTACCACCACCACTGCTGGCTCCGCCGTATAATCCACAGTGATGGCATTAGCCAGTATCTCCGTCGTTCGCTTACCCATCGCAATAATGTGTCCATGGGGGAGCTGCAGCACTACGTCAGTAGTATTCATTCGTTGATGGGAAAACCACTGTAAAGTCAGGGGATAGCGCAACACGCTCTCAATGTCCTGCTGTGCTCCGCGCAACAACGATACCAGCAACTGACGCTCCGCCTGCGTCATAATGCCCATACAACGGCTGGTAGCATTGCTGCCAAAACGCACGCCCAGCAGTGCGCACTCATCCCACCCAACACGCTGTGCATAGCGCGTCAATGGCACCGCCAAATTTCCATCTCTCACATATGACTCTACCGCTACTACAGTCATTATCGCCTCCCCACGACCGTAAGCAGCGCAGCGGCTCCCCCACTCGCAGCAAGCCCCACCAGCAGAGCATCTGGCCACGTAGGACAGTACCAGAACGCCCACAGGCCAGCAATCCAGACACTAGAGCAATACGGACACTCCAGCAATCTGCCCAGCCAGGTAGCGCGCCCGGTGCCTGCTCCAGCCATCTGCCGCAAACGCACAAACACATCCCAGGGACCATCGTCCCAGGTCAACATCTCCGACAGCCGGTAAGCAGCCAATGCTATTACTAATACCAGCAACCAATAACCATCTCTAGCCATTCGCTGCTTCCTTCACGATCTCAAACATCGGCTGCCCATCACGTGTAGTAAGTGCCAGCAGCTCGTCAACATGCTGTGGCAATACCGATATTGTCCTAATGCGGCCCCCATAAGCATAGGATGTAGATGGAGACGTGCGTGTAAAATACCTGGTGGTGGGACGTGAGCCAAGATAACGCAGCAGCACTCGCTCATCATCAACAGCTACAGCAGCCGACGCTCGCCTCACTGAAGCAACACTAGCTCGTTTACCGCAACACATCTCTGTCCTCCCCTCAATTTGATATGCGGCAGGGTATAATGCCTGAATGCGTGCACGAAAAGTGGCGTGATGTTCAAGGGTGGTATTAGTTAGCGATCTATTTTGTTCCTCGCGCCGGTACCAATACAGTGGCTCTCGCACATGCACCCCACACCATCCCAACAACCCCGCCCCCACGTTGAATGCCCAATCTTCGCGCCCATCACGCATCACCTCCGGATATCCGCCGACATCCTCCCATGCTTGGCGCGAATAAAAAATACCGGCATGCATTTGATTCCTCTCTACCAATGTATCATAGTCATATCCCGGCATCCGCCACACCTCGGCCAGTTGACCATTGCGGAATATTTGTACATCGTCATAGATGATACTGTGAGGATGTTGCTGCGCGACGCGATATAGTGTCCCTAATCGTCGCGACGCCATCATGTCATCAGCAGATAGCACAGTAACGTAGCGGCCATGAGACGCGCGGATACCAGCATTGATAGCCCCGGCAGTGCCGACGTTCTCGTCCAGATATACGGCGCGAACCCCGCACTGCTCCGACACCAGAGACGCTATCACTGAGCGACTGTCATCAGTGCTACAATCGTCCACCACGATGACCTCAAAATCCGAAAACGTCTGCGGTCTGCAGTACCCCAGACTACTCTCTCCGCCCAGCAATGACGCCAACGCATCAGGTAGATAGCGTCCATAATTGTAACAAGGCACAATAACTGACACAGCCGGCGGGGTGCGCAAGAACTCAGCCTTGCGCTGAGGCTCGTCTTGAAGCGCCTGAGTAATCGCCTTGCCATAGGGCCCTGTGCGCGAATGCGCCAACCCCGGCACATCAGCCACCGGTAACGCTGTACAGCCAGCACGACAAGCACGAAGCTGCCACTCGGCAGTACAGCCCCAGAGGGGGTACTCCTCCTGATTAAGCAGCCCGATATGATCAATTGCCCGACGTGACATGTACATACATACTCCCTGCACATATCCCGCCGGCCATGATGGGTGCCCCATCACTGCGCTACCTGCGATAGCGGCTCCCACGTGCTGCCACTCGCGTACCGCAGCACTGAGAGCATCGGCATCAGTGATGACAACGTCCTGATTGAGCACTAGCACATCCCCCACACAAGCCATGATGCCCGCATTCACCGCCCCGGCGAAATATGCTCGCTCGGCCAAGCGGAGTACACTAGTCCTGCGCCGCTGAGACACACAGTCGGGGATGCGTTCGGTGCTGCAGTCATCAACGACAATCACGCTCCAGCGCGGCGGCAACGACTCCAATAGCCGCACCAGCTCCTCAGGAGCATTACGGTAAGGGACTATCACTGTCCACATAGTATCTATATCCCTACTCCTTGGAGAGGGGAAATATCATCCCCTCTCCAATTCTCCCTAAATCATTTTCTCACGAACAAGTAACTGCGTTGAAGGACGTCTCAGGATAAAATGATGTCCAAGCATCAGCAGACACATGGCCACCGACCGGCGCACTGTACACGTCCTGGATACGCACCTGTGCCCACGGCGCCCACACCAGCAACCGCGGCTGCATCTCCACGACACGACGCACGCAAGTATTATCCTGCTCAGTCCAGGTCAACAGTCTACCTCCGTCGGTGTATGCCGAGTTAGGGATGGCAGCTACTGCCTGATTCAGTGGATTGTATTGCCCCGTGATAAGACGCTGACCTCCTACTGCGCGCACTAGCAGATACATATCAATGCTAGTAGCGGAGTTGATGAGCGCATAATCATGGGGCAAAATGGGAATGGTAACACCGTCGAGGGTAATCTGCCCCGCGCCAAACGCACCCCCATTCAGGCTGTCTCGATAAGTGCGTGCCTCATAGGTGGCAGTTGTACTTTCAGCACACACCGACCAGCAAGTGAAACAATCCAAAAAATCGGAAATCGCCGTACTAGGCATCACCAGCACAATATCGCCAGTCTTCTGCTGATTAATGTTCAGTGCACCCGCCCAGCGAATGCGCTGGAGCACGCGCTGGAGAGCGCGACGCAGCACATCAATGAGCGTTACTCCGGCTGGGAGACTAGTACCATTCCACGTAGCACCATGCTCACCGGTCAAAGCATCGCAGATGGTGTTACGGTTCCAGTCAATGACAATGCTATCCATCATTGTGCAGCGCCGGCCCTGAGTATCCTGATACCCGTAAGTCACCAGCGATTGCAACCCATTGAATAAACCGTCATCAGTGCCATTAGTGTGAGCGCCGGTAATGATGAGGCGATTCAGATCCTGAATCAATGCCTCCGTAGCAATGCGCATGTCATACTCTAGGTCATCAGTGATGGGCGTTCCATCCAGACGATACCGGGGCTGAGCTTCGCAGAACCGCAGCCCTACCCGCGTAGCATCGCGCACCGGTGTCGCACGTCGCAATCGCCCAAAGCCGTCCAGCAAGAAGTCACAACCGCCCCACTCAGCGCCATAAGCATCCGCACATGGGTCAGCCAAATACCCAGGCGTCGCAGCACCACCATTTTCAGCAGCTCGGGCCCACGTAATAAAATACTTGCGCATTGTACACATATCACTGGGTTCCCAGCCGATCCAGTCCAGGAGCGGAGATGTACCCATTAATGACAGAGACATCAGGTCCTGGTCATTGCACAAATCCAGCAGCCCACAGCAGCCGTACACAGTGGCAGAGCTGCTCACTGATAAACGACGCTTGAGTATATCCCGATACACTTCGGGCACCTTGTTCCAATCTACCGTTGTTTTGTTCATGATACTCCTCCCTTCTTACCTACGTAAAACTGCTAGCGTGGAGGCAGCAATCTCCTGAGCGTCCGGAGCAGTATTCTCAGCCACCCCCTGCACACGAGGACGATAGGTCACCGCCGGAGCGGTATTATCGTCATCTAACTGACGACGCTCAGCGCTGACTTGCGTGCCGGAATCCGGAGTAGCAGCATCAGCAAGTGCCACAACCGCACGCTCTATCCCTGACAGACGCTCTGCGATCTGCAACACGACGGCACCGAGTGCCTCTATCCGCTGCCCCAGCTCAGTCACTGCCTGCAGCACTGCAGCGCTGCCATCCTCCGGTGTATTGGCAACGGCGCCTCCATCGGTACCCACATCAGCAGACACCGCAGCATCGTCACGTGCGACTACGCCAGCCTCGGCCACCGCGGGAGCATCGGCGACAGTGTCGCGCGTAATCAGCCCCGCATCAGTCACCGCTCGCTTGATGCCTCCAACAAACGCGGAGAATTGCTGAGCCAATTCATCTCCCACCAACTGACGCAATTGTTCCAACATTCTCTCATCCATCTCCAGGTCACCTCCCTTCTGGCACTGCGCGAACAACGCCGTGAAATAATTCGCTGCACTATCACGTGGCACTATAGATATGTACACATTCACACCGCGATCATATACACGCGTCCCAATCTCTTCATCCAGATAATGATGCACCGGGACGTAAGCGATACTGGTGCCCCAGTTATCTCCATCACGCACCAAAGTCTCAGCAGCTGCGCGGGCCATAGGAGTATCTGCAAATGTACCACTGGCCAGATACAGCATATCGTCCACCGCCAACCAATCAGCTCGCCCCAACACCAACAACTTACCCCAATGCGCGAAGTCCAGAAAGGGGTAAGCCCCATGCTGCTGAGCGCGTCGCACAAAGTCCTGATACAGTGCGGTGGAGTCAATCTCTCCCACACGATTCCGGACAGCACTGGCCGCAACGGCAAGCCAACGATAACGGCCCTCCGCATCGCGCAACACCATCACGCCTCCGCCCCCCGCCCGCGTCATCTCTTCACTCGACTCGCTCTCATCCGCATCAGAGTCTCGCATCAGCCAGTGTCGGATTGTCTGCCGGATGCTACCTTGCTTTGTCCAACGGCCATCAGCAGTCTTGCGGTACCCGACCTTCTCAATGACGGCCCAGGCAGTCGCTGCAGCCAACGCCTCATCCTCATACTGCTCCAGAGCGGCATTGTAAGCAGCGATCCAAATACTACGTGCATCCTTGGGTAGCGCAGCGATCACATCAGGATAATCTGTCTCCGTATACGGCATACCCACCTCCCTCACACCTCCAAACTACGCCCATCATCGCTCACCAGGTAGTGCTGACATTGCCAGCCCCCGCACTCAAAATTACTGTTGCCGGCATGGGGCACTAGATTGTGCACTAACCACCACTTGGCACGATGGCGCTGCCCCTTCAAGCGCTGACAATCCATACAACTATCCGCGCCATCTTGCCCGGTGAATGTATACATAGCATTACCTTTCGCACTCAGCTCTCCCTTCCCTCCCAGCGTGCGCACGGCATCCGCCCACATCTCGATGCGCGCCAAAATGCGAATACGCTCAGTATCAGTATGTGCAGCGATTACATCGCTGGCGAAATCGTTCACGTGTGCAAGCTGTTCGGTAACCCACTCATTCACTATGCGCCGATCGTCATCATCCATCTCATCGGGGTCAGCACCCCCCTCGCGCAACCCCTCGCGAAATACCATGTCAGCAACACTACGCACCAGCACTCTATGTGCGCGACGCAGACTCACTGCATCGTGCGTCCTGTATGCATCATACACCGCACGCAGCAACTGGTCACGATAGGAGCGCACATACCCATTCGTTGACCGACGCACTTCAGGCAGTATCTGCTTACCGGCCAAACCTGATACACCGATGGAACAGCGCCGGGCAAGACACAAGACACGCAGGCTATCAGTGCGAGAGTAGTAACGCACCACCGGCTCGTCAGGCGCCACACGCTGAATGCGTTCAGCAATATCGGTATCTTCCGACGACACAGTGACTGTTTCATCCTCCGGCGTCCATTCAGGCGGTATCACGCCGTCACGCGCAGCAAGCTGCAGTATCTGCTCGCGTGTCAGCACACTAGTCTCAACACCCCCAACCTTTACAGCCCAGCCTGCCATCTCAGCGATTGCTGCCGCTTTTACACGCCGCAACTCAGCATCTTCTTGCTCACCAGCCACATCACGCTCATCGAAAGCAAACGATACTGTGCGAGGCAAACGACTATTAAGTTGCTCTGTAAATTTAAGACTAAAGTCCTTGCCACCTTTGCCTGTGGAGCTGCGATGTTGCTGCTCCTGTTCCTTGCCACGCCCTATCACCCCATACGATTCGGGGTAGAATTCCCCAGCCCCGTAGCCAAACGCAGCCTGATAGCCGCGCAACAATACCAATGTCCACTGTTCTATATCGAAACGATCCGGCAAGGAGCTGAGAGTCGTCAACTCGAAGCGCGGAGGGTCTCCACCGGGATTGCCCACGGCGATGATACTGTTGAGATAAGAGGAGTTATCACGCAGGATAGTTTCACGAGCCTGAAGCACCTGCTGCCATTGCTCATCGGTCATAGCGTTATGTGACAAAATAGCGTCCGGGGTGGCTGCGCCCAATCGCGCAAGATAATGATGATACACCCCCAGCATAATTTTGGCCAACTCATAACAGCGCGCAACAGCTGGCCATCCATACCCCAGCAGGCGCTCGTCGGTGCTAGTCTGACTACAGGCACGCAAATAATCGCGACCATATAGCCATGTCTGCTTGCCTCCGGCGATAGAATAATATGCTAGCTCACCAGCGGCCCCGCCCAGCAGCTCACAGCGACACGGGTCCACCGCCCATAACTGTGCCAGCGGTCCTCCCTCCCCCTCACTACCCACCTCAGCCACCCAACCCATCTGCGTAGTGTAATATGACGACGCCAGCCACTCCACGAATGGACGCATACCCACAGCAGTGCTCTCCGCTCTCACCTGCTGGAGTATGTGCCTATAGCGCACCACTTGAGAGCGCACACCAGTGAGCGTCCATTCGCGATTGGCGTCGATCATGACTGCCCCGGCCAGCACACTCGCCAGGAACGGTTCCTGTCTAGCAATACTGCGATAGAAGGCATCCCACTCACGTCGAGAGGCCCGCTCAGATGGTTCCCGGAGCAGCGAGGAGGCTGCCCAAGATATGACGCCACCAAACAGTTGAGCGACCGATTGCTCAGCGAAACGAGGCTGTGCCGACTCCACGGTACCAGTAATGGCACGTCGCAATTGCGCATCATGCTCCATCCGCGCTATCTGCTCTCGCTGCCGGCGTCTCTCGCGTTTACTCATTACAACACCCTCCGCCCCCCGATACTCACACTTACCTGAGCAGACTGTAACAGTAGCTCGGTCACTGCCCAGACGAGAGCATCCAGACGGTCAGGGCTATATGTATCGTCAGGAGTCCACGAACACATTTGACTCTCCAGGTCAGAGAATATACCGACATGGTGTACCCTCCCCTGACCATACAGCATCGCGACCGGCTCAGCACGTGCCTGCTTATTTCGCGCTGCAGTCACTGCACGCATCGGCACACTAGCATCAGTCTGTTGAATCGCGTACCTGACCAGGTCCCCGCCCTGATTGGCCTCGTATAGCACATAGGAGGCCCGATATTGCCGATATGCTGCCACCACCTGCTGGGGCCAGTGCTGAGGGTCTGCACGCAAGGATGAGTCGGCCAAGATATATGCATGCGGAGGACGCTGCCCATCTATGCCCGCGATAATGATACCGGTCTCGGCACTGTCAGCGCCTGAGGACACCGCGGGGTCTACTGCGACAACAATACGCTGGAGCGACGAAGCGGCAGTCACGCGATACCCATCTATCATCTCCCATGACCACAGCCCCGTCTCATCATCCACGAACTCGCCCAACACCTCACGCCGATACACAGCCTCCGGCATCACCCGCCGCAGAGCCTCAGCGTCGTCCAATCTTGCAGCCCCCTCATAAGACTTGTAGCGAAATAATCCCCAATCTGAATCAGTACTAGCGCGCGCACATAGTGCACGGAATACCCCACGAGTCGGATCGCCTCGACGAGGTGATGGCGTAGAGGTCAACAACACACGCCCCCGCCGCTCCATCAGAGCGGGCAATGTCTCCTCAAACAGCACACGCCCCAAATCTCGAATATACGCCGCCTCGTCCAGGACAGCGAGAGTTGCCCCCTCACCTCGAATACCAGTACCGCTATCTGCCGAGGAGGTTCCAACAAATCCACCAGTGAGCGGGCACTCAATGCGCATCTCCCCCGCTCTCACACGCACCATCTCCCCCATCTCTCGCGCCAGCCGCAACATCATCCGCCAGCCAATCAGCACCTTGCTGAAAGTAGGAGCTATCCACATCACCCCGCCCCCACGCAGCATTTCCGCCCAAGCAGTCACTACTGCCAACGTAGTCTTCCCCCAGCGTCGCCCGCACTGCACAATGCGATACCGCGCCGGCGACACTGCTACTCGAAGCTGGCCAGGCAGAAGTGGTGGCAATTGGACGCGCAGGGTATTCGGAGGAGCAACATCAGCTACTAGCATCTGTCTTGACCTCCGTTGTTCCACTTGTCTCATTACTCAGCTGCCACATACCAGTAACCGGGTCCACCAACCCCACCATAACACCGGCAGCATCACGAACATCGAGACTGATGGCGACCGTACCAGATATTTGGGCACGAATATCCTGCTGTACTTGTAGGGGTGCATCCAGATACTCCCTCCCTCCGTACAGTATGCGCAATCCGCGCAGTGCCCAGTCGGGGGATTTACATTGGGCATCCCGTAATGTATTAAGACATTCCATCGCAACAGTCGTAGTTGACTGTACAAACGCATCCCATAAAGAGACATATAGTTTATGGGCACGAGTAAGACGTTGGCCATTTTCGGATAACTCGCGCTCAAGCTTGCTACGAATAATAGTTGCATCAGCAAACCAAGAGGAATACTCAGAGGGAGGAGGAAGCTCACCTCGCTCTAGATAATCGGTCAGCATCTCCCCGTAATGTAACCAGCGGTTCAAAGTCTTATTCGACACACCCGCATAAGCAGCACAAGTGGCAGCAGACGCCCCTTGCCTACGTGCTTCTGCAACACGTTTGATAATATTTTGTCGTAACTGTAACCGAGGAGACACGTCATTACTCCCAATTAGTCAATACCATAGTAATACACCAAATTACTCAAAAAGTAAACCCTCGTTGTAGATATTCATCTCACTGTAAAAACAATCTAATCAGATACTCAAACAAAATATGCATTCTTACAACAAATAAATGACAATTTAAATCTCTGTTTGCAATAATATCATATTAATTCATTTGTCAATACCTAAAACGTTAATTCTTCCTTACTTTTATATTATATCGTCATACCTGTGCATTAGATTTATATTATACCACCACTACCATATATCTGTACCACCATAGTATTTTTGGTTGTTTTGCTTATATATAGTTACTAAGAAAATTGGTACTGAAATGAACTATTTACATTTTTGACAATAGGTGTATTGTATTAGCGACAACAGTAAAACTAAAACTGGAGAATAAAAATGTCGACAGCAAATATATGGCTTAAAAAGTTGGGACGGTTTCGTCCATGCGATGGAAAACATATTAACGATAATTATATATTCCAGACTGATGGACATAGACTGCATGCGTTACGCTTGAATACAAGATTTCGTAAGCAAGGTCAACCATTCTTGTCTGTCCTAATGCAACGCTACGTTGAAGCTCAAAATCATGGCACAGTAATTAAAATTTCTGTATCTAAATCTGATTTAGTCAATATAATTAAACAAATACGAGGCCAAAGAAAAAAATTTATCTTCGATCCAGCCACATTGCAAATAACGGATTCTCAACTCAAATTATCTTTAAATGGTCAATCTGCATTTTGTTCTGTCACTACACACCATCAATCCCCATTTGTATTTGTTAAACAAATAAATATCTGTTATCTAGATGATGCCGTTTTTGGTTTAAATGATTTAATTGCTATTGAACTTACAGATGATTTACCATTTATCAGACTGTCCTCAAATAATGATCAAAAAATTGCTTTTATCGCATATATGGATAAATAATATGATATTATATAACTGCAAAACAACTACTTTTACTATCTACCCCAGTAGTGCGAAAGAATCAGTCGAGATCAATGCTACCTGGGTAGGAACGTCTGGAGTAATGTCTAGGCAGATTATCGTTCCGGTTATTGGAGAATATCCAGTAGATGATTTAGCATGGGGTGTAGTACCTAGCCGAACAATGCGTCCTAAGATTGTTGCAAATCGAGATAGGCGATGGGGTATTATCGCTAGATTATGTGGGTATTCTGATAAACGATCTAAGTATGGTCGTATATATATCCACAACGATTTCTATCGTCATCGTCAAGACGTATGTGTACTTGCACATGGTATTGGGGTATACGAAGCTACTGGTGCGATCTGGGATGAGATAATTATCAGGATTATTGAACCAACTATTCCCATTAGATTTATCGTGTCATCAGTGCCAGATGATTTGTATTATGAGATTATGCCGGATACTTTAGCTGTGTCTATTGCTAGTTATGGTAATTACGAGATAGATAAAGATTTTGTCAAAATCAATGAAAGTTGTGTTCCATTTTGGAAGCGATCAATTGTTCAGGAGAAACTGAATGAGTAAAAAATCAGTTAATATATGCATGAAGTGGATTCATTGTAATACTGATCCAACATCATATAAACAATATAGTCCTGAATTTGAACCGGAGGATTGTTATATTGAGGTTACTGTTCCAAATAATTATGTTGTTCGTCAAGAAAAAAAGAAAATCATTTTATCACCACGTGGTATGGCATTAAGGATGCCATGACCGTGATACAGGAGTAGTTTTTTACCACACACAGTGATTGTTCGTAGGAATATGTTTTCTCTAGTGTAATCACCGAACGTTACTGAAATGTGTTGTCCTTGTAATTCAGATGCAAGGTATCTATATGTCACAATATCCCAATTTGCGGCCTCGTGTGCACTTCGACCGGCACGACCATGATTACCAGGTACACACTCGATATATATATTTTTATAGGTGGATTTTAGCTGTGAAATATTAGTAGATAGTATCCCAGACAGTTCAAATGCTTGTTGTTCCACATTGGTGATAGCTTGATGATGAGGCTGAGTAGCATATATATCTGTACCATCATTTACATCGCCGAGTATGATGATGATTAGATTATTTAATAATTTGTGTTGAGATATTAATGAGAATGCAGATCGTATTTTCTGCACTGCTAATTTAGTATCATAAAGTACTGTTTTTTTTGCCATAATGATAATCGGATGTTATAAATACGTCATAATCTTTTGATTTTTCTTTTATTTTTGTTGACATTTTACCTCCAAAAGGAAATATACACAATGCTAAAAACTATCGCTAAGTGGTCTTTTTATGGATTGGCTGGAGTCACTCTTTTGTGGACATCGTATCGCACTGTGCACATATTGTATAGCACAACCAATACATTAGTGATTGCATTGCTTGGTTTAGCTGTAGCTGATATTGGTATTGTGGTGTGGCTACTACAGTATATTAGTGGTGCGCAGGGGATTCCCCAGCGAATTATTTCGGGAGTACTTACAGTTGTGGATACAGTTACCGTAGCGACCATCGCTACCTGTGATATTTGGTTATCACAGACATTAGTGGCTGCGCCGGAAGTATTTCGGTCGGTTGCAATTTGGACAGTAATCATAGCTACGATCGCAAATCTTACTGCGATCATCCTTATGCATCTAACCGATTCAGAGGTACGACGTCAGATGGCCCTACGCTCTGCGCAGGATGAGGTATTTGAACGTGCGTATCAACAACTACAGCAACGTGTATCATCTATGGCTGACAGTGTTGCTGAATCAGTGAGTAATTCAATGACCGAGGAAGCAATTCGGATTATTGCTCAGGCAGCTAAATTACCGGCTGATAGATTGGTCTCGACTTCAATTAATTCAGTGTCATCATCGAAACCTATTCCAACATCCGGTGGTGTTCCGATTTCAACAATTACGACTCCAATTGTGGTACCAGATAATGGAGATATTGAATTTGAGGACATTAGCCCAAAAGATGTGATAGCCCGGGAATCCGGAAATGGTCACCGTCCCCAATCAGCGGTGTAGATTGGAATTTGAGGCAGTTATATGCTATACGCAATAATTGGCGTGTAGAGAGTCGTGGTGATGGTAAGTATTGGAGGTGGCGCAATGGCAGAGGAGCACAGAGACAGACGGTCTACGGTGGGCGATGGGACAGAGATTCACGAGCCTATGCCGTCTACGTCGCCAATAAACAGCGACGTGACAATACGAAACGGCAAATTAAGTCCCGAATTAGCTCTAGATGTATTTGAGAGCAGTGTATATCAACTACTTGTATCAGGATTCGATGTTTATGCAGAAAATTTGACTGATTCACATGAGTTGCATTTGGTGATTCGTGGAGCTGAAATTGATTGGAGCATGAATCCTCCGGGAATTGTTTTGACACTAAAGAACGAGGATGAGGAATAATGATTATTTATACAAAAGATACTATAGAGGTACATTGCAGCGATCTTACTGTGGGAGATAAATTTATTTGCGCTGTTGTTCCGGATAATGTTTGTGTAGATATATTTACACAAGATGTTTTTAAGATACAACTGGGTAAACACTCTTTACCAGTATCTTACCTACTTATAACAGATTCGCTGCGATTTCGGTATGCGTATTTTGTTACCGAACCATCTTCTACACATATCCATGAATTGAGTTATTATCATGATGATAAAGGAGAATTATTAGCACAGCGATTAATACATGATGGATACCAAACAATTGTTGCTGAATAATGTTCCAGATATTATTAAACAGTCTAAATGTTGGTGGCTATGTTTTACTCCAGACACACCTGACGAGTTCGTCTTTGGCATATTTTTTGAACGATATAAGACATACCCAAAACATATCATCCATACACCATTACTCATCTATGCTGGAGTCATCAATGACCGGGCATCAGCATGATAAGGTAACTATAGCTATTACACCAGTAGCTATATTTGCTGGATCATTTGTGGCTATGATTATAGATAACTCACTTATCTCAGCATATTGTGTTGGATAATCAATAAATCAGTCATTATTTTTTGCGTTGTTCATTATTATTATTATATTGTGCCAATAATCCTTGGTGCCGCTTTAGCTGATACTGCGTATTATTTTTGTGATTTTATTGTCCAAAAATAGAACATTCGTTATAGTACTTAAGTACCATTGAAACATGTATATATCTGATGTAATATATGGACAGTGGTAAATGATTAGCAATAGGAGGATAACATGAGTACTGTGAAGATTAAGACCGGATATTATAATCCTAAGCGGTTTGGAAAACCATGGATAGCGCGGTTAGTAGTGTTTAAGCCAACAGGAAAAGTCAAGTATATCTGGGGTAATTGGGTTGGGAAAATTGGGCAGGAAGGGGTGTTGATCCTCGATTGCGATGAGGGTAATATCGTCGCAAGAGGACAGAAGGATTTCATCGGAGACGAGACATTCGTGTACTATTATAAAGTACACGAAGGCAAGTTGGAAAAACTAGCTGGTGGCAAAACCGAAGCATATCACTTGGCCACAGTCCAGGTGGGGCTTAGATAGGAGGATACCATGTTCAAGAACGTGTCTAGACAAATGATTGAGAAGGAACCTCTCCGGTTCCTCCACTGTGATATAACTCAGAGAATGCAAATCTGGTCAACTGTATTAACAGATGAGGCCACAGGTGACACTGTGGCCCATGTCCTGGCCACAACAGTTCCTACTCAGGCACTAGAGGCTTGGGTAGGGGACCCAAAGTTTAGCCACCTGTTACAGCTCTCAAATCATACTGGAACTACCGTGGCGCACGTGCTCGCGGTGCGTGCGCCACGATTAACTCGATTAGTCTTGTTGACACATCCCGATATACTGTGTAAACAAGATAATAACAATGTAGCAGTATCTGATTTGCTACACTGGCAATAGCTACCTAAAGGTAGATCGTCTTTATGACGATCTACCTTTATTTTTGGAGTAACGAGATGAATGAATTAGATATGTCTAAACGCATCGCCGAATCTCTCGGCGTTGCGTGGGACAATGTTCGATACACATGTCACAAAAACGGTGTGGAATCTCACGCCGTCAGCTCTGTGATTTGGCACACGCAGGAGTATGGGTATGATGTGCTCCTGCAGGCGGCCAAAATCAGTGCCGCGCGGTATGGTTGGCGCGGTATCATGTTCGCCGTGCGGTACTACCGGGAACACGGCACGTTTGCTGGGGTTATCCCAGCATTAGAAGAGAATATAGAATCCGCGTGCAGGTATGAACAGAAATGCGCGCGGATTATTGTGCGCATGAAGCGCGCGATACATTTGCTCTCCATGTATGATAATCACCCCGATAATGATACTAGCAACATCTATACAGATGCTGCCTCAGTCTACAGATGGGGCAGTGTTCTTACAAACGATTGAGTCAGCCAAGAAACGGTCACATGTCAATAAGATTTGTCCAATTAAATGTTGGCTAAAGAGGCCCAAAAAATGAGAAAAATAATCAAATCTGTGTCTAGATCAGAGGTGGAGGAGAAACCACTGTGGTTTCTCTACTGTAAATATTCACAAAGGTATAATACCTGGTCCACTGTAGTGGACGGAATGGGTGAGACAGTTGCACACGTGCTTGCCCGTTCCGTACCTACTCAGGCGCTAGAGGTGTGGATAGGAGATGATAAATTCCACGACATACTACAATTGCAAGACTGCAATAAGTCTACCGTAGCACACATGCTAGCTATGTGTGCACCACGACTTTCACGTTTAGTTTTTGTCGCTCGGCCAGATGTCCTTATCTGGCGAAATGCCTACGGTGTATCCGTCGGTGATTTATTGAGGTGGCGATAACATCATGGATATATACTATAGGAGGTAAAATGACCATGCATAATATCTGTTAAGGTTTTGTTTCACTACGCCGTATTTTTCCGCTATAGACATAGAAAGGAATTTGCCATGAACATGTACACTGATCCCCTTAAGGCACATAGCGCCATTGGCGCACAGGGTTGGGAGCTAGAACACATGCCAAACGACGCGCCGAAAGGCGCAGTGGCCCTATACAGTCGTTTGGGTGAGGAAGGTAAGGAGTATGCGTTTTTGGTAAAAATTCAAACCAAGGGCAAGATAGGCTTTGCTCTGCGACAAACAAGATTGAGCTAAGATGGAGGGGAGGATAGCAACATGAACGTATGTAGATTCTGCAAGGCTGTGACGGAATCTTTACCTATCCGGGAATTTTGGTGTCAAGACTGTTACTTTCGCTGGCTTGGCGAGGTAACGGCCAATCCGTTTTCATACGGGGGCATATTAGCTCCCATCCGGGATGACGATGATAAGGATAATGACTAGTGGAGGATAGATAAAATGGACATCAAACTGAGGTATATGAGCAACGATGACGTGCAGGTGAGTACATTTCTGCCCTGTCAGATAGCTCTTCCTCGGTCGCAACAGCTTGAATGGCCTGGGATCGTCGTAACATGGTCAGTTGACTCCGCCACGAAGCAACCTGGGTATTTTGTGGTGACACACTGCTCACTGGATGAATTGGGCAGTGCAATAACTATGCTGGCCGACTTCGTGGCAGC
>Ga0078972_1005917_pt1 | contig 30111 bp, 21 predicted proteins | sample YelNatPaOPGAMG01_FD_67568 | JGI IMG/M metagenome (GOLD analysis project Ga0078972, IMG submission 67568) | Hot spring thermophilic microbial communities from Obsidian Pool, Yellowstone National Park, USA - OP-RAMG-01 (SPADES assembly) (version 2) | ecosystem: Environmental > Aquatic > Thermal... | reverse complement strand
CTGCGACTTTGTCGCTCGTCAGTCACAAACCCCTTCGGAGTGTGCTCCTTCCTCGCTCCTCGTCTCGCTCATAAAATCCTTTGTTTTTTGCTCAAATAGAATTTTTCAGTGAACCCTATTTTAAAATTAATTAAAAATAGTAAAATATATATATTCGGAGGTTTTATGGGCGATAATTACAACCGCAATGAGCAGGAGAACAAAGATCTCGTCAAAGAATTAGAGCAAATAAAAAAAAGACAAAAATTTTTAAAAATAATGACATATATTTTATTGTTCATAGTAATCGCCTCATTTTCAGTATTTTACATAATTTATTCTAATTATAAAAAAATACAGAACTCAATAGAGTCAGCGATAGAGAATCCCCAGATGCAGGAAAAACTAAATGATTTTGCGTCAAAGATGGTTGAATATTCTTCAGCCATAGCGGTCAGCACGGTCAATCAACCATCATCGCTATCAATGATAGTTTTTTCATCCCGTTCTTTTGATATGAGCGAGGATAAAAAAAAGGAAATTGAAAATTTAGCGTCTGAAGTAGAGAATGATCCGGAACTTAATAAATTCATAGATACATTTAAAAACGAGCCGGAGTTTAAAGAAATATTAGAGTCAAATCCAAAAGACAGGCCGGCGAAATTTATGCAAAAGATGAAGGATCCAAAGTTTATGAAAAAAATAACCAATATTATGCTTTCCCATCCTGAAATTATCCAGTCGCTTATGAAAATGACAACGGATCCAAGAATGCAAAACTTTATAAAAACCGCTCCTCAAGAGTTAGAAAAAATCAAGCAGCAGAATTCCGAAAAAAAATAAATCCCCTCTTCCCCCCTTTTAGAAAGGGAAACTGCCTGCCGTCAGCCCCGCCCTTTTGGTTAATCTTTTGTCTTTGATATATTGGCATATATGCCTTCCTCCAAAAGAGCGGGGCTTGCTGAGGGCCCCGAGCAAGCTCGGGACCCCAAAATTCATAATTCAACATCTCTCACAATTCTCACTTCTTACATCTCACTTTTCACTTTTTTTAGTCTGACTGAACTATTCAGTTGCTAATAGGTGTTTAATAATCACAGTATCTTTTGCCGGTTAAAGTAAGGTGAGAGCAATCAATAAAAACGCTCCCGAAATACGGAGAAGACGAAACATTTACATAAGCCCAGTGTCCGCTATCCTCAATCGTATCAGTTGAAGAAACCGTTATTACAAGGCTGGATTTAGAATGCCCTGAATCAGGAATATCCAGTTTCGGAATTTTAGAAATATATTTAGGATAAAGCGAAGAAAGGTCATCCACAGGATAAGTGCCATTGTCTCCGTAATATGATGTTAAACCTTCTCTCAGAAGATTAAGGTTTGTTATATTAACATTCTGTTTGCTTTTCAAGATAACAGAATTTAGTTTTGGAATTGATACTGCAACAAGACTTCCAATTATTATTAAAACGATCATTAACTCAATAAGAGTAAAACCTTTTTTACTGGTTGAAATCATACTCCGCCGTGTATTTAAGCGTTAAGGTTGACTTCTTCGCCACCTCTACATTAAACTCTACATTATTTATATCAATTTTTTCGTATTTATGAGACGACTCAACTATATTCCAGTTTCCCCAGAGGTACTCTTTTATATTTACATTTATATTCTCGTCCTTTTCATTTTTTATCTTTATCTCAATCGTGTCTCTGTAAACATTCGGTCTTATTTTTTTATGATCTATTATTTTTCTTGTTCCGCTAACATTAAACGCTTTCCCGGTTGTAATCTCTATTTTAGAATTTGGAGTGCTGTGTTTAATGTTATCCTCTCCGATTAAACTTATGAAATCCCCGTTTCTTTTATAAACCCTGATCTTTCCCTCGGGAAGCGGCATTTCCATAGAGTTTTCTTTGTTATTTTCAAATATGAATTGAGCGGTAAGATTTTTATCATATCTGTAATTTCTTAAATTATCGTAGAAATACCAGGGGTCCTGCTGTCCTTTATAAACATAGACCTTTTTAAACTTAATTCCTTTTCTTGAAAACATATCAAGAGAAAGCGTTTCGTTATCGTTTATTGTAACTTCTTTAAACCCAAGATTGTATGAATAAAACTCGCTTATTGATTTAGCACTAATTTCTTGAGGGGCGGATTCTGCTTCCAAAGATGAATCGACAAGGGCTTTATTCATCATTGCTCTAAAAGCTATGTTATTATTAGCCGCTCTGTTAATCTCCCCTGCGACAAGAGAAATCTTTGAGTTTTTAAAATTATAACCGGAATTATTAGTTAAAACTATTCTTGCGTTTATATCAAGTTTCGTCTCATCATTATTTACATAAGCGTCATAAGAAGCCAGCCAGGATAGATTATTTAAAATATAGGTTACTTGGAACTCGCAGCTTCCAGCTTTTCTGGAATCGAAAAGAAGATTTAAAACTCCGTTATTTGTCATTCTGTTTCTAAAATCAATCTCATCAAATTTACCGTAATTTACATATTTAATATAATCCTTTAAAACGACGATATATTCGCCTTTTTCATTTCTTAAAGTATATGTCTCACCATCGAATTTGTAAAGAACCCCGCTTATAATATTATTATCTTTTGTTAAAATGCTCACATCCTGTTTTATATAATCGGTATTTTCATTTTTATAACTCTGCAATTTCAGGTTAAGATAATCAGGAAGATTGAGATTTATGCTATCCGGAATTATCGTCCTTGGCATATTTTTTATAGTTGTATCAAAAATACCTTTTTTACACTCATCCGCGTAAACCTGATTTACGCTTGCCATATTGTTGTTATATATCGTAAGAGATGTATCTTTTACCTCAGCGCTTAAAAGACACAAAGAAACCGAGATTATAAATGAAATCATAAAACCTCCTTTTTAAGTATTATATAATTTTTTTTCAAATTTACAACCATATCCAGTTCTACCACAACCATTGAAATAAATATAAGAAAACCACCCCAGAACTTTCGCCATAAAAATTCCTCTCCGCCAACGCTAAAAGCAAAGATTGCGGCAAAAACCGGCTCAAAACAGAATATTATTCCAACCTTAAACGGCTCGACATATTTCTGAGCTTTCATCTGAATAAAAAAGGCGGAAAGGGTAGGGAAAATCGCAAGAAATATTATAACAAGCCAACCGTTTAAGCCAGAAACACTGTAACTGTAATCAGATAGAAAGGCGAAAATAAAAGATATTAAAGAGACCATCCAGAACTCCTGAAAAGCAAGAAGAGTAACATCAAAATTTTTCTTAATAAATTTATCCGTAAAAAGAAGATGAGCGGAATAACTCATAGCGGCAACGAGAGTAAGATAATCGCCCTTATTTATTCCTTCAATTCCGCCGGTCAGAAGCCACATTCCGACTATTGCTATAATGGATGACAAAATCTCCACGATATCAGGAACTTTCTTTTTAAATATGAATAAAAAAACAGGAATAAATATTATAAATAGCCCTGTTATAAAACCGCTGTTAGAGGCGATTGTATATACAAGCCCGATTGTCTGAGTTATATAAAGCAAGGAGAGAAAAATAGAAAGTATGAAACCTTCTTTTAAATAACTCTTTAAATTTTTTTTATAAACGAAAGGCAGAAGACAAAGCGCCGAGATAAAAAATCTTATCGCGACCATAACCACAGGATTAACGCTGTTTAAAGCCCATTTTGTAACGACAAATGTGGAACCCCAGATAAAGGCGCAGTAAAAAAGCCCTGTATAAACCCAGAATTTATTATTTTTCATTTTTAAACCTAAAGGGTTCGCTCGTATGCCGGCTTCACTTCCGACAACTGCCTTTTTCGGCTTAAATTCTCGCTTGTTTCACAACTCGCTCGCTTCGCTCACTCAAACAAGTGAAACAAATCACTTATTTTAATAAGGTAGGCTCGAATTTAAGCCTGGCAGTTGAAGTCGTTCACCCGGCATACTCGCTCCTTCGTGATAATAAGGAACTTACTTTTAATTGTTCGCTCGTCGCTTGCAAGCCACCAATTTTGTAGTGGCAAAGCTTGCTTTGCCTTTAATGAGCATTATTCCCTTTCAGAGTAAACTCCCTGCCTGACGGCAGGCAGGTGAAACTACAATTAAAAAATTATGAATTATAAATGTTTAATTTTGAATTAGAAATCCATAATTCATCATCCATAATCCATCATTTATAATTCATAATCCAACATCTCTCACGATTCTCACCTTTTACTTCACTTTTTCAAAAAAATCGTTTCCTTTATCATCCGTTAAGATAAATACAGGGAAGTTCTCAACTTCTATCATCCAGACCGCCTCCATTCCTAATTCAGGAAAATCAACAACATCAACTTTTTTAATACATCTATCTGCAAGGTACGCGGCGGGTCCGCCTGGCGAGCCGAGATAAAATCCGCCGTATTTTTTACAGCTTTCTTTTACGACAGCGCTTCTGTTTCCTTTCGCAATCATAATCATTGAAGCCCCTTTCGATTGAAGCATTTGAACATAACTATCCATTCTTCCCGCAGTTGTCGGTCCAAGAGAGCCGGAGGGTTTATTTTTCGGTTTTTTGGCTGGACCGGCATAATAAACAGGATGATTTAATAAATAATCCGCAAGCGCTTTCCCGCTATCAAGAATCTCTTTAAATTTTTTATGAGCGAGGTCCCTTGCGACAATTATTTTTCCGTTTAAAAGAAGTCGAGTTCCAACGGGATACTTTGATATCTCTTTAAGAACTTCGCTCATAGGCCTGTTTAAATCTATAACAACTCCGTTTTTTGTTCCATACTTTTTTCTCCACTCCTCTTTCATAAATTTTTCAGGATTATCTTCAAGTTTTTCAAGCCATATACCTTTCTCATTTATAAGACCAAGTGCCTGTCTGTGAGCCATACAGCTGAGTCCAATTCCGATAGGACAACTCGCTCCGTGTCTTGGCAATCTTATAACCCTGACATCAAGAGCGAAATACTTTCCGCCAAACTGAGCGCCGTATCCAATTTTATATGACTCTTCAATCAGAATTTTCTCCATATTAATATCTCTAAAACCATAGGATTTATTATTTGGCTCCGTCGGCAGATTATCAAGATAGCCGGTTGATGCAAGTTTAACTGTCTTTAAAACATACTCAGCGCTTGTTCCGCCTATAACAAAAACAAGATGATAGGGAGGACAGGCCGCAGTTCCAATTGATTTCATCTTTTCGACTAAAAATTGCTTTAACTTCTCTTGAGTCAGTATTGCAGCGGTCTCCTGAAACAAAAACATCTTGTTTGCCGAGCCACCGCCTTTGGCTATAAAAAGAAACTCATAATCCATACCGCTTTTTGAGTATATATCAATTTGAGCGGGAAGATTTGTTTGGCTATTTTTTTCTTTATACATATCAATCGGAAGCGTCTGAGAATATCTCAGGTTTTCTTTCTGAAATGTCTCAAAAATTCCTTTTGAGATATATTCTTCATCCTCAACACCGGTTATAACGAATTCTCCCTTTTTAGCCACAACTGTAGCGGTTCCCGTATCCTGACAGAGTGGAAGTTCAAAATTCTTTGAAATTATTGCATCTTCTAAAAATAGATACGCGATATATTTATCGTTATCGCTTGCTTCGGGATCATTTAAGATATCCGCAGTTTGTTTTAGATGCTCGCTTCTGTATAAAAACTCAATATCCTTAAACGCTTCTCTTGATAAAATCTCAAGCGCTTTAGGTTTAACCTTTAAAATCTTTTCATCCTTAAACTTAACGACCTCAACATAATCTTTAGTAATAAGTTTATAATCAACCTTTTTCTTTTCATAATCCATAATTTTTTTAAACTCAAATTTCATAAAACCTCCTAGAAGAGAATATAGGGGTCAGCGAACCCCAGGGTTCGCTGACTCCTATACTTCTTCATTTGGTTGCTCCGATTTTGAGGCGAAACGAGGAGCGAAGAGCGAGCATATCAGTCCGAAGGCGATATGTAAGCGATGAGCGACGAAGTTGTAGCCAAAAAGCGGGCAACCCTGAAAGGGAGAAAGAATTTTGGGCAATTTTGTCGTTGATGCTCACTTACAATGTTTATTCAACATTGCTCGTTCGCCTTGCCTAAAACTTGCCTCAAACTTCTTTCTCCAAATGAGAGAATATAGGGGTCAGCGAACCCTATTTATATTTTATATAATTATATATAATGAAAAAACAACGAGAAGGAGAGATTATGAAAAAAATAATCTATATTCTTATATTTTTTGTAAGCTCAAATCTATATTGTGATTTAAAAGACCAGACACTTGAGATTAAAAACGAACTTACAAAAAAGATATTTCAAAAAATTTCAAACAGACCTATAAAAATCGCTGTTGTAAATTTTACCAATATCGGCGATGAAGCGCTTATCTCAAAAGCAGGAGATATAATATCATCTCAACTCTCAAATGATTTTGCAAACGATAAGGATTTTATAACTGTTGAGAGAAATCGACTGGATAGAATTCTTGAAGAACTCAAACTTAGCGCTCTTGGAGTTATAGATGAAAAAGATATAAAGAGAATTGGAATTGTTCTCGGGGTTGACTGGATTGTGGTTGGAGAGGTCTCGCTTGCAAACAACGAATTTGTAGTAAATGCAAGAGTGGTAAATCCTGAAACCGCCGAGATAATAGCCGCATCAAGCGTGAATATAGAAAAACAGGAAATAATTAAGGAAGAAGAATTGGCTAATCTTTCAAAAAATTATTTCGGTTTAAGCGCTGGAACCATAGATTTTTCTAAATTAAATTTCAATACCCCAAGTTTTGGAGTTGAGTTAAGGCATAACTACTCAAGAAAAAGTTACGGAAAATTTGCTTTTAGAAAAACAGCGAACAACTCAGAAACACTTGATAAATTAATATTAGACAAATACACAATAACCGATGGTGGGTTTAATCCTATAGATAACATAGTTATAACAGAAACAATAGAATCAATAACATCATTTGAGATGATATACGGATGGGTAAAAAAATTTTTATTAGATACAAGATTGAAATTTGAACTTGCTGCTAATGTAAACTCATTATTATCTAAACAGAGCATTAAAGGGGAAAATGGATGGCAGTCATCTGGCACATTTAATTTTCCTATCTATAACGACAAGACATATTATCTTCCAGGTTTCAGTGTTGGGGTTGGGATAGAAAAAAATATACTTAAATCCCATATTTTATCAATAGATTTTAAGTATGGAAGTTTCAGTAAACTCAAAAGGGATGTAAGCGCCGGAAATAATTCAAAAGCCCTGCAGGATCAAATAAACTTAAAAGTTAACTCTCAAAAAATTTCTATGTCATACACATATATAGGAATGTGTCTTGGATTTCCGTTTTAAAAAAACTAAACTTTTTCACAGACAGCAATAATTCTTTTTGATTCATCAGTAACTTTTGAGAAATCAAAACCACCGTATATTTTTAAAACCTTAAAACCCGCCTTCTTTAAAATTTTAGAAAGCGATTTTTTATCATACATTTTAAGACAAAATGTTCTTGTTTTCATCTTTCCATCTTCTATCTTATGCCAGGTATTCTTAAGAGTATTTTTATCAATCCAGACAAATTCCTGAAGCTCTATAACATCTCCCGCTATCTCCCAGTTTTTTTCACTTAAATTCTTTCTTATAAAAACTCCGTTTTTTACATCTATTATAAACTTCCCATCTTTTTTTAATGCCCTGTGAACTTTTTTAAGAAAATTGAAATTATCCCTATCATCAAAATATCCAAACGAGGTAAACATATTTATAACAAGATCAAAGTCCCCTTCAAAATCAATATTTCTCATATCATTTCTGATAAACTCTATATTTTTAAGTTTAAGCTTTTTTGCCTGCTTTATCGCGTCATAAAGATACTCCTTTGAAAAATCAACGCTAACAACCCGGAACCCTTTTTTCGCAAGCAAAAGCGAATGCCTTCCAACCCCGCAAGGGACATCAAGGATTCTATCACCATTTTTTATTCCTGACGCTTTTATTATGAAATCAACCTCTTTAAGAGTTCTTTTTTGAGGAATGAAATCAAAATTATAGAAGTCCTTTTTAAAAAAACTTTTAAACCAGTTTTTATTAATTTTCATCTATCGCTTATCTTGAAAAAACCTTTACTTTCTTAAATCTGGCGGGGCTTGAAGCATGGCTCATCCTGAAAAGTTGCGTCGGCTGACCCTTGCCGCAGTTTGAGACACCGTAGAGTTTCCAGTATTTTTCGTTTGCAATAGCGTCGCAGCTTCCCCAGAATTTTGGGGTTATTCCCTGATAAACCGGATTTTTTACCATCTTTGTAATCTTTCCATTTTCAACAAGCCAGCCAATTTCGCAGCCAAACTGGAAATTCAATCTCTTCTGGTCTATGCTCCAGGACTTATTGTTCTCCATTATTATTCCCTTTTTTGTGCTTCTTATAATATCCTCATACTCCCAGTTTCCTGGCATTAAACTTAAATTCGTTATTCTTATTATCGGAATGCTTCTATACGAATCCGCTCTGTTCGCTCCGCGGCTTCTCTCATCTCCTATGGTATGAGCAAACTCTCTGTTAGTCATATAACCGGAAAGTATTCCGTTTTTTACTATATGCCATCTCTGAGCTCTTACTCCATCATCGTCATATCCGCAGGTCGCAAGCCCGCCAGGAAGTGTGGTATCAGCGACTAAATTCACTATCTCGCTTCCATATCTGAATTTATTTAATTTCTCCGTCGTTAAAAAACTTGAACCGGCATACGACTCTTCATATCCAAGAACTCTATCAAGCTCCGAGGCATGGCCAGCAGATTCGTGTATCTGAAGCGCAAGTTGGTCCCCATATATAATCAAATCCCTTTCATCAGACGGACAGTTGGGTGCGCTTAAAAGAGCCACCGCTTCTTCTCTTGTTCTCTCGGCATTTTCCAATAATTTTAAACTCTCTATATATTCCCAGCCCATTGAAAGCATAAACGCGTGAGCGCCGGGATATGATCTCGTGTGAACTTCCATCTCATTTATAGAAGTCGCGCTGTAACCAGCTCCAGTGTAATAAAATATCTGTTCTATATCAGAGCCATCTGTTGACGAATAGTATTTATTCGTTTTTACAAAACTCATTTTAGAATTTGCTATTCTCACAATTTTATTATTTAAAAGCGTTTCATTTATTTTAAGCAACAAAGAAATTTTAGCATCAAGACCTATAGAGAAAGGATCTATTAAAACAGGTGTTTTCCATATATCTTTATATGATGGCTCATACGAAAGTTTGACCTTTGAGTTTCTCATGGTTGATGACGCTTTCGCTATATCAATAGCAAGGAGAACCATCTTCTCCAATTCTTTGAGATTCATAATATTGCTTGACGCAAAACCCCAGCCGCCGTTGTATAAAACCCTGATGCCGAAACCCAATGTTTCATCGTCTCTCATATCCGTTATATCATAATTTTTTACATTTATATTCTGATTCCTTTCAGCAATTATTCTTATATCTCCAAAATCAACCTTTTTAAAATTCATTATTTCTATCGCTTTTTTTAAGATACTTTTCATAAATTCTCCTTAAAAATCTGTAGTTGAAGTGAAATTAAAATCCTTTATCTTCAAACTCCCAGAGCATACCCCCATTCCATAATCCGAATACGCCTCTGAGTCGTTTCCAATTTCCTCTATATTATTCATCGCCTCAACCATATTCTGGGTAAACCTGAGATTTTTGACAGCTTTTTTTATCTTTCCATCTTCTATCAAATAAGTTCCATTTCTCGTCATACCTGTTATCTCAAGTGTTTTTGGCTTTAAAGGATTTGTATAATGAAATTCAGTAACGAGCACTCCTCTTTCAGTATCTTTTATCATATCATCAAGAGTTCTTTTACCCGCTTCAATTATCATAGCGACCGGAAAAGCGCCGGCCGGATTTGGTTCAAATACAGAATGACCTGTATATCTCATATTACACAATCTGGATGTTTTTTTATCCGTAACAAGATTTTTTAAGACGCCGTTTTCAACAAGCGAAATCTTCTCCCTTGGATAGCCCTCAAAATCAAAAGGCATAACCGGAAGCGGGAAATTATAAGGGTCCTCAATTACCGTCAGTTTATCGCTAAATATTTTTTTACCAATATTTCCGTTCGCGAAACTTCTATTTTCATAATAAGCAAGAGCGTTAAAACCCATATAACCGAAAAACGGGAAGAAAGCCGCAACGCCAAGCGGCTCTATTATTACAGTATACTTTCCCGGTTTTATATCAACGGGTTTCTGAGCCATATCTGATTTTTTCAAAGCCCTTTCGTTTATTAAATCGTAGTTTATGTCGTCTTTATAAGAAGATGCCGCCGCTTTGCCATAGAAACCGTTTTTGCTTACCGTAAGTTCATAATCTATCTGAGTTGAGCGGAAACTCTGTAAGAGTCCGCTTGAATTTGCCACAATCATTAAGTTCTCTGAGTTATTTATTATTCCGTAAGCCCTCCTTGAAGTTTTTTTACAGCGATTAAGAAATTCAGATATTCTCGCCGCTCTATCCTTAGGAGTAAGCGAAGCAAGTTCTTTATCAAAATACTTCTCGCTCTTAAAAGTTACCGATGTTCTGGTAGTAAACGGTAAATTGGGATCCGCTTTCGCAAATTTAAGTTTTTCCTTCGCTTTATCGAAACTCTGTTTTATGGATTTGCTATCGAATTTTGACATAATAAACTTAACGCATCTTTTGCCATCCGATATTCTTATATTAGCAGAAGTATCGGCGGTAGATACATTCTGCGATATTTCGTTATCTCCAAAACGAGTCAGATTGTTAGTATAAGAATTGTATATTATATGACAATCGTAGTTTTTCGCCTGTTTTAATATATCTTCTATTATTTTCACTTTTCCCCCTTTTATAAAGAAGCGGTTCAATGAATCGTCTGGGCATCGGATATGCCGTTATCGTTATCTTTGCTTTTCTTCTTATGATGTTTTTCTTCTTTGGAAATAGTCGTTTCAATGTTTTTATTTATCTCAGGAAGATACTCTTTGCTTTCAACCCAGTTCTTTAACGATTCATCATCCTTTACTAAAAATTTCTCCTCCATCTCCACAAAAGAAAATCTATTTTTTTTAATTTTCTCTATAAGTTCATCTTTGAGATTTTCCCTTAACAGATAAAAATTATCAAAGATTTTAAGACCCTCTTTCGCAAAACCGAGTAAATACAATCCCTTGTTTTTAGCCGGGCCTAAAACTACATTTTTATCAGTTATACTGGAAAATGCGAAATTTATATCGTCAGAGGTGATTAAAGGACAGAGATGACTTATCCATAAAACCCTTTTAGCGCCGGTTTTAAAAGCAAGCTCAACATCGACAATAAAGGATTGATGATAATTCTTTCCTGCGGTATCCAAGAAACCGGGTTCGTTCATACTCATCCATCTCAAATCATAATTTTTTTTCGTTTTTGAGTATGTTATGAATATAACGGCATTATCGTAGGATGAAATCTTTGAGTATGTCTTTATATAAAGATCTCTATTTATATTGATAGCCCTTTCCACGCCAAATGCGTTTTTCAATTCATCAAATGTATTGCTTAGATCCGGCGAATTAACGATATAAACTATAGCATTTTCTCTGTTCATAAGATAAAACACTTTAACAATTTAATATAATAGATTATACAAATTTATGAATAACTTTTCCATACTGGTATTTGGAGCAAGCTTCGACCCGCCGCACAGATATCATATTGAAATATTAAAATCCGCTATACGGGAAATAAAGCCATCAAAAGTCATAATCATCCCTTCCTTTTTATCGCCTTTTAAAACATCTCATTTCGCCGATTACAGGCACAGAAGAAAAATGATTAAAATGCTCCTTGAAAAAAATAATCTTAAATTTCAAATAGATGACTTTGAATTAAAGAAAAAAAGAAAAACATACACATACGAACTTGCGAGACATTTAAAAAATAAGCACAAAAAAGCGGTTTTTTATTTTCTTATGGGAAGTGATTCCTATAACTTAATAAAGAAATGGAAAAGACATAAAGAAGTTCTAAAAACATTTAAAATAATAGTCGCTCAAAGAAAGGGCTATGAAATAAAAAATAAAAAAAATATCTTGATTCTGAAAGGAAAATTTTCAAACCTTTCATCCACCCAGATAAGAAACAGAATATTAAATGATGATTATTCTTTGATTGATAGTTCAATTAAAAGATATATAAAAAAGAACTCGCTTTATTTTAGCAAGATGATTAAAGATATAAAAAAAATTCAAACACGGAAAAGATTTAATCATACAATAAGCACGACAATTGGCGCAATAGAACTTTCAAAAATATATAAGGCGGATACGCTTAAAGCAGCGATAGCAGCTCTTCTACACGACATAACAAAAGACATGGAGTTATCAAAACAGTTGAAAATAATTAAAAGGTCAAAAATGAAAGTAAAAGATTTAGAGGAATTGTCGGTAAAAGCGCCTCAGATAATTCATCAGTGGGCATCTGCTGGATACGCTAAATTAAAATTTAAGATAAAAGATAAAGAGATTCTATCAGCCATATCCAAACACACAACTGGCGACAAAAAGATGTCATTATTAGATAAAATAATATATATCGCCGATATTCAAGCGATGGATAGAAACTTTAAGGAAGTTAAAATGATAAGGAGGTTATCTTTAAAATCTCTCTACCTTGCGTATAATAAAGCAAGAGAAGCGAAGATGAAATATATAAGAAAAAAATCAGGGTTCATATATGAGTGAAAAAAAACTGAAAATTTTAACAATCGCTTCGTTATTGATTATAACGACCCTGAGCGTTTATTTTATAAACCAGCCGCTTACAAATTCTTTAATAAAAAAACAAAAGGTTGATATAGTTATATTATCCAGATATTCTTCATTGATATCGCTTCTCCCTGATGGAAAAATTATAATAAAAACCATAAAGAAAGATAACAAAAAAACAGATATCAGCATAAAGCAAAGAGCGAATGAAGTATATCTTAATTTCGAAAAAGAATTAAAAAAAGATATCTTTTATATCGCAATTGATGAAAAGAAAATAAACGAAATTCACGAGTTAATCTATGTCTGGAAAAAAAGAATGATTTATGCTGTTAAATTATTAAAGGTTTTTTTAAATTTAGAAACGAATTTATCCATAGCCGATAAACTAAACCTTATACCACTGGCAATAAATGCCAGCCCATCAAATATAATTTTTTTAAATTCTTATGATGCTGAAAAAAACAAAGAATTATCTCAAAAACAGCAAATAACCGTTGAATTAATAGCATCAAAGACGGATAAAAATGAAGTTAAGAAAGTTATAGAAAAATTAAAAAAAGAGAATATTGATATCATAGAGCAGAAAATCTCTAACTCTTATTCGCAAACCCAGATAGTAATAAATAGAATGGATAATTTCAATAAAGCGCAGAAGGTAATGGAAATACTCAATATAAAGATCCCGGTGGTGATAGAAAAGAGTTTTATGGTTGGAGATGTAAGGGTTATAATATCAAAAGATTACGGGAGGAAATAATGGAATTAATGAATATATTTAAGACGGCGATTGAGATGGGGGCAAGCGATATACACATAACTCCCTATAAACCGCCAATGATGAGGATCAAAGGGGATATGATGCCAATAATAAATGACGCAATACTCACTCCTGAACAGACAAGAGCGATAATATACGGGCTTTTATCCGATTCGCAGAAAGCTAAATTTGAAGAAAATCTTGAACTTGACTGTTCTTTTGCCATAAAGGGTATTTCAAGATTCAGGTTAAATGTATTTTTATCAAAAAACGGACTGGAAGCAGTCGCAAGGATTATACCATCAAAAATACCGAGGCCCGAAGATATAGGACTTAATAAAGAAATAACAGACATAGTGGATTCTCCAAAAGGTCTTGTTCTGGTAACCGGGCCAACAGGTTCCGGCAAATCAACGACGCTCGCCTGTCTCATAAATCTAATAAATGAAAAATATAAATGCAATATAATTACAATAGAGGACCCCATAGAGTTTACATATGAGAGTAAAAGTTCAGTTATAAGGCAGCGAGAGGTAGGACAGCATACTAAAAGTTTTGCAAATGCCTTAAAATCTGCTCTGAGAGAGGACCCTGATGTATTGCTCGTAGGGGAGATGAGGGACCTTGAAACGATTCAGTTAACCCTGACCTCCGCTGAAACAGGGCATCTGACCTTCGCGACGCTTCACACTCAGGACGCTGCCACGACGGTAGATAGAATAATAGATGTTTTTCCGTCGCACCAACAGGAGCAAATCAGAATACAATTAGCGTCATCCTTAAGAGCGGTAATATCGCAGATATTATTACCCAGAAAAGACGCAAAGGGGCTTGTGGCGGCGAGGGAAGTTATGATAATGACATCAGGAATTAGCAATATAATAAGAGAGGGGAAAACGCATTTGATATATGGAGCGATTGAGACGGGCGGAAAATTAGGAATGTCTTCAATGGATAAGGCGATTGCTCTTCTTGTAAGGAACAATCTTGTGGATGTAAATGAAGCAATGGCAAGGGCGAGCGATAAGGAAAATTTCAAAAGATTTTTACAAGGAGTATAATATGTCTTATATAAAAGAGATAATAAATAATCCCAAACTGAAAGTTTTTTTTATGGAAAAAAATTATAAGCCAGGAGATATTATATTTGAAGAAGGGGAAGAGTCAAACTCGCTTTATTTAATAGAAAAAGGCGATGTAATAATTCAGAAAGCGATAAACAAAGAAAAGACGGAGTTTAAAGAACTTGCGATAATATCAGAATATAATATCCTGGGCGAAATGGCTATGTTTGAAAACATACCGCGAACGGCGAGAGCAAAGGCTTTAACTGAAGTGGATGTTAAAGTGATTACAAAAGAAAAATTCTTTGAAATAATGAAAAATGAGCCGGAGTTCTCTTTTAATTTTTTCTCTTTTATAATAAAGACATTAAGCGAGAGGATTTCTCACACCTCAAAAGAGCTCACTCTCTTATACGATATATCAAAAAATCTTATCGTCGATTATCTGGAAGAAAAGAAATTTATTTCAGCGTTAATAGATGAGATTTCTCTTTATTTTGAAAACTGGGATATAGAAGGATATTGTTATAATATATTTAATGAAGAATTCGAAAAAGTAAAAGAATTAGACAGTGGATTCAACAGAGATATTAATATTTTAAATTACAGAGAACCCCTATGGATAGACGCAAGCTCTTACATTATGCCTGTTAAAATAAAAGATAAGGTGCTTATGGCAATGCTTTTTCTATCTAAAAGGGAATTGAATAGAAACGAAATTAACGATTTCACCACAATATTTAATACAATATATTTTATTGCCTCAAGCGGACTTGAAAGAACTCTTCGCAATAAAGAAGATTATTTTTTTAAAAAATTAAAACAGAGAAAAACAGGAATATAAAATGAAAAATAAAAGATATTATTTAAAATTATCCAGGTATGCCGCGATAGTAGCCAGACATAAAAAAGCGCAAAATATATCAATCTTTGATGTAGAGTCAAAAACAGGGCTTTATTACTATGCGATTCTGATGAGCGCTCTATCAACCCCGCATATAAGAGCGATTGAAGAAGAAATATCTCTAAAATTTAAAAAAGAAAAAAATGAATATATTCTCCACAGAGACGGAATCGACTCCGCAAACTGGAAGGTCATTGATTACGGTGGAATAGTAATACATATATTTGAACCGGAAACAAGGGATTTTTTTGCCCTGGATAAAATATATTCCGATTGTAAAAAGGTTAAATGGGAAGAAACCAAAAGAACAACCAGCGGAAAGAGAGTTAAATCAAAAAAATTAGAAAAGAAAAAATGATTCCATCCGAGATAGAAGAGAAAATAAAAGAGATTATAAAAAAAGATTTCGAAAAAGATATAAATTTATTTTCGATAACTCCACCGCCTCATTATGTAGAAGAAGATGCGTCAACGAATTTCGGGATAATAGAATCAAAAAAAAACATGCTCGCTATAGATGAGGTGTACTCAAAAATAAACAAATTGCTTGGGGAAAATAATTTTAAAACTAAAATTTTATCCGGATTTATAAACATAGAATTCCCACCCGGTATTTATGAAAATTACATAAACAGATTACTGAAAGAAAAAAAAATTTTTGAAAAAAAGGAAAATAAGTGTAAAAAGGTTATAATAGAGTTCGTTTCGGCAAACCCCACAGGGCCGCTGCATTTAGCATCCGCAAGCGGAGCATCGCTTGGTGATTCGCTTTCAAATATAATGAAAGAATTGGGATACAGCGTACATAAAGAGTATTATGTAAATAATGTCGGAAATCAAATAGAAATGCTCGGGCTCTCTCTTATGGCAAGATACAACGGCAATGAACTCCCTGAAAACGGCTATCACGGGGATTATCTTATGGAAATAGCAAGGAAACTCACACCCGAAGCGAAAAAATGGGATGTGAAAGATTTTTCTAATTTCGCGATAAAGGAAATAATTTCCGACCAGAAAGAAGATTTAAATCTTTTTGGAGTCATTTTTGATAGATGGTTTTACGAATCAGAACTCTATGAAAAGAAACTTCCAGATTTAATATTAAACGAACTTATTAAAAAAGAAAGGGTGGAAGAAAAAGAAGGGGCTAAATGGTTGAAAATGGATAATGCAGACGATAAAGAAAGGGTCCTGGTTAAATCAAACGGAGCAAAGACATATTTTCTAAATGATCTTGCGTATCATAAAAATAAATACGAACGCGGTTTTGACTGGATAATAGATATCTGGGGAGCGGACCATCATGGTTATATCCCAAGAATGAAAGAAGGAATAAAAGCGTTAGGGCTTGATGAAACCAAATTTCAGGTTTTAATTCACCAACTCGTATCTGTTAAAAAGGGTGAAGAAATCTTAAAGATGTCTAAAAGATCCGGAAGATTTTATACATTAAGGCATCTTATAGAAGAGGCATCAAAGGATGCGGTAAGGTTTTTCTTTACAATGAGAAATCCGAATACTCACCTGATATTTGATATGGACCTGGCAAAGAAACAATCCAATGAAAATCCGCTCTATTATGTCCAGTACGCTCACGCAAGAATTTCTTCAATAATTGAAAACGCCAGATTAAAAGGATTTGAGACAAACACTATAGAAGGATTTGGAAAATACGATATAACAAAAGATGATAGAAAGATTTTGAAAAAGATATTCTGGTTTGAAAAAATACTGAATCAATCGCTCAAAGAATTATCTCCCCATCACATAACAACATATTTAATAGAATTGGCAGGCGAGTTTCATTCTTACTATGAAAGAAACAGGATAATAGATGAAACCAAAACTCAGGAGACAAAAGCGAGGTTGTTCATTTTAAAAGGAGTTAAAGAAACGATAAGAAAGGGACTTGAGATAATAGGCGTAAGCGCCCCGGAAAAGATGTAATCAAGACAATTCTTTCAAGGCAATTAGGAAAATCAAATCTGAGAGTCGGTTAAGATATATGGAAACTTCGGTTTTATTCGTTTTCCAGCTCTCGGTTTCAGCAATTCTTATTTTCGTTCTTAAAATATTTAGAATAGATGTCTTTTCGTCCCTCTCAAAAAGAACAAATTCTTTAACATCCGCATTGTCTATCTTTTTAATCTCATCTTCAATAAATTTTATAGAATCAAGAATTTTCTCTCTTGCCACATAACCTGCAATATTACTCATAACAGAAATATTAATTTTTTCTATCTCTTTTAAAATGGAAATATTATATTTTGCGACGATAAAACCGCATATCGCGTTTATTTCATCGATAAGCCCCATTAAAACGACATTGTCGTCGGTTTTCGATACTCTCCCTGTATAGAAATCCGTAAAACCATTATCGCCATTTCCAATTTTTCCCTTATACATTTTTAAACCTGCCATAAAGAGTATCTTTCAGTAAAATAACAAGCCGCTGCTTCGCTCTTGTGGCCCCCTTATACAAAATATTCTCAATATAATAACTTCCATCATCGACTATAAAAACAACGACTTTTGAATCAAGTCCCATAAAATCGTCTATGGTCACAAAATCCAAGTCCCTTATCCATTTTTTCCTGTTTAAAATCTTTGAGAATGCATGAGAACTCTCAAATGGCTTTGATGTTATTACTTTTATATCCGAATAAAAATATTTTTCCTTTTCAACGAGTTCTTCTATCGTGCTGCCAAAGACCGTATCTATGTCATTATTTGAAAATTTTATAATATTTATCTGGCTATAATAATTTAAAAAAAAGTTATCGTATATATTTCTATCGTAAAGATTATTTATAAACTCACATATGGCGACATTATTCCTGAAATTAGATTTCAATTTCACATAAAATTTATCGAAATTATGTTTTTTTAAAAAACTATCAAGTTCTAAATTTTTAATCTCCAAATCATACATAATCAGCACATTGCCATAATTTATTCCGTTTTTAACAACATCGTCAAAAATCATAATATCGTTTTCATAGTTTTCAAACTCATCTAAAATCAATATATCGTATTTTTCCTTTTTAAGCGTCAAGAGATTATTGTAAGTAGCCATATCAACCCTGTTTACATTCTGGAAAGAGTATCTCATCTTTTCATAAAGCATCCTCGAATTACAGATATAGGATATCGTATAGTCAGCGTTATGAGAAAGCATATACTGAAGCGCAAAAAAAGTTTTACCGCTCCCGGCCGGACCCTCAATAAAAAGCCTTTTGAAATTTGATATCATCGTATAGAAATTTAAAAGCATACTCTTGGAATCCGCTTCTGCATTTTCAAAATTTATGTTACTGGATTCTATTCTTAAATTTCTCGTATTCAATAGATTGCTTTTAATCTTATCCATTATTCTATTGATATCATCAGATGAGGCATTTACACCAATTCTATTTTTGCTTTCTATATTTTTCTTATGATTGAATTTTGCTATTATCATTGAAGGAATGTTCTTGGGGTCAACTCTTGAATTTATATAATTTGATTTACTGAAACACACATTTTCATCAAACTCACCGCTAAAATATGGAAAAATAACCATATAATGAATAAATATTTTATTTTTTTCCTCTTCGGTTAGGTTTAACATAGTTTTAAATTCAGGTATTATATTTTTAATCTTTCTGAAGGGATTTTCTTGAGTTGTCTCTCCATGATTATAATTATATTTAAACTCAAAAGGAGTAACCGAAACAGGATTATTTGCCTTTAATTCAATAAGGACCATTCCTTCATCTGGTATAAATACAATAAAATCGACTTCGCTTGTTTTATTTTTATATTTTAATACACTTGAGTAAAATACGGTCCAGTTTTTGGTATCAGGGCTGTTTTTAATAAGAAAATAAAAATCCCTTTCGCTTTTATTTATAGATGTTATACTACCAACGATATCCACATCGGGATACATTTTCGCCATATTTTTTATTTTATATAATTTATAGTGTGTTACAAAATTTATGAATCTTACGACAAAACTCTTAGTTAGGAGATGATATGCAGATTACAATACTCATAATTCTGGTTGCAATAGGTGTTTATACACTTTTTATACTTAAAAATCTAAATGAAAAATACAGCGGCGAAAAAATAGATTCTTTAAACGAGAAGATTTCTGAAACGAAAACGATGACTGAAACATTAATAAAAGGTATTTCCCAAGAGATATCAAGAACAAGAATAGAAACCACAAAAGCAATAAATGAGTCGATTAATTCTTTAAATTCAGTTATAACATCAAATCTAAGCCATCTATCAAATGTCTTAAATAATTCGTCCAATCAGCAGAAAAATGAATTAAAAATTTTCTCCGAAAACCTCAATTCGCTTATAAAAACGATAGATTCTAAATTAAAAGATATTATGGAAAATAATGAAAAAAAACTTGAAGAGATGAGAAAAACCGTTGATGAAAAACTGCAATCCACGCTGGAAAAAAGATTAAGCGAGTCGTTTAAAAATGTAAGTTTACAACTTGAAAATGTCTACAGGGGAATAGGAGAGATGTCCAAACTCGCATCAGATGTGGGAGATTTAAAAAGGGTTCTTACCAATGTCAAGCAGAGAGGAATATTCGGCGAGTTGCAGTTAAAGAGAATACTTGAAGATATACTGACAGAAGAACAATATTTAGAAAATATCGAAATAAAAAAAGGAAGCAAGGTGGAATTCGCCATTAAAATTCCGTCCAAAAATTTAGATGATAAAGATGTATTACTGCCGATTGATTCCAAATACCCTCGAGAAGATTATGAAAAAATATTAAACGCTGAGGAAAGGGGAAATGTTGATGAATTCAAACAGGCAATTAAAAATCTGGAAAATAGAATAAAGATGGAAGCGAAGGATATTCATAATAAATATATAGACCCGCCAAATACCACCGATTTTGCAATATTATTCTTACCTGTGGAAGGGCTTTTCGCCGAGGTTTTAAGGATAGGCGGATTATTTGAAGAAATAAGGAATGATTACAATGTAATAATCACAGGTCCAACGACAATAACAGCCATATTAAACAGTCTGCAGATGGGATTTAGAACACTCGCGATAGAAAAGAAGTCAAATGAAGTATGGAAAGTTCTCTCAGCTATAAAGACCGAATTTATTAAATTTGGAGATTATCTTTCCAAAACAAGGAAAAAACTTGAAGATGCTGCAGATGAAATAGAAAAAGCGGAAAAAAGAACATCCATAATAGGCAAAAAACTAAGAAACGTTGAAACCATACCTTACGAAGAATCACAGAAGGTATTAGAAATAGACGATGAGTTGGACTTATCAGATGAAAAATAAAGGAAGGGTGGCCGAGCGGTTTAAGGCGCAGGTCTCGAAAACCTGTGTCCGACTATCGTCGGACCGAGGGTTCGAATCCCTCCCCTTCCGTAGGTCGCTCGCATGCCGGCTCCACTTCCGACAACTGTCTTTTTCGGCTTAAATTCTCGCTTGTATTTGGACTCCTCAACTTGCCCCGCCCTTTTGGTCAATCTTTTGTCTTTGATGTATTGACACATATGCCTTCATCCAAAAGGGCGGGGCTGACGGCAGGCAGGTGAAACTACAATTAAAAAATTATAAATTATAAATGTTTAATTTTGAATTAGAAATCCAAAATCCATAATTCATCATCCATAATCCATCATTTATAATTCATAATCCAACATCTCTCACAATTCTCACTTTCTTACATCTCACCTTTTAAAGCCTGGCAGTTGAAGTTATTTGTGACGGTGAAAAGATGTCAATTAGAAAAGAACGGGGTTGACGGGATTTGAACCCGCGATCTTCGCCTTGACAGGGCGACGTGTTAAACCAGGCTACACCACAACCCCTTTACAGAGCAAACCTCTAACTTAGGCAGATAAAACTTTGGCGATTAGCAAACCGCCCACTCCATCTCATTTTTTCAAATCCCCCTTCATCCCCCTTTGATAAAGGGGGAAAGCAAAAGGGGGATTTCACATCTTACCTTTTTATATTATACAAAATTTTTTCAATTCTAAAAACTATAGGTGTATCTCGTGATAAATGAAATTTCATTTGAATTATTTGCGGTTGAGATTTTGTCTTTTTTATTTCTAACGCCCACTCCAAACGTTATTTTTGAACTTTTGCTTTTCATCCATAGGGTTTCAAAATTAAATGAAATGCTGTTATAATCAACAGGACTTGACGGAGAATCATTTTTAGTTGAACTCATAGTTGTCCATAATTGAAAAGCCAGAGATTTCACAGGAAGCAAATATGTAGCGTTAGCGTTAATAGTAGTGTTTTTTGCAGTTGAAGAATCTATTTTATCCTTAGTTTGAGAATTTATAAATCCGGCCGACGCTGATGTCCTTGAAGACAATTTGAAAGAGCCATTAAAAGAAAGAAGATTTGACGATAAATCATGCGAAATCTTTGTATTATCAGTGAAATTGCTTGTCTGGAAACTGATGGTAAGAGTGTTCTTTTTAAACGGCTGGGTTATGGAAAAATTTATAGTATCGGTTTTATTATCCTGAAGCGTCTTTGGTTCGCCCAAACTTTTATTTGACATATAAGAACTGTTTAAAAGCGTCTCCCCTATTTTTATTATATTTGAAAAATTTGACTGGGTCTGCTGAGTTGTCGTTTTAGATGGATCATTACCAAGATTGTCTTCATATTTATTTATCGAAGCGGAAAAAGAAATCCATTTAAGAGGATAGTAATCCCCGGCTATTTCTATATTTTTTCTATCCGATATTATAGAAGGGCTCGCAAACGAGTAAAAATTCGTATCAATTCTGCTTAACGCTAATTTAAGGTTTAAATTCTTATCCTTATATTTTAATTCTTCTTTAAATGCTCCGGCTGTTTTCGGGGAATCTGTGCTTATGGTATTCTGGTCGGTTGAAGACAACTGATAGTCGCTTAAAAAAGTAAAATTATCAAGGAAATTCCATTCTAAATTTCCGCCGTAAACGATATTTTTTTGCGGTTTTACTGTTGCCAAATCCGTTGTTATATCTATTGAATACTTATCATCCTGATTCAGTACGGTATCAAGAGTAAACTTAAGATTTTCAAAAATATTACGGGAATATTTAAATCCAAAAGCATATCTTGCATATCTACCACTTGTAGTTGATGAGGGGTCTTCGGGTTTTACCGTCTGTCCCCCTATAATGGAAAAAGAATCTTTTTCCCCGTTCTTTTCAAATGAAACTCCTCTCATTCCCTGTCCTTCCATGCTCAGAGCTGTAATAGAAGGAGAGATATCCCCGGCGTTTAAAACTCCACTAGGAGTATATAAATTAAGAAGAATTATATCAATAGTAAGAGGTTTTGTTTTATTATGAAGAAGATAGGTATTAAAAAGAAAAGATGAACTTGAAATTTTTCCCACGATATTCGCTGCTGTTATACCCTGATGGTTGTCCCAGCCATTAGGGCTTGAATTTTTATAACTGAATGTTATATCCCCTCCCGCTACAAAATCCTTTGGCTGGGGCGGTTTAAACTCTCTTTCAAGAACCTGAAATCCCTTATAACCGCTATCCAGAATAATATTCCCATCTTTTATCAAAAGAATTCTGTAAAGCAATCTCTGAGAGCGAAGATTTTCTGGAACTGTAAAAGGAATCCTGACTCCACTTGCGTTTCCGGGTGACACATCTTCTTCAGGAGTTACAGGAGATGTTTTTGTCATAAATTTTGGCTCCTGATTTTCAAGTGTATATATTTCGGCTATCCAGTAATAACTTCCCTTCTGCCAGATGGTATTTCCGGAATTGACTGATAATATCTGAAATATTACTTCTTCGCCTGCTATTACAGGGTCAGGAGCGGCTACGGCGAACTGTAAACTGGCGTTATCCCCGGAGTAAAGATTAACTACCAGAAGAAAACTCAGACATAATAAGATAAACCTTTTTTTCATCTTTTATCCTTTCTCGCTTCTCACTTTTGGCGGTTAGCAAACCACCCGCTACCTCACACCTTTTCACTATTTCACTTTCCTTGAGTATATTCTATTAAATTTAATTTACTATTGCCAATTTTTTAATGACCTTTTCGCTTCTACCGGTAGAATTGTCTTTAATTCTGAGTATATAGATATAAACTCCCGATGCAACATTTTCAACCTTATGATTCCAGTTAAACTCATAGCCAATTCCTGAATTTTTAACTTCATCCCTGCCGAGTTTTTTGACAAGTTTTCCAGTAATATCAAATATAACCGCTTCAGCGTCAAAATCAGTCAGAGATGTTTCAAAATAAATTTTTACATCATCCTTAGAAGGATTTGGATATGCGTAAACCTTATTTTTATTCACAACCTCCCATAACGGCTTAAAATAGAAATTCTGGCCCTCGGATAATTTTATTTCTGACATTTCGGAGTAATCAACTCCGTTAAAAACTCTAACTGAATAAGTTCCTGGCAAAAGATTGGAGATTAAAAATCTTCCATTATTATCTATTTTTGCCTTTGCTACAATCCTTCCATATTTATATACTTCAACTGATGGCTCTTTCAAATCCAAGCTCTGAGTTGAATAATTCGCTCTAATCTTTCCTTTTTGCGAGAAAGAAACATAACCGGATATGCTTGCAAGCTGATATGAGACATTCAAAACAAAATTAACATCATGAGAGCCACTCGGTATATCCGACTTTGAAATCCAGCTGGTTATGTCATTGGCTGACCATATAGCTTTTATAGAGTAAATTCCAGGCATCAGTAATGAAATCTCGTAATTACCGTAAGCGTCGGTGGTATCGCTCGCTTTGAGCTGGTTATCGTCTCCGTACGCCTCTACTATTATACCCTGAACCCCTTCGCCTGAACTTTGAGTTATTTTTCCTTTTATGGAATTGCTCATAAGCGAAAGCGTCTTAAAAGAATAAATATTTGAAATCTCAGATTTGTTACCCGAATCATCCATAGCCCATACAGCGAAATAATATGTGGTATCGTATGAAAGCCCGCTGACTTCAATATTTACGGTTGAACCAGCTATCAAATTGGAAGGACTTATGTTCTTTTTATACTGGTTATTATTAAAATTATACTCAGAATATGTGGAATAATCTATATAAAAGTTAGCCGTCAAAAAGTAACCGCTGTTGCCGTCATCTCCCGGCGAAATACAGGATAGTGTTATAGCGTTTGGCATAGTTCCGCTTGACGCAGACGCAATATAAGGTGCCGAGGGAGCAATTACATCATAATAAATAAATGTAGAGCCCTGAATATAAAAATTAGATTCATTGGGTGGATAGGATGTATCTCTCGCTTTAACCGTTACATAATATGTTCCGCCGTTTTCAAGATTAGCTTTAAGTATATCAGAAAGCGAATACTCCCAGTTTGAACTTCCATTTGCCTCAATAAAATTCTCTCCACTTTCAAATTTGGAAGTTGAAAAATTCCAGCTTTTCCCTTCCTTTTTAATCATAAGATAAACCTTGGAAACGGATGAAATACTATCGTCAGCACTTCCGCTTATTTTTTGAAGATTATATACAGAAGCCCCATTTGAAGGATTTTCTACCTGAGCCGAGGGAGCGGTATTATCAAAAGTAAAAGTGTGAGTCGCAAAAACCTGAGAATAATTTCCTGCTACATCGCTTGAACGCGCCACAATCTCATACTGATTTCCGCTTACAAGCGAAAGATTTACATTTAAAACAAAAGGATATGTTCCTATAGCCACATTCCAGAATTGAGAAACCGATAAGAAACCCGAGCCGTTCCAGTAAAGATTTGTATTTTTATTCTTAATAGAAATCTCTGTTCCCATAACCGCCTTACTATCAGATTCTGTGTTATAGCCGGAAATATAGGTTATCGTAGAAAGGTATGTAAGAGAAGGCGTTGATATGCTTACAATTGGACCTGAGACATTCTTTTTTATAGTAAATGTATCTATTAAAACCGTTTCATTATCCGCTATATCTATGGCTTTAATTGAAAAATAATTACTTCCATTTATTAATTTATTGAAATCATAATTCCAGGATATATCCGACGCCTGTTCCTGTCCATAAACAGAAGCAATCTCAGTCCATTTAATCACATTCCCATCTCCAGAACCGCTATTTGAACTAACGCTATAATAAATTTTCTTGAGTTTTGAAAATGTATCCGAAAAAGTAGCGCTTGAGACAGATCCGGGATATTGATTAAGATACTCGGTGGGTGGATTATAAGTTACACTTATAACTGGAGGAGTCGTATCTTTCATAATATAAAATGCGTCTATAACCGAAGTTGAATGCCCCACTTTATCTATAAGAGTCAAACTTAAATAAGAAGTTCCACAAGGGATAAGATTCCAGACATTATCCGGTATCTGCCAGTCCTGCGTATATGATTGAGAATTTATCCCGCTCAAGACATCGGATGATTCTACTATAACCGTTCCGCTCTGAGAAGGTCCGGTAGTAATCTTTACTGTAAGTTTATCAAGCCCTGCGCTCGGCGTCGGGTCAAATAAATCCACATCGTAATAAAAACTATTTGAACTCTTCCAGATAACGCTTTCTATATAATTAACTGTAATAGTCGGAGTATCTACATCAAGCGATGGGTCAAAAGCGGTAATTACCGGGTCAAGATAAGAATACGCTGAATTCTGCCTTCCTAAAATATCCGCCGACTTAACCCTTCCATAATAAGTTGTATTTGAAAGCAAGTTATAAAATGTCGCAGAGAGATTTAAGGTCTGAGAAGAAATAAATGTATTAAAATCAGGAGAAGACGAAATCTCGCAGTTATAAAGGGTTCCTGGCGGATTGGAATTATCAAACCAATTAGCGGCCAGCGTCGATGTCCCGATATTCGACCAGCTGTCTTTGAGTGGTGGCGCTGAATAGGTAAGCGTGGAAATCCAACCAGAATATGGATTTTCAACACCTGCCATATTTCTTGAAGTCGCTCTTAAATAATATGTTTTATTTGGAAGAAGCGAACCAAAACTCCACTTTGTATCCCCAACCCAGGGCGATTCTTCCTTTAAAGGCGAAAAGGATGGATTTTCCGAAATCTGTATTTTATACTCGGTTCCAATAGAACCAGTTCTTAAAGCGTAATAAACTGAATTATAATAATCTCCAAAAATAAAAAGTTTACCAACAGCGCTTAACGAATTATGCAACTGGTTTGGGTAAGGAAGTGATTTTTCATAAATCCAGTTTGTAATATTTCCGTTTTCAAGCGTAGAGGAAAAAATCTCTGAGATCGCCTCAGAGCCATTATTCCCGCCGATAGCAAATAATTTATTTCCTATAGCGCTTGCCGAAAGAGAATGTAAAGAAACCGGAAGCGAATTCAAAGAAACCCAGCCATTTATGCTTCCGTCAGAACTTATTTGAGTTCTCCAAACATTCGAAGCAGGATTTGCGCCATCATTTCCTCCAAGAACAAATATATAAGACGAAATTACAACACTTGCACTTGCAAACCTCGGCGAAGGAAGTGTATTTAGCGAAGTCCAGTTTATAATCCGTCCATCCAAATCCACTTCGCCCATATAAACGCTTGAAGCGGCTGAGCCATTAAAACCGCCGATTATATAAATTCTATTGTTATAAAAACCGCCGGCTGAAAGATAAAGAGGTGAAGGCAAACTCTGCTCGGCTTTGCAATTACTTATCTTACCATCTGTTGAAATCAGACAGCCCCACACATTATTTTTAACACCGCTATTATTATAACCGCCTATAAGATATAACCTGTTTTTAGTGGCGAAAATTTTATGGCCATAAACGCCATAAGGAAGATAGCCGGCAATTTTAAAACCATCAAACCCGCCATCAGAATAAATATGAGTATAATAAACAGCGCTTGAATAGTCAACTCCGTCAAACCCACCGGCGATATAGACCGTAGTCGAGTATAAAAATGAGTCAAGCCCGTAAAGGCGTTTTGGAAGTCCTAAACTATCCCAACCGCTGGCTAATGAAGAACCAGGATTTTTAGGAGTGGGAAACTCAAAACTCAGATATTTATCTCCGATATCTTTAAAAACAAAAGTATCTGAACTTACCGGAGCGCTTAAAGTTACAGCAACCGAAGATACAAAATAGGAATAATCGCTTTCCATATAATTTGAAAAAATAAACGAGTAATAACTTGTATTTGGAGTCAGATTTGAAAACTCATCTGAATATCCAGAAGTAGAATCATAAACAAGATAATGATAAAGGTCTGAAAAAGTGGAGATTCTTAACTCATATCTACTTCCACCAGGATTATAAATATCCTGCCAGGAAAGAGAAAAAGAACTGACATTAACCAGAGAAAAACCGAAATTTGCTGGAGTTGAAACAAGATGAGAAAAAAATCCGCCTTCAAAAACATTATTCCCATCGCTTAATTTCATAGAAATAGCGTTTCCTATAACGCCATCGCCTGAATAATTTCCTCCTGTAAGCAAATTACTGCCAGCGCTCCCAATTATATCCTGAGTCAAAAAATAATTCCCACCTGATTTAGGCGACGAAAAAAGCGCTAAAGGCAGAAAAATAAAAAATATTAATATTTTTTCAATCATACTTTACTAAACAAAAATTAATGCGAAAACAAAACAGCCCTACATAAACCACCTGCTGTAGAACAACCTTCAAGATATTTACCTATAGCAGTACCCGGAGTAGTTGGAGCAGATAAAAGCATTGAAGTCGCTTCACACAAAACATTTGAAGGTATAACTGATTCCCCCCTCCCTACTGGACCTTGTATCATAACCTGTACTACTCCCCCTATTGCTATCTGCCCAGTACTCCCTGGTGGAATACTTTGACTATAAACTACACCAACTACAGTTTTTGAACTCGCATCTACTGCACAAGTAAAGGCATTATCCATAGTAGTATCAATAGCTACAATCTCCCCATAACTTCTTGGTGCACCGCTATTATTTCTTAACCAGATAGTAATTGGTTTGTTACCATCTACTGCCCCGTTTCCAAGTGAAATATTGCCATTCACATTCACTTCCCCCATAGTGGATACTCTCAAAATATAATCTGACTGCGTGGATACACTTAAAATATATTGGTCATTAGGATTAGTGGATTGTATATCCAGTTTCGCTGTCGGGCTTGAAGTCCCGATACCAACATTGCCAGTTGTTGAAATCACTACCTCTGTCCCTAAAATTGAACCAGTTTGCACCTTGAACGCGGCAGAAATGGTACTTGTGCTTACCACATGCAAACTTGCCCCCGGGCTCGTTGTCCCAATCCCGACGCTACCGCTACTTGTAATAACCATTCTCGTCGTAGATAATTCATTATTGCCTGCTGTCTGAAACTCTAATCTACCGGGCAGATAAGGACCAGGACTGCCGTCAACAATCCCTATTATATTCGCAGCCTCATTATAGCCGTTATAATAACCAACAAAACGCATTGCCAAAATTTCTTCACCACCCACTAAATTCACTAGTGAATCGGGCGTGCCTTTAGCCCTCATTCCAATCAATCTGGCTGGAGCGCCTTCATTGCTAATCTGCGATATGCTCATTACCCCTTCATCACTTTTTAGTCCCAAAATATTCATAGTTCCCATAGTGGAAATTTTTACCCTGTAATTTCCTACATCATCAACAAAGCCGGCTATTTCAGAAAGGAAACCAATCCCTCTAATAGTAACGCTTCCACCCGCCACCTCCAACTTCGCCCCCGGATTCGTCGTCCCAATACCAAGACTGCTCATTATTGAAGAATTGCCTGTTCCAGATACCATTAGAACACCACTTGCCAGCAAATTGCCGGAAGTACCGATATTTCCCCCCACTTCCAGTTTAGCCCCCGCGCTTGTCGTCCCAATTCCGACATTGCCGTTTCCTTTTATTACAAATAAATCCGCATTTACTGTTCCTGTGCTAACTTTTACAATATCATCTGTTGATAAGGCAGTGTCAGATGAAATATGCAGTTTAGCAGATGGAGAATCTGTGCCTATTCCTATAAATCCATTAGTTTTGGCGCGTAAGGCAGTAATAAAACCTGGCGCCAATGTAATATCATCATTATAACTGGCTATTTCAAACCTATCTGATCGTTTTATCAGATTGCCATAATTTGTTCCATTATTCAACATTAATCTTGGTTCGGAATTTCTTATAGTCAAAGCGTCAGAAGTCGGTGCGGGGATCTCTCCTATTCCTACTCTTCCATAGTTTATAACAAATGTTGAACCACCTACACTAAAAGAATTACCTGTTATGGTCAATGTAGAACCAGAAAGCGTCAGTGGTCCTGTCATCGTATCGCCCGCTTTTTTAAGATAATTATCAATTCCTGAAACCGCATTTGTTGTTATCAACACTCTGTCATCGCCAAACATACCACTCACAATTGCTCCAGTAGTTATCCCTACCCTCTCATCGCCAAATTTTCCACTCTTTATCGCTTCTGTCGTTAGATAAACATCCACATCTTTTACCTCGCCATCTACTATTTTCGCACTCGTTATTGTATTGTCAGCAATACCACTTGCCTGAACACCTGTCAAATTAGAACCATCACCGTAATATGTCGCATTCTGGATTAAGTATCCAGCCATATTTAAATTACCACTCATTGTATCACCTGATCTGTTTAAT
>Ga0078972_1005916_pt1 | contig 30116 bp, 26 predicted proteins | sample YelNatPaOPGAMG01_FD_67568 | JGI IMG/M metagenome (GOLD analysis project Ga0078972, IMG submission 67568) | Hot spring thermophilic microbial communities from Obsidian Pool, Yellowstone National Park, USA - OP-RAMG-01 (SPADES assembly) (version 2) | ecosystem: Environmental > Aquatic > Thermal... | reverse complement strand
AAATCATAATGTTCAATTTCATAATTTTCAGTGTTGCCAATAAAAAATAAGATTGGGATATCCATATAACTTTCTATTTCAGAGCAAAAATTATCTGAAATTTGGGAAAAAGAGGAAATTTTGATGTTAACATATCCTACTTCTTTATGAGCAGAATAAATTTTAAATTTATACTCTTTAAAGAATCTTTGATATTTTAAAAAATTCTCCTGTTCTAATTCTTGAGCCAAAAGTAAAGTGTTAAACAAAAAAATTATTTGTAAAATTAAGTATTTTAAAAATTGTTTCATGTGAAACAATATTAGTATTGTTGAGTTATATAGTTAATTAGTTCATAGTTAAAAGTTAAAAACACAATAATTCAATTAACTCGAAAAACTCAAAAAAAAACCGCGAACTCCTAAATCATTAACCCAATTTTTCATTCTCCAATAATTTTAATAAGAACTCTTTTTGTCCTCTGACCATCAAACTCACCATAAAAAATTTGTTCCCAAGGTCCTAAATCTAACTTACCATTTGTTATAGCCATAACGACTTCCCTTCCCATAATTGTTCTTTTAAGATGAGCATGAGCATTATCTTCGCCTGTTAAATTATGTTTATACAATTTTGGATTTGTAGGAGCAAGTTTTTCAAGCCATTCTTTAAAATCTTGTTTTAAACCATCTTCTTCATCATTAACAAATACAGAAGCAGTGATATGCATTGCATTTATAAGACATAAACCTTCTTTTATTCCGCTTTTTTTCACCGCTTCTTCAACTTGCTCTGTTATGTTTATAAATTCTATTTTATTTTTTTGTATTAAACAAAAGGACTTCTTTATAACTTTTCATATTCTTTTTTAATTTCTTTTGATTTTTCAAAAATTTTTATTATAGCAATTTCCTGTTCGCCAAGTAATTTGGTTAACTTTTCTATTAAAATTTCTTTTTTCTGAGTAATTTTATTATAGATTTCGTCAAGTTGAGTGTATAGGTTTTTCTCTATATTGTTAACTTCTTGCTCATAATTTGAAATCTCGTCCTTAATAGACGATATTTTTTCAACTATTTCTTTTACTTGTGTTTCAAAAAAATTTAATTTTTCCTCATAGACAGCTATTTTTCCTATAGAATGTTGTTTCTGTTTGTCCAAAATAGATAAGTTTTTTAAAATTTCTTCTTCTGAGTTTTGAATTTTTAAATTTAATTGTTCAATTATCCTCTCATATTCTTTTTGATATTTCTCTATATCTTTTCTGATTCTTTGTTTTCTGATTTCTCCTCTTGTTTTAAGTTCTCTGATTGTATCGTTGTAAATCTGAAGTTTATCGTTTAATTCATTTTTTATTTTCTGTATCTTTTGCCTTATATTCTCAGCCATGTTTTCCATCTTAGAGATGTTTTTTCTAATTACAGTTTCAAACTCAATCTTTTTTCTGTGAAGTTCATTTTTTTCTTTTAAAATTTTCTGATTTAACATGCTCTCTTCATCACTAAACTTTTTTTCTATTTCATCTTGAATTTTTAAAAGCTTTTGTTTTCGTTTTTGTAGTGTTTGCAACCTGTTCTTTAGTTGGTTAATTGTTTTGTTATACTCTTCTTCTTTTTCTCTCCATTCATTTGTTATTTTTTCTATCTCTTTCTCAGTCAACAACTTTATTTTTTCTATCTCTTCTTTCTTTTTAATGGATAAATTGTTATATTCTCTTTGCAGTTCTTCATACTCTCTGTTAATCTTTTCTATTTCATTTTTCAAAAATTCTTCTTTTGACTTTAAAGAATTTATTTCATTTTGTTGTTCTCTTATTTGTTCTAATTCTATGTTCAACTTTTGAACAATATTTTCTTTCTCTTGCTCAACTCCATAAATAGCAGAAGTTACTGTTTTTATCTCCCTGTTTATTTCTTCTATCTGTGCTTTTAAACTATCAACTTCTGATTTTAGATGGAAAATTTCAGATTCTTTTTGTTCTTTTAAAGAATTTAAAGTTTCTTCTACTTCCTTTGATTTTTTATTAACAACTTCATCTAAAAAAACTAAATTTTGTTTTGTTGTTTGGTGCAAAATTTCATACTCTTTTTTTAATTTTTCAAGAATTTGTGTCTTCTCAGAAACATTTATCTTCAGTTTTTCTAATAACTCTTCTGGATAAGAGTTTTTGAGTTCTGAAATTAACCTATTAAGATTTTGAATTTCTGTGTTGTAGTTTTCAATGATATGCTGGTACTTCAACTCTTGGCTTTGTAAATATTTTTTTAGTTGCTCTTTCTGTTTAACTAAATTTTCATAATCTAACATTAAAAGAGTTTTGATTTTCTCAAAAATAGAAAATGTTTGCTCTATTTGTTTTTTTAACTCCTGTTTTTTATGTTGCTTTAAGTTTTTAATTTTTTCTATATCATACTCAAAATTTTTAATTTTTTTGTTTAAATTTTCTATTTCTTGTAAAATTTCTGCTTTTGTTATGCTACTTAATTTTTGATGTAATTCATAAACTTTCTTATGAAACTCATCCATCTGCTGTTGAATAGTTGCAAATAATATCTCTGTATTGTAAATATCACTAAAGTTTGGAGATTTCTTATCTATTTGAGATAAGTTTTTTATGTTAGAAGTTTCGCTTTTTTCAGTTCTAACAAAAAGTTTTATTAAAAAATAGATACTTAAGGAAAAAATCAAAGTTGAAAAAAATAAAAAAAGATATAATAAGTAGTTCATAAAGAAAGTATATTGTTAATAATAATAAATGTGTTTTTTTGGATAAAAATTTTTATAAAAAACAAAACTTACGAAAATTCAACAAAAAATAACTTCATTAATAGTTTTACTTTAAGTGGATAAATTTAAACACAAAACACAAAAAATCTGAAAAATATAACTCTAAAAGATTTTATACACAAAATTTTATATTTATCCACAATAAAATCAATTATGTGTCAAAAATAACAGAAACTTGAAAAATGTTATCTTTTTTTAGAATTTTTAAGTTGTGAAAAGTTGCTGCTTTGAGTTCTAAAATTCCGCCGTGTTTTTGTTTATCATATTTTTCACCTAAACATAAAAAAGAAATTTGGCGTTGATTATTATCTTTTTCTAATTCAACTTTAAACTCACTAAATAAAAGTTTTTTAACAGATGTTTGGAATAATAAATCGTTTAAAAAGTCCACAAGAAGAGTTTCATAATCAATGTCTTGTATTTTGTTTTCATATCTGATTATTCTTTCTATGTTGTGAAATTTTTCACACATAATATTATACATACCTAATGCAGAATTTGCAAAAAGCTCTTCTAATGTTTTTCCGTAAGCTACTATACCAATGTCTGCTGTATGCTCAATTAATTCAAATTTTTTATTCATCAATTTTTTATTACAAAATTTTTTGTTTAAATAAAATAGTTGACTTTGATATATTTATTTTTATATATTTTTAAATTGCAAAGGGAAAAATATGTGTGAGATTAAAAGCAAATATTTGATAAAATTTATTATCTTTTTTTTCTTGACAAAATGTTTCGTTTTCTCATCTACTGTAGATGAAACATTACAAACTTCAGGATATCTTCAATTTTTATATACAGTTGATGAAAGTATATCTTTAGCTCCGTTTAAAATTTACCGTGCAAGGGTTAGTTTTAAGAAAAAATTTACAGATTACCTGATTCTTTCGTTAACACCTGATTTTGCAAAACTTGCTGAAGATAAAAATGTTGAATTGAAAGGTGTATATATTGACTATGTTCCTTTTAAAGATTATTTAAGTTTTAGGATAGGGCAATTTAACCAACCATTTGGGTTTGAAAATGTTTATTCATCATCAAAAAAGAAATTTGTTGATGCACCAAAGTATTTAAAAGAAGTATTAGGTTCTGACTATGATTATGGGATCCAAGCATCTTTTGGTTATAAAAAAATACTACAACTTCAGGTGGCAGCACTTAATGGAACAACAAAAGCTACAGAGACAAATGATAAAAAAGATTTAGTATTAAAAGCAATCTCAGATTTAGGATTTTTACACTACATACTTAAAGATGTAGAAGTAGGTTTCTCTGTATATGATAGCTACTATAGCACAGTGACAACAGTTTCTGTAGTAAATGGAAAACATTATGCTGTTTATTTAAAAATTGAGAAAGATATTTTTATACCTACATTTTTCACTTTTGAATATGTTTATGGTAAAGATTTAAAAATCAAACATGATGTTGCTGACTATATTGGCACATTAGAAATAAAACCTTTTAGTTTAACAAAAAATAAATACTTAGAAGGAATTTCTCCTACTTTTAGATATGAATTGTGGGATAAAGATATAAATATCTCTGATAACGAAGAAAAGATTACAAGTATTGGTGTTAACTACTATTTTGACAAATTTTTAAGATTATTAGTTGACTATAGAAGAAGCGAAGTTACTAACAAACCTGCAAATGAAATTTATGACTTTATGGTACAAGTAAACTTCTAAAAAATAAACTTTAATATAAAAGGAGGATAAACAATATGAAAAAAATAATCAAAAATGCAATAGCAGCAGTAGTAATACTATCAAACCTCATATTTGCACAAAAGGTAGTACTCATAAATGGTGCTGGTGCTACATTCCCTTATCCTTTATATTCAAAATGGTTCTATGAATATGCTAAAATAGATAAAACAGTAAATTTTAACTATCAATCAATAGGTTCTGGTGGTGGTATAAGACAAATTTTTGCTCAAACAGTAGATTTTGGTGCAACAGACGCATTTTTAACTGAAGAACAACTCAAACAAGCTCCTGGTAAAATTTTACATATACCAACAACTGCTGGCGCTGTTGTGTTAATATATAACATCCCTGAGTTAAAAGGAAAAGAACCACTTAGATTAACACCAGAAATAATTTCTAAGATTTACTTAGGTAAAATTAAAAAATGGAACGACAAACTTATTCAAACAGAAAATCCTAATGTAACTTTGCCTGACAAAAATATAGTTGTAGCAAGAAGGTCAGATGGTAGTGGAACAACATTTATTTTTACTGATTATCTTTGTGAAATCTCTGCAGAATGGAAGAATAGAGTTGGTAAAGGAACATCTGTTAACTGGCCTGTTGGTTTAGGTGGTAAAGGTAATGAAGGTGTTGCTGGAATTGTTAAAAATACTCCTTATTCAATAGGTTATGTTGAAATTTCATACGCTATACAAAACAATCTTGATTATGCTATTGTTAAAAATAAAGATGGATATTATGTCAAACCAACCATTGAAAGTATAACAGCAGCAGTTGAAGATAAAGCAAAAAATATGCCTGATGATTATCGTGTTTCAATAGTAAATGCTGGTGGTAAAAACTCATATTCTATATCTGGTTTTACCTGGATTTTAGTGTATCAAAAACAAAAAGATCCTATTCGTGGTGAGAAATTAGTTAAATTTTTAAAATGGGCATTAACTGATGGACAAAAATACTGTGCTGAACTACATTATGCACCACTTCCTAAAAATTTAGTTGATAAAGTATTGAAAACAATAGAGACAATTGAGTATTAATAATATCAATATAAAATAGCAAAATCTATAGAATATAGTCTACAGGGTAAGGTTTGTCCCTTACCCTGTGGATTAAATTTTTCTATTCTATGACAAACAAAGATTATTCAAATAAAATTTTTAAGTTTATACTAAAAATTTCAGCTATTGTTTCTTTTAGTATCCTTGTTCTTCTTTTTGTTGTTTTATTAAAACACAGCTATTTAGCGATAAAAACTTTCAAACTTAAATTTTTTATAGATACGACATGGGATCCTGTATTCGAAAAATTTGGCGCTTTACCATTTGTATACGGAACATTATTGACATCTTTTTTAGCTTTGATAATTTCTGCTCCTATTTCTATCTCTGTAGCATTGTTTCTTTCTGAATTTGCAAATAGAAGATTAAAAGAATTTTTAGGTGTTATTATTTCACTTCTTGCTGCTATACCAAGTGTTATTTATGGTTTAGTAGGTATATTTGTTTTGGCTCCTTTGATGAGAGAATATATTGGTCCTGGGATACAAAAAATCTTTGGTTTTCTTCCATTCTTTCAAGGAAGTGTGTATGGTTTAGATTATTTTACAGCAAGTATTGTTTTAAGTATAATGATAACTCCAACCATTACTTCTATTTCAACAGAATTGTTTGATGCAGTACCTAAAAGTTTAAGAGAAGCAAGTTTAGCTTTAGGTGCAACTAAATGGGAGATGATAAAAATTAGTGTTTTAAAAACTACAAAAGTTGGAGTAATTGCAGCGTTGTTATTAGGATTAGGTAGAGCAATTGGTGAAACAATGGCTGTTACAATGGTTATAGGAAATGTACCAAATATATCATTATCTCTTTTTTCATCAGGTGCAACTTTAGCTTCTGTTATTGCAAACGAATTTACTGAAGCAACAAGTGATTTATATTTATCTTCTTTATACTATATTGGTTTGGTGTTGCTTTTAGTCACTTTGGCTTTGAATCTATCTTCAAAGATTTTAATTAAGTATTTAGTTAAAACAAAATGAATAGAAAATTAAAAGATAAAATTTTTCAATTTTTTATTTATTTATCTGTGAGTATTGTAAGTTTTGTGTTGTTGTTTATTACTGGATATGTACTCTATAAAGGATTTTCTTCAATAAACTTAGATTTTTTTATAAGATTACCAAAACCTGTTGGTGAAAAAGGTGGTGGTATGGTAAATGCTATAGTTGGAAGTTTTATGATTGTAGGTATAGCAAGTTTGTTTTCTGTCCCTTTAAGTATTCTTACAGGTGTTTATCTTTCAGAATATAAAAACGAAAAATTTGCTAACATTGTACGTTCTTCATTAGAAATTTTAGGTGCTGTACCATCAATAATAATAGGTATTTTTGTATATGGTCTTGTTGTTTATCCTATGAAGAGATTTTCTTTACTTGCAGGTTCTATTGCTTTAAGTATAATAATGATACCTCTTATAGCAAGAACTACAGAGGAAATGTTGAATATGGTACCTACGACAATTAAAGAAGCAGGGTTGTCATTAGGTATTAAAAACTGGAAAGTTATTTTTTATATCATTTTAAATACAGCAAAACCCGGTGTTTTAACTGGTGTTCTACTTTCATTAGCGAGAGTGTTTGGTGAAACAGCACCTTTATTGTTTACATCTTTTGGGAATAGATTTTGGCATAGAAGTATTTTAGATCCTGCTGCAGCATTGCCTTTACAAATATTTGTTTATGCTATATCACCTTATGATGATTGGAATAGACAAGCATGGGCAGGTGCTTTTGTTTTGATTGTTATAGTTTATATTTTAATCATTGTTAGTAGGAGGTTAGTTTTAAAATATAAATAGCCTATGGAAAAAGTTAAAATAAAAATAGAAAATTTATCAGCATGGTATGGTGAACATCAGGTTTTAAAAAATGTATCTTTTGATATATATGAAAACAAAGTTACAGCTATTATTGGTCCATCTGGTTGTGGTAAATCTACATTAATAAGATGTATAAACAGGTTGCACGAAGTAATCCCACAAGCAAAAATAAATGGTAAAATTTATATAGATAACAAAAACATCTATGATCCAGATGTTGATCCAATGGAAATAAGAAAAAAAGTTGGTATGGTTTTCCAACAACCAAATCCGTTCCCAACAATGACAATATATGAAAATGTTATAATTGGTCTTAAACTTAATGGTTTTAAAGATAAAAATAAATTAAATGAAATAGCAATCCAAGCATTAAACGAAGCAGGGTTGTATGAAGAAGCAAAAAACAAACTTGATTCTTTTGCTACAAAACTCTCCGGTGGTCAACAACAACGGTTATGTATTGCAAGAGCTTTAGCATTACGGCCAGAAATAATTCTTTTTGATGAACCATGTTCTGCTTTAGACCCAATCTCAACTGCAAAAATTGAAGATACAATCGTTAAATTAAAACAAAACCATACTGTAATAATTGTAACTCATAATCTACAACAAGCAGCAAGAGTTGCTGATTATACAGCATTTTTGTTTTTAGGAGAACTAATTGAATACGGACCTACTAACTCGCTATTTACAGCTCCTAAAATGAAGAAAACAGAGGAATACATTAGAGGTGTCTTTGGTTAAAACGACTTTAAGGAGGTTAAAATTCATGCTTCAAGAAAAAATACAAAATTTAAGAACAGAAATTATAGAATTTGCTAATTTAGTAATTGAAATGTTAAAAGACTCTTATGTATGTTTAAAAAATAAAGATGAAAAAATTGAAGAGTTAATAATGAGTAATGAAAGAAAAACTAATGATCTCGAGATAGAAATGGAAGAAAATTGTATTTATACTATAGCTCAGTATGAACCTAAAGCAAGTGATTTAAGATTTGTAATAACTGCGTTAAAAATGAGCAACGATTTTGAACGTATAGCTGACCATATTGTAAACATCGCACAGAGTGGAAAATTTTTGATCTCAAATGATAAATACATTTTAGAAAAATTTTGGAATTTATTAGACGAACTTCTTAATAAAACAACTTACATGTTTGAAACAAGCGTTAAATCATTTATAAATAAAGATGTTGAAAAAGCAAAATATGTGTGTAAATTGGATCAAGAGGTTGATGAGTTGAAAAAAAATATATACAAGAAATTAGTTGAAGAGATTAAAACTAAACAAGAAAATATTGAAAGTTTATTACATATTGAAAGAATAATAAACAACCTTGAACGTATAGCAGATTTATCTACGAACATATGTGAAGATGTTGTTTTTCTTTATGAGGCAACCATTATAAAACATCATAAGGAAGAAATTTTATAAAAATACCAGCTACGCTTTCTATTCCTCAGGTACAATATTTGCTACAGCTGCAACTTTATCACCTTCTTCAAGTTTTACTAATCTTACACCTTGTGTGTTTCTTGATAATATTGAGATTTCATCAACAGGCAATCTTATACTCATACCTTTCTCTGTCATAATCATAACTTCATAACCAGGATTTGCAACTTTTACACCTACAACTTTTCCGTTGCGTTGTGTGGTTTTTATGTTTATAACACCTTTACCACCACGACTTTGTAATCTATAGTCATCAACTTTTGTGCGTTTCCCATAACCGTTTTCACATACTGTAAGCAATATATCATCTTTTTTGACCACTTCCATACTTACAACCTCATCATCTTTTGATTTAAATCTTACACCAACAACACCCTTTCCTGTCCTTCCAATAGGACGAATTGTGTCTTCTTTAAATCTTATTGCAAAACCGTTTTTTGTGCAAATTATCACTTCTGATTTTCCATCAGTGTGTTTAACATCTATTAAAGAATCGTCAGAATCAAGATTTATTGCTATGATACCGGCTTTTCTTGGATTTGAGAATTCTTCAAGTTTTGTTTTTTTAATAATTCCTTTCTTTGTGCACATAAGAAGATAAGAGTTATCATCAAATTTGTCAACAGCAACACATGCTGTAATCTTTTCATCCATAGAGGAAAGTTGTATTAAATTTACAGCTGCTTTGCCTTTTGAAACCCTTGAGCCTTCAGGAACTTCAAACACTCTTGACCAATAAACCCTTCCTTTGTTTGTAAACCATAAAAGATAGGAGTGTGTGTTTGTGATTATTAATTGTTCAATGAAATCTTCTTCTTTTACAGTTGCCCCTGTAATACCTTTGCCACCACGATGTTGAGATTTGTAAGTTGAGAGTGGCATTCTTTTGACATAACCCTGATGGGAAATACACACTACAACATCCTCTTCTTTTATTAAATCTTCTATAGTTAACTCCTCTACACGAGCAATAATCTTTGTTTTTCTTTCATCGCCATATTCTTCTTTAAGTTTTTTTACCTCTTCTTTTATAATATTATCAATTTTTTTAGGGTCGCGGAGAATTGATCTTAGCAATTCTATTGTTTTTATCAGGTCTAAATATTCCTTTTCAAGTTTTGAACGTTCTAAAGAGGTTAGTTGTTGAAGTTTCATTTCAAGTATAGCATGTGCTTGAATCTTAGTAAGTTTAAATTCTTCCATTAAATTGATTTCAGCTTGTTCTGTATCTTTTGATTCACGAATTATCTTGATGACTTTGTTTAAATTTTCAATAGCAATTCTTAAACCTTCAACGATGTGTGCTCTATGTTCTGCTTTTTTCAATTCAAAAGATGTTCTTTTGTAAATAACATCTCTTCTATGGTCAATATAACACTGAATCATCTCTCGCATAGATAAAACTTGTGGTTTACCACCAACTAAAACCAACATTATCACACCAAATGATACTTCCATCTGAGTATGTTTGAATAACTGATTTAATACAATATTAGGGTTGCCATCTCGTTTTACTTCTATGACTATTCTTATTCCATCTCTGTCAGATTCGTCTCTTAAGTCAGCGATATCTTGTATCTTTTTTTCTGATGCGAGGTTTGCAATGGTTTCTAAAAGTTCTGCTTTATTTACTTGGTAAGGAATTTCTTTTACGATTATCGCATGCCTACCGCCTTTTAATTCTTCAATTTCAGCTTTTGCACGAATACGAAAAGAACCTCTACCTGTAGTAAAATATTCTTTAATTCCTTCTTTTCCTTGAATGATACCACCTGTTGGAAAATCAGGGCCTTTTATGTACTGCATTAAATCCTCTGAAGTAAGCTCCGGATTGTCCAATACAGCAATGATAGCATCACAAACTTCAGAAAGATTGTGTGTAGGTATATTAGTCGCCATACCTACAGCGATTCCACTTGAGCCATTAACTAAAATGTTTGGAAATTTTGCTGGAAGTACCACAGGTTCTTCTAAAGAACCATCATAGTTTGGTCTAAAATCAACTGTTTCTTTGTCTAAATCTTCAAGCATCTCTTCAGCAAGTTTGTTAAGTCGTACTTCCGTATTATGATTTATAAATCCACCTGCAACAAATGAATGACAATGAGAGTTTACTCTTAAAGAATATACTTTTTGTTTTTCTTTTAATACTTCAACAGATGTTACTTTGTCAAAGAAAAATTTTTGTTTTAATAAAAACTCAATTAAATTTCTTTCCTTTGGTTCTAAAATATTTTTTATTTGTTCAAAATTTTCTTCTAATTTATTATATCTGTCAAAATTATTTTTTTGTAGGAATTCAGTTTTATATTTTTTTCTCAAATACTCTGACAAAAAGGGGATTTTGTCAGTTTTGCTCAACCTGTCTGAATTAATTTTATCAATTTTTAACAATACATTTTGTTTTTTTTCAGACCAAAAACCTATCTCTTCTTTAAATTTTTTAATATTTTCTACACCACTTATTATAAGTTTTAAACAACTATTTCTTTTATCTTTGAAAGGTTTCGTGGTTATTATTCCAAAATTTAATAATAAAACTTTTAATTGGTTTATTAATTCTTCACTTTTTGAATTGTAAACAAGCTCAATAGATTTACCGCTATGTCTTTTATCTTTATGAAAAACAACACCGCCATCTCCTTCAAATAATCCTTTTAGAAAGCTTCTTATTGTTTCTTTTGTTGAAGAGAAAATAATAAACGGAATTGTTTTTTTATCTGATTTTTCTAAAGATAAACCAATATTTTGTAAAAATTTTACTACTTTTTGATGGTAAATACTTAATTCAAAACAATCTCCTTTGATTTTTCTTTCATAAAGTTTTATACCTTTAAATTGTTCCTCAATAATAGTTTTTACTTTTTCATATAATTCTTTGTTTTTGTTGTTAAACAAAATTTGTCCATTATGAAAACTACCTTCTGCAGTAAGGACTCCTAAGAGAAAACCTAAATCTTCGTTCATTCTTTCTGGAAGAAAAATATCTTCGTATAAAGGATTTTGAGGATAGTAAGTTTTTAATTCAGGTTCTGTCTGAGAGAAGAGGTTTATATTTCTTACAATTATAACATAATCATTGGTTGTTATATTTTTTAAAATTTTCCATTTTAAAGTAGGTAAACCTTCATCAGTCCTATCTAAACACAGTACAGGATGGTTTATAGAACCTTTAAGTTCATAACCACAAGAAGTTTTTATCTTTATTATAGTTTGTTTTCCTGAATCAAAAAACTTTGTTGCTTTCACAATATCACCTTTATAATTTTTAACATCTAAATCAATATCAACCTCTTCTCCATTAGCAATTTTTTCAATAGGAAGTATTCCTTTAGTAGTAAAAACTAAAATATCACCGGTCACACAATATCTCATCGCTGCCGGTGGGTCACCATCTATTGAACCAAAATTTCCTTGGCCATCAACTAATGGATATCTCAAAGAAAAATCTTGTGCCATTCTAACCATTGCCTCATACACTGCAGTATCACCATGTGGATGGTATTTTCCTAAGACCTCACCCACTATACGTGCTGATTTTTTATAAGGAGAGTTATGCTTTAATCCCATCTCCTTCATTACATAAAGTATTCTTCTATGTACAGGTTTTAGCCCATCACGAACATCAGGTAGAGCACGACCTGCAATAACACTCATTGCATAATCAGTATAAGATGTCTTCATTTCCTCGCCGATATCACGAGGAATTATATTTTGTGCTTCAAAATCTAATCTTTGTTGGTCATTATCTTTTTTTGCCATAGTATAAAACTCCTTCAGAGAAGTTTTTGAATAAATTTTTATTTTACTACAAAAAAATTTTAAAAAAAACAAGTAATGTTGTTTTTAATTATAAAGTTTTGTATAAACAAAAATTATGAAATTACAAGATAAACATCTTTCATATTTTGAACTTGTAGATGCGTTTTCTAAGGATGGATGTCCTATATGTTTTTTAATAAAAGACAAAGTTGAAAAGTATTTTGATAATCTTTTATACGAAAATGTCAATGATATTCCTTTTAGAGAGAAGTTTAGGAAAAACTATGGATTTTGTACTTTACACTCTTATAAACTTCTTTCATATAATGACGCTTTAGCTGTTTCAATTCTTTATAAAGATTTATTAGGAAATGTTATAAAAAATTTAGAGTCAAAGAGTAAAAGAGATATTCATAAAAATAAAAAATGTGATGTATGTGAGTTTATAAAAGATTTAGAAGCAAGATACATATCTATTATTTTAAATTATATAAATGACAAAGAATTTAAAGAAAAATTTTTGAATTCAAAAGGTCTTTGTGTACCACATTTTGAGTATTGTATAAACAATATGAAAAAAATCCCTGAATTTTTTATAAAGTTTCATTTAGAAAAGTATAAGCAGATTTTTATCTCTTTAGAAAAATATATTGAAAGCAATAATTTCGCAAAAGGTAAAAAAATTGAGCTTAATGAGGAAGAAAAAACAGCCTGGAAAAAAATAATAAAAATCTTATATAAAGAATTTGTTTAAATAAAAAACAAAGGAGTTTTTGTTATGCCGATATATGAATATAAATGCAAAAATTGTAGTTTTGAGTTTGAATTATTAATATTTTCTGGTGAAGTGCCAATATGTCCAAAGTGTAATTCTAAAAATTTGGATAAAAAAATTTCTTTAGTTAGTTTTTCTTCAAAATCAGAAAATTCGTCAGATGTTTCAGGTTCTTTAAGTAGTTGTTCCACTTGTATATCTAAAAATTGTTCAAATTGTAGATAAAATGAAAAAATCATTATTTTTTCTATTGCTTTTTTCATCTTTATTATATGGTTTTAAAACAGAGGTTTTAAATTATAAAATTTACACGACTGACAACTTTGAAATTTACTATCCAAAAGAACAACTAAAAGAAATCTTGCCTGAAGTAGAAAATCTTTTAGAAGAAACTTTCACTAAAAATACAGAATTTTTTGATCTAAAGTTTGATTACAAGATACCATTTTTTCTCTATTACGGATATCAACAGTTTTTGCAAAATACGATTGTAGATGTTTCTGAAGGTACAGGTGGTGTAACTGAGGCATTTAAAAATAGGTTTCTTATACCATACACTGGTTCAAGGAAGTTCCTACAACATGTTATAAATCATGAATTTATTCATGAGGTAGAGTTTAACATTTTATATTCGGGCACTTGGAGAACACCACTGCTTTTGAAGTCAGTTTTTTATCCTGATTGGTTATTAGAAGGTTTTGCAGAATATAGGGCTTCTTTGTTTACTAAGACAGAGCAAGAGATGTATGTTCGCGATATGGCTTCTTCTGATAAAATGATACCACTTGAGCATCTAAACAAATTTTCTCATTTAAAACCACATATGGTTTTACCTGCATATGAGCAGTCAGCAAAACTTATGGATTTTATAGAAAAAGAATATGGTAAAGAAAGATCGGTTGCAATTTTAAAACTTTACAGGGACAGGTTTGAAGCAAATAGTGTTTTAAACATTGCTTTAGGTACAAACTTAAAAAGTTTACAGCAAAAATTTTTTGAAGAAATGAAAACAGAATATAATTATGAAATAAAAATTAATTCAATGACTGATTTAGATGAAAAAAAGTTAATTGTTTCAGAAAAAGAAGTTTATCCTACATATCATTATTCTCCTGTAGTATTTAAAGATAAAATAATTTTTATTGGCGATGATGATGGTAAGATGATGTTTTATTATATTGACAGAAAACAAAGGAGAAAAAAAATTTTAATACCTAAAAGGATAATGGATGAAAATGTTGATGTTTTACAAATGAATGATACAAGGATATCTGTTTCTGATGGAGGTCTGTTGTGTTTTGTGGGAATAAAAGATAACAAAAGTTTTATTTATCTCTATGATATTAATAATAGAGTATTAAAAAAGATAAATATTAAAGAGGTTGATTTAGTAAATTCAGCATATATTACTTCTTGTGGAGAAAAAATTTTTGTGTGTGGAATAAAGGATTGCAAAAGTGTTATCTTTGAGTACAGAATTAAAGATGAATCTTTATCTAAAATAATGGAAGATAAAAACTTTATCTCACAAATTGCTTTGTCAAAAGATGATAAAAAAATTGTTTATACAAAAGAACTCCCTTGTGTTAAAAACAATGTTTCAACTTGGCAAACAGATATATTTATTTACAATTTAGAAGAAAATAAGGAGTATCAAATTACATCTACTTTAAGTGATGAAAATTTTGGTTGGTTTTTGGATGAAAATAAAATTATTTTTATAAGTGACTATAATAAAGATTATGAGAAAAATTTTTATGGTGTAAAAAATTTATTTTTAGTTGAATTAAATGACCTCTCAAAGTTTGCTCAACTTACAAATGTTATTGGTGGTATATCTTATATTTATTCATTTGAAGATAAGGTATTTTTGTGTTATTATAGAAATTTTAATCAAAAAATATATGGATATTCTTTTGATGAATTAAAAGATAGAATTCAGGTTTTTGAAATTAAATCAGAAAATTTTAACAAAATTTCGTTTTTGGAAAATCCTAAGAGATTTTCTAAACCTTATAGGTTTAATTTTTCAACAGACCTTTTTTTCCCAATGTTATATTATTCTTCTTATGAAGGGTTAATTATGTTATTATACTGGCAAGGATCTGATATGGTGGGAGAACACAACATTGCTTTAAACACAGTAGTTTTAGGAGACAAAAACTATAATTATTCTTTAACATATAATTTTTTAAAATTTCGTCCAGCAATAATTTTTGGTGTATCCGGAGAAAAAGTATATGATTATGTATTGGAAGAATCAAGAAGTTCCACAGAGTTAGACTTAGGAGTTTCTTATCCTTTGAATAATATTTCGTATTTAAATTTTATCTCGGGTTATATATACAAGAATTATAAAGATGAAAAAGAATATTCTGAGGAAACTAAACGAGAAAATATTATCTATTTGAGTTACATAAGAAATACTATAAATGGAAAATATTTGGAACCAATAAATGGTTCATATCATCAAGTTTCACTTCAGATTTCAGATAAGATTTTTGATGGAGATTATTCATATCAAATATTGAAATATGATTTTATTAAGTATATTCATTTAGGTAAAGAACATAGTTTGTTTACAAATATTAAAATAGGATGTATTGCTGGTAGGGATAAAGAAAAATTAACTTTTGATTTGGGTGGTTTATATGGTATTAGTGGGTTGAAGTATGGTGAGGTTAAATCACAACAAGCGTGTTTAGTTAGAATAGGATATAGGATACCAATTGTATATGATATAAACTATTATATGTGGTATTTATTCCCTGACTTGTTTTTTAAAGGATTTTATAGTGAACCATTTGTGGATTTTGGTTGGGATAAAGAATTAAATGGTTATAATTCTTTTGGTGTAAAATTTAAATTAAACACATTTGTTTTACAATCATTTGTTTTAAAATTTGAGTTAATCTTTGCAAAACAGTTTGCTGAAGATAAAGAAATTATTACATATTTTAACATTTCTGGAGGAATGTGAGTTTATGATATCTCGCAGAAGAAAAAAAGTTTGGCGTATAAGAGTAATTATCACATTAGCAATCTTGTTTTTTATATACATAATAGTGTATCAAAGTATAGGTTTAATTGTACATTCAAAAAAAGAAGTTATAGTTCCAAATATAGAGAATAAATCAGTATTAGAAGCATTAAAAATTGTTTCAGATTTAGGTTTGGGACTAAAAAAGGTTGCAGAGGTTTATAATCCACAGCTACCAGCAGGAACAGTTGTTAATCAACAGCCACAAGCGGGTATGACTGTGAGAAAAGGTAGGGTTATAAATGTTGTGGTGAGTTTAGGTGGAGAGAAAGTTTTCGTCCCAAATGTTTTAGGAGAGGATAAACGTAAAGCAGAGGTGATTATAAGACAGTATGGATTAGTTGTAGGAAGTATGACTGAGTGTTATTCTTTGAGGTATTTAAAAGGAAAAGTTATGTGGCAGAATTATTCTGAGGGAAGCATAGTAGATAAAAATACACCAATAGATTTAAAAATCTCTTTAGGATTGCCTCCCGATAATATTATACTTATGCCTGATTTTATTAACAAGTCACTTTCTGAAGTTAAATCTTGGGCTGAAACTTATGGTTTGCAGTTGAATATAAAATATAAATCAGTAGAACAGATTCCACAAAATGATATAGTAGTAGAACAGAATCCACCACCTGATAGTGTTGTTAATTTAACAGATGTTATAGAGATTACACTTTCTCAAAATTTATCTACACACAAAGACACTACGACAGAAAAAGCAGAGGATAAACAAAGTTATAATTTTGAATATGAAATTCCTTTTATGGGAAATTTACCAAAAAATGTTAAAATTGTTCAAATAAGTGATGAAGGAGAACATATTTTATATAATAAGTTAACATTGCCAAAAGAAAAAATTTTATTGTACATTCCTCAGAGAAAAAATTCAAAAATAAGAATATTTGTAGATGAAATTTTAATAGATGAAAAATAGAGATTTAAAAAAAGTAATTAAAAATTTGCCAACGATTTCTGTATCTTTACTTAATAGTGATTTAGCAAATTTGAAAAATATAGTTGAAAAGTTGGAATCTTTAAATGTCCAAGTTTTACACTTAGATGTTATGGATGGAAATTTTGTGCCAAATCTGACATTTGGCCCACCAGTTATTAAATGTCTGAGAAAATACACAAAATGTTTTTTTGATGTCCATCTTATGATAGAACAACCACAAAAAAGTCTACAGCAGTATATTGATGGTGGTGCTAATTTAGTTGTTTTTCATTATGAAGCATTAAGCAAAGAAGAAATTAAAAATTTAATATTTGAGATTAAAAGGAATAATATTTTTTGTGGTATTTCAATAAAGCCAAAAACAGAAGTAAAAGAAATTTACCAATATTTAGAATATTTAGATTTAGTTTTAGTTATGACTGTAGAACCCGGTTTTGGTGGACAGAAGATTTTAACAGAATGTGTTTCAAAGATAAAATTGTTAGATGAATATCGTAAAAAAGAAAAACTTAGATTTCTAATTTCAGCAGATGGTGGGATTAATGAGGATAATATTAGAGAAATAATTAAATTAGGTTGTGATCTACCGGTTGTTGGAAATGCTATTTTTGGTAGTAAGAATTTTCAAAAAAGGGTAAAACTTTTTCAATCATTGACAAAGATTTAAAAATTTGATAAAAAACAAATAATGAATTTGCAATTTGTTTTAGAACTTAAAAAGTTAATAAAATTGCAAAAATATGATGAGGAAATAACAAGTTTAGAAGAAAAAATAAATTCTATCCCTATTGAAGTAGAAAAATACGAGTTGGAAATAAAACAACTTCAACAAAGTGTCTCTCAAAATAAAGAGGGGATAAAAAATCTTCAACTACAGATTAAACAAAAAGAATTAGATCTTCAAACAATTGAACAACAAGTCAAAAAACATAACCAAGAACTTAATACTGTAAAGACTAATGAACAATATCGTGCTTTGCTTGCAGAGATTGAAAAATTAAATCAACAGAAAGATAATATTGAAACAGAAATTTTAGAATTGATGAGTAAAATTGATGAACTACAAAAAGAAGCAAATTTAAAAGAGAAAGAATATAATCAGATAAGTAAAGAAATTGAAAAAAAAATTGCAGATTTAAAGTTAACACAGCAACAATTAAATAAACAACTTGAGGAGTTAAAAAGTCAAAGACAAAATTTTGCTTCGCAGATAGAAAAAAAATATCTTTCAGTTTATGAGCATATAAGTTCTAATAAAGATGGTGCTTTATCTGAAGTTAATTTAAATGATAAAAGTTGTGGTAAGTGTCATATGAGGTTGACACAACAAGAAATAAATGAGATATCAAAATACGAAGAATTTGTTTTTTGTGAATCATGTTCAAGAATATTGTATATTCCAAAAGATTTAGAGAAAATTGAAAATTTATAGAAGAATGTATCGCTCTATCCCGTCCCGCAATTTGCGGGACGGGATGGAGAGGAAAGTCCGGCCTTCCTCACTTCTCCCCGCAAATTGTAGGGAGAAGTGAAAAAATGCAGTTGGTGACTACAAGACGTCCAGCAATTATGGGATTCTTGTAGGAAACCAACCATCCCGCACCGCAAATTGCGGGACGGGATAGAGGTGCGAACAGAGACGTTTCTATCCGCAAGGATAGAAAAATTCTACCTTTTTAAGGTAGGATTAGTTCTAACAATGCCTTGATGTTTTAGCCAAGGAGAAGTTAGAAGTGAAACGGCTAAATCCTTGCAGGAAGCAAGACCAAGATTTAGGTAGGTCGCAGTAGACAGATGATACACCTATCTCGTTTCACAAATTTGTGTAACGGGATAGGACAGAAGCCGGCTTACTTCTATAAATTTTCAATACCTTATTTATTGCAATTTAAATTTTAATTTTATATATTTTAAAAATGATTTTAAATTTCTTTTCAAAAACAAAATGTTTAGGTTTAGATATTGGTTCTAAAAATATTAAATTAGTTCATCTTGTTACTTCTAAAGGTAAAAAATATAAACTTGTTGATTTTAAAATCTTGCCTTTAAAAATTAAAGAAAAATTAGATTTTGATACTAAACAAGAAGTAATCTTACAGACTATTAAAAATCTTTTTGCAGAAAATCCTTCTTTGCCAAAAAAAGTAGCTATTTCTGTTTCTGGTCCTTCTGTAGTTATAAGGTATATAAAACTGCCAATAATGTCAAAAGAAGAATTAGAAAAATCAATCTCTATTGAAGCAGAATCATTTATTCCTTTCCCAATCACAGATGTATATTTAAGTTTTGATGTTATTGGTGAAGTTATAGATGAGAATGTAAAGAAGAATGAAGTAGTGGTGGTTGCTGTTAGAAAAGAGTTAATTGATTATAGGATAAAATTGTTAAAAGAATGCAAATTAACGCCTTTATGTATTGATGTAGATATTTTTGTTTTAGAAAAGGTTATAAACTACAACTATAATGTTAAAGATGATGTTGTGTGTGTGGTTAATATAGGTGGAGAAATGACAAACATTGGTATTATTGAAAAAGGGGTTACTCGTGTAAGTAGGGATTTACCAATAGGATTAGACAGCATAATTTCTGAAATTAAAAAAGCACAACAGATAGAAGAAGATGTCATTTTGGAATGTTTAAAAAGCGAAGGGTTGATTGTTGATGAGGAGAAAAGAGAACTATACATTCAAGAGCAAAAAAAATTTGAACTTTTATTTTCAAAAAATTTAATGTTAGCCTTAAAAGAACTTATTTCAGAAATACATAAAATTATAGATTTTTATTATTTTCAAGAAGGAGAGCAAAAGCCATTATCAAAAATATTTTTGAGTGGTGGTGGAAGTATAATAAAAAATCTTGATTTACATTTTTATAATGAATTTAAAGTTGAAGTTGAATATCTTGATCCGTTTAAAAATATAGAAAATTCTGAAGGAATTCCTTTTGAAGAAAGAGCAATTTTGCCAGTAGCAACAGGATTAGCGATTAGAGGCCTGTCTTATGGTTAATATTAATCTTTTACCTAAGGAAATAATTGAGCAACAAAGATTTCAGAATATAGTAAAAATTATAATTTTTTTCTTTTTATGCATTATAGGAATTTTTTCTTTAATATATTTATCAAAGATTTCATATTTGGCTCAGCTTAATTTCCAAAGTTCAAAGTTAGATTATGAACTTAGAAAATTGGAACCAGTAATTAAAGAAGTAAAACAATTAGAGACGATAAGAACAACTCTTCAAGCAAGGAAAAAACTTGTAGAAGGCTTACTGTTTAATGGTTTATGTTATCCTAAACTTATGGTGAGTTTGTTGAGATCTTTGCCTGATGGTGTTTGGCTTGTTGAATTAAAAACAGAAACATTATTTGACAACGAAAGGAAAATAAAAGAAATTAAAACATCTCTTGTTTGTAATAGTTATGATAAATTTTCAATAGCAAATTTTTTAGCAAACTTAGAACAATCAAAATGTTTCAGAAATGTTACATTGGGCAAGATAGAGATTGCTCAACAGAATAAGTATGAATTACATAATTTCGTTGTAGATTTTGTTTATACTCCTGAATGATTTATATGAAAAAAGAACAACAAAACTTAATCATTATAGCTGCAGGTTTTATATTTCTCACAGTCATTTATTTTAAATTTTTATTAATTCCTATAAATGATAAAATAAAAAAAACAGAGCAAAAAATAATAGAGAAATCACAAGAACTAAAACGTGCAAAAATTCTTGCAGAAAATTTACCATATTTAAAGCAAGAGACAGAAACTTTACAGATAGAAATAGCAGAACTTGAAAAAAAGCTTCCTAAGGAAGCAAATGTTCCAGAGTTATTAAAGATTATAGGGAAAGAATCACAGAATTATAATATTAAAATTTCAAGGTTGGAACGGCAAAACATTATATCTTCTGCAAAAGAGTTTAACGAAATTCCATTTTTCCTAAGTTTTAAATGTAGATATCATAATTTAGGACAATTTTTAGCGTCTATTGCACAACAAAAAAGAATTTTTGCTTCATCAAATTTAAAACTAAAATACGAACCCTCTGAAGAAAATAATCTTTCTGGAGAAATTCAAGTTTTTGCATATACATTGAAATGAAAATAAAACTTATAATAACATTATTATTGTGTACATCAATTTTCTCCTGTGGTAGAAAACAATTGTCAGAGATTTCATCAAAAACTACTCAAAAAGAAACTTCTCAGATAAAGCTACAGGATTTAGTTTCTTTACAGACAACACAGCAAAAACAGACCAAAGAAAAATATATATATGAAGGTTTAGCATATAGAGATCCTTTTACTCCATTGTCTGGAGAAAAAGTAGCAAAAGCAAAATTAGGTTTAACAACGGATGCTACAGTTCCACCTATAGGAAGTTTGCAACTCAAAGGGTTTATAATTGACAAAATGGATAAGATAGCTTTATTTAGTAGTCCTTATGGTAGTTATTTGTTAGTTAATGGTAAACTCTATGATAGCCAAAACAGATTGGTGAAGGGTTTTTCTGGTAAAATTGTTTTTGATAAAGAACAAAAACCACAAAAAGTTATATTGATTACAGAAGAAAACGAATTTAAAGAGTTTTCGCTTAAAGAAGAAAATTTAAGTTTTTGAGCAGGAGGAAAAAATTTTTATGAACAATAAATTGAAAATATTATTAATATTTTTGTTTTTAATACAATCTTTAAAATTTTATGCGCAAGAGAGTACTCTCACACAAGGAACCACCCAGCAAGCTGAAACTAAATCTTCAATAGAAGTTTTAAAAACAGAAAATAATGAGTTGAAAGATATAGTTGTTAATAAAGATTTTATTGAAATTATTTTTAGTATTAAACCTGATTTTGTAAAATCTACCTTAGATAATCCTCCAAGAGTTGTTGTTGATGTAAAAAATTGTATATTAAAATTTGATAAGGAGGAAGTTGTTGTTAATAATGGATATGTTAAAAAAATTCGTGTTGGGCAGTTCAAAAAAGAACCACAAGTTGTCCGTATAGTTTTGGATTTAGTAAAAAAACGAGATTATGAAATAACTTTAGAAGAAAATAAACTAAAAATATTATTACCTATAAAAAAAGTAGAAAAAGAACCTTCTTCAGCTGAATCTGCCAAACCTTCTAAAGAAAAATTTACATTGCCAAAAACATTAGTAACTTTAGAATGTGTAGATGCGGATATTCCTGATGTTTTACAAATGTTAGCAATAAAAGCAAAGGTTAATATAATTTATGGACCGGATGTAACAGGTAAAGTTACTATAAGTTTAAAAAATGTTCCATTTGATAAAGCATTTGAAAATTTGTTAAAGATTACAAAATTATCTTATGCTCCTGTCTCAGAGAATATAATCCGTGTAGCAACTCCAGAAACATTTGAGAAAGAAAGGAGTTTGGATGTTGTTTATACGAAGATTTTTCCATTAAACTATGCTACAGCAACCGAGGTTAAATCACAAATTGACCAAATTCGTCAAGCAGAAGGCAGAACAAAAGGTATGATAAGTGTTGACCAAAGGACAAATTCCTTAATTGTTACAGAGACAGAGGAAGGTTTAGCATATATTGAAGAGTTGATAAAAAAACTTGATGTAAAACCATATCAAGTTTCTATAGAAGCACAGATAATAGATATCTCAGCTGATGATTTAAGAGATCTTGGAATTCAATGGGGTTTAGGAGGATTTCAGGTGTCTGAAGGGCAAGGTGTTGGTTTTGTTTTCCAAAAAACAGTTCCTGGTGGGGTAGATATTACCAATTCAGGTACAGGTGAGTTGAACACTGGTGAAGCTTTAACTTCTGTATTTCCTACAGGGGTTTCGCCTTTTGCTACATTTGCATTTGGCAGATTCACTAAAGATTTTGGTATGACAGCACAAGCAGCAGTTGCTGCTTTGGTTTCTAAAGGGAAAGCAAAGATTCTGTCAAATCCAAGGGTTACCACTTTGAATAATAAAACAGCAGTAATCTTAGCAGGAGAAAGAATACCATATAAGACATCAAAGACGCAAACTACTACAGGAGCTGGTGGTATTTCTACTGTGCAAGAAACATGGGAGTATATAACTGCAGGGATCCAACTTACAGTAACACCAACTGTAAGTCCTGAAGGATGGATTACATTAACAGTAAAACCAAAAGTGGATATTCCACAAATTTCTGCTGCAGGTGCTCCTCCGACAGTAAAATCAAGAGAGACAGAAGTAACTGTTATGTTGAAAAACAATGAGCCATTGATTATTGGTGGACTAATTACTGACCAAGATATAGAGACAATAAGAAAAGTTCCTTTGTTAGGAGATGTTCCTATATTGGGATATTTGTTTAAATATAAAGGCATATCAAAGCAAAGAACTGAGTTAGTTATTATGATTACTCCAAGAATAATTGAGAATTAACATATGTATGTCTAATCCCCCCATTGTATCTTTATGGAAGGAAAGAGTTATATCTTTCCTAAAAATATCTTTCCTTATATTTTCAGTTATATTTTTTAGCGCTGTTCCAAATATATCCAAATTTTTTTTGTTATTTTTATTATCTTTTATTTTTATATTTTTAATTATTTGGCAAAAAGGCAAGCATTTTTTGATTTCCAAAGGTTTATTTTTCTTTATTTTAACATTTTTTGGTTACCTTCTGTTTAATACATATTTTGTATCAAAAATAATTTTTGATAGTAAATCAGAACTTATCAATTATGAATTATATATCCTTACATTTTTGACATTTTTATTGGCAGGAAATGAGAATATTGAAAAAGAACTAAGTATAAGTTTTTTAATAGTTCAGACGATTTTACTTTTTTTGTTTTTGAATAAAAAAGAAGAAGCAATATATTTTTTTGTTTATAATCCGAACATCTTAGCAGGGTATTGTTTAACAGTTTGGCTATTTTCATTTTGTTATATTTTAGAAAAAAATAAGTATAAACACATAACGGTTATTAACTTATTGTTTTCAACTATATTTTTGTTAATTTCAAAAAGTTTTTCATCAATTTTTGTATTATTGATAATTTTGATTTTTAAATATTCTAAAAAACATTTTTTAAATATAATTTTTCTATTAGGATTATTAATTTTCGGTATTGTTTATAATTACTCGGGTTTCTATGATAGATTGGTTTGGATTTGGATTGCACTAAAAGTTTGGATAAAAAATTTTTTGTTTGGTGTTGGAGTTGGAAACTTTAAATTTTATTACCAAGAATATGCTAAAGGTTTGCAACCTTCTATATCTACAATTTTTGTTCATAATTACTTCTTACATATTTCAACAGAATTAGGTTTTATAGGTTTTTGTTTTATATCCTTCATAGTATATTTTATAATGAAAAATTTCTCACAAAAAAATAAGAAGTTTGTTTTACCTTTGATAGGACTTATTTTGCAAAACCTTGTTGATTATAACTTAGCAATACCACAAAATAGTATTTTATTTTTTGTTTTGTTGAGTGCAGTTTTGTTAAATAAGCAGAAAGAAATTAAAAAAAATTTTACCAAACCAGTAGTTTTAATTTTTATAACATTATTATTTTTTCATAGTTTTATTGCAAGTTCAAGATTACAAGAAATAGATTCATTATTGAAATCATCTGGACGAAATGATTTAAAAAGAATTGTAACAATAGATAAAACTTGTTGGTATGGATGGAAAAAACTAGCTTTTTTAGAATTTGGGGATAAAGATTTCGCCACAGCGAAAGGATTTTTTTGCAATACAATAAAATACAATCCAAGAGACCCGGAAAGCTACTTATACCTTGCTTTAATAAACTTTAAATCAAATAACAAAACAGAAGGATACAAATTTTTTTTAAAAGCAATAATTTTAAACCCAAATGCATCAAAAAAATATAAAAATTTTATTATGAGTATGTTATGAACTATTTTTTACTTTGTGCTTATAACGAAGAGAAAAATATTTCTTGCCTCATCAATGAGATAAGAAAAAATTTTAAGTATGAGTTTAAAATATTAGTAGTTGATGATGGTTCTACAGATAATACTTTATTTGAATTGGAAAGAATAAAGTCAAACGATTTAATAGTTTTGAAACATAATAAAAACTTAGGTTTGGGATGCGCATTAAAAACAGGGTTTTTATATATTTTTGAAAAATTAAATTTAGATGATAAGGATAATATTATTACTATGGATGCTGATAATACTCACCCTGTAGAGTTGGCAAATTTGATGGTTGAAAAAATAAAAGATGGCAAAGATATAGTTATTGCATCAAGATATCAAAAAAATAGCAGACAATTGGGGGTTCCATTAATCAGAAAATTTTTATCTTTTTTAGCAAGAATAATTTTAAAGATACTATTTTATCATCCATCTATAAAAGATTACACTTCAGGATATAGAGCATATGCTGGTAGAATAATAAAAAATTTAATAAATTCATATGGTGAAAATTTTATAATTGAAAAAAATTTTGTCGTTCAATTAGAGATTTTAGTAAAGTTATTGAATTTTAAACCTGATGTTTATGAATTACCTATATGTTTAAAATATTACAAAAAGTGTGGAAAAAGTAAATTAAAAATTGTAAAAAATATTATTTCATATTTAAATTTTATCGTTAAATACTTAAAAAGGTAAAAAAGTGAAGGATAGATTTGTTTTAGGAATAGATATTGGTGGTTCTGAAATAAAATTTGGTATTGTGAGCTTTGATAAAGATAATATCAAATTAGTTAAAAATTGGTTTGTGAAATCTTTACCTGGTAAGGAAAATTTTAAGAAAATGCTTGATTTAATTATTGAAAATATACATATTGCGAAGAAAGAATATCCTGAAATATCACATTGTGGTATTGGTGTTGCAGGTATGGTAGATTTTAAAATTGGTAAAGTTATTGTAGCTCCTAATCTTATATGGAATGATGTAGATATCAAAAATAAATTGGAAGAAAAAACAAATTTGCAGATAGTTGTAGATAATGATGCAAATATGGCTTGTATCGGAATATATTATACTGAGTTGTTAAAAAAATATCCAAATGTAAAGAATGTTATATGTTTTACCTTAGGTACAGGAGTTGGTGGTGGAATTATTGTTGATGGTAAAATACTACATGGAGAAAATACCTCTGCAGCTGAGTTAGGACATATTACAGTTGAGCCTCAAAGTAATAAAAAATGTGGTTGTGGGAATTATGGTTGCCTTGAGAGTTTTGTTGGAGCAAGATGGTTTATAAAAAACATTATTGATGATATAAAAAAAACAAAACCAAAAACTTTAATATACGAACTTGTGAATAATAATTTGTCCTTACTTACGCCAAGGATCTTGTATGAAGCAGCAATGGAAAAAGATATCTATGCATTAGAACAATGGAGATTGTTTGGTAAGTACTTAGGAATAGCAATAGGTAATTTAATAAACATTTTTAATCCAGAGATAATAGTTTTTACAGGTGGTGTAGCAAAAGCATATAGAATTTTCTTACCAAGTATAAAAAAAGAGATTAAAAAACGTGTCTGGCCAGCAGTAGAGTTTAAGAAAAAATATTCTTTATCTGAAAATATAAAGTTTTATTTTTGTTTATCTTATAAAGATTATGGAATTTTAGGAGCTGCTATAGAAGCTTACAATACTTTCCTCTTATGAGTTTAAACTTCTCTAAAAAATATAGTTTGATATTTATTAAATCTGCCATTTTTATCTTTTTATTAAGTTCTTTTGCAAAGACGATTTTTTGTGAACAAATAGTCCTAAATGCAGAAAGTTTAGTTTATGATAAACAAAAAAACAAAGTTTTTGCAAAAGAAAATGTTACAATAAAATATAAAGATTTATTTTTAAAAACAGAATATTTAGAATATGACCTTGAAAAAAATATTATTTATATCACAACAGATACAACACTCTCCTATTATAACAACCAGTTGTTTTTAAAAAGTTTAGTTTATAACATTTCAAATGACACATTAGAATCTTTGGGGTTTTATGTTTACTATTCTCCATGGTATAGTTATAGCGAAAAAGCAAAAATTAAAAAAGAGGAGTTTTTACTTGATAATGCAAAGATCACACATTGTGGATTAAGTAGACCACATTATTATTTTAGTTGCAAAAAAGTTATAATATATCCTAATAAAAAAATAAAGTTATCTTCTCCTAAATTAGTTCTAAATAAAACACCCATCTTATGGCTTCCATATTATGAAATATCTTTGAAACCATCAAAGGATTATTTTATAGTAGAACCTGGATATGATAGTGCTAATGGCGCAGTTGTAAAAATTAAATATGGAAGAAGTTTAACAGAAAATAGTGATATAAAATTTTTGTTTGATCCATTTTCAACAGAAAAACTTGGTTTAGGTACAGAATATAGATATAAGTCTGATTTAAGCACATTAGTTTTATACGCTTATTATGTAACACAAAAAGAAAAAACTCAATGGAATTTAAGATTTAACAATATGTTTAAATTGCCACATCTTTGGTCAATAAGAAGCAATTTAGAGTTTATAAGTGACAAGCAATTATATTATTTTTACGAGAAAGAAAACTGGTTTTTAGTAAAAAGAGAACTTAATTCTTCTTTATCCTTTTCTAAAGACACACAGAAAAATAGTTTTAGATTTAGTTATATAAGAAAAGATATTTATGATGATGAGAAAGAGAAATTTGTAAATTCTTCAGTGCAAACGCCAGCAGAATTTATAATTTATCCAACAAAAATAAAAAGGTTTAGTTTAACTGAGAGTATAAAGATTGTACCAGAGTTTGTTGAAGGAACTACTTATTATAAAATCTCTTCTGAGAACAACCTCTCTTTATCTTTGCCTTTGAGATTTTTTTATATATCTTTAACTCCATCTTTTGGCATAAAAACAAATTACTTTAAAGAAGTTGAAAGAGAAGATTTATTTTATAACATATATAATTTTAATTTTCCTTTAAGATACAACATTTTGAACTTTGGCAGCTTAGATATTGGTTATAACTATAGTATAAAATCTTTTGATAACAAATTTGATTTTTCTTTTTCGTCAAATGTTTTACAGAATAATATTTCTTCAAGGTTGGATTTATATCATAGGATTGGATATTTTAGATGTTCAACAGCATATAATTTTTTGAAAGAAAATCTATATTGGTGGAAAGGTTTTTCACCTGTTAATTCTGATGTGGGTTTAAGTTATAAAAGTTTAAATTTTAATCTACACACAGAATATAATATAGCTGAAGAAATGATGCAGAATATTAATGTTTCTTTGGGTTGGTTTTTTAAAAGAAATATTTTTTCTTTATCTTATGGTAAAAACTTTTATCAGCCAGATATAAATTTTTTCTCAACTCAGATTGATGTTTTAGTACCAGATAATTTTCAGTTAAGGTTTAGAACTTCAAACAATATAACAAAAGAAAAATTTGAGTTGATGAATGCAAACTTAGAGTTTTACAAAGACCTTCATTGTTGGGAAGCAAAGATTTTCTGTAATGTAAGAAAATCACTTTCTAATATAATTAGTGCGGACTATGTATTTGAAGTTGGTGGCTATATTGGTTTAAAGTTTAAATCATATGTCGGTAAAGGTTTAAAAACAGAAGAGGTTGATAAACAGTACTTTCCATGGAGAGAGTAAACTTGCGGTTTTAAAATACTTGAAAAACTTTTTAAAATTTTTTATATTTTTATTACTTTTCAAAATTTTCTAATCTTTTAAAAATTTAACTATGATAAAAATTCAAAATATAACAAAAACTTTTGGTAAAATAATAGCCCTCAATAATATATCATTGGAGATAAAAGATAACCAAATTTTAGGTTTATTAGGACCAAATGGTGCTGGTAAAACAACTTTGATGAGGATAATAAATGGATTTTTAATACAAGATAGTGGAGAAGTTTTTATAGATGGTGTTGAGACAAACAGAGACGAGATGGTAGAGATAAAAAAATCTATAGGATATCTACCAGAGAATAATCCTTTATATGAAGATATGAATGTTTATGAATATTTGGAATTTATTTCTAATTCAAGAAAGGTTGAGAATTTTAGAAAAAGGATAAAAGAAGTTATTGAGATTTGTAAACTTCAAGATGTAGTTTCAAGAAACATATCCGAACTTTCTAAAGGTTTTAGACAAAGAGTTGGTTTTGCAGCTGCTATAATACACAATCCAAAAATTTTAATTTTAGATGAGCCAACATCAGGTCTTGATCCTAACCAAGCACAAGAAGTAAGAAATTTAATTAGTGAGTTTAAAAAAGACAAAACCATAATTTTATCTACACATATTTTATCAGAGGTTGAAGAAGTTGCAGATTATGTTGTTATAATTCATAAGGGCAAGATTGTAGCAGAGGGGAATATTGCTGATTTAAACAAAATGGTTTTAAAGAGCAACATAATTCGTATAGCAGGGAGATTTAATAAAGATTTAGAAAGTTTTATTCCAACTGTAATTAGAGGGATATATCAAATTTCTTTAGTTTCAGAGTCATCTGATGGTATAAAAGAGTATGAAATTGAGACAGAAAAAGATTTAGATATTAGAGAAGATTTATATAGTTTATCAGTTAGGGAAGGGTGGACATTAGTTGAACTTCATAAAACTTCAGCATCTCTACAAGATGTATTTAGAGAATTAACAAGAGAATAAAAATTTAGGTAATGGCTAAAGATTTCGGACCAAATTTTTATCAAAAGGAGTATGTTTTAACATTTTTAATATCGTCGGATAAATATCTTCGTGTCTATGATTAAACCTAAATGAAATTTCAGCTAAAT
>Ga0078972_1005913_pt1 | contig 30129 bp, 28 predicted proteins | sample YelNatPaOPGAMG01_FD_67568 | JGI IMG/M metagenome (GOLD analysis project Ga0078972, IMG submission 67568) | Hot spring thermophilic microbial communities from Obsidian Pool, Yellowstone National Park, USA - OP-RAMG-01 (SPADES assembly) (version 2) | ecosystem: Environmental > Aquatic > Thermal... | reverse complement strand
GCTATGCGGTTCATACACCGGGCCGGTCCGCCGGTCACGGTCTCAACCCCGCCCGACCGGAGCCCGCAAGCCGAGGCAACCAACAACATGCCTAGTCGGGCTGGGGCGAAGCCCCGGTTAGGTCTACGAGTGAACGGGGTCGGGTTCGGGGGCGGGTGCAAACCATCGCATCCGATCATGCCAGGCTTTGCCGGCGGCGACCGAGTAGATGATCGCGGCCAGACATAGGCCGGTCCATACCACCCATCGGAGCTGGCCGATGGATGGGCCCGGAGTGATTGCCACTAGGCCGGGGATGGCGTAGCAGGTGCTGGCCACTGATAGCGCACAGATGTAGATGTTGGCGGTTCTTCGCGACCGCTCATCGCGCCGGATGATCCACAGCGCCCGACAGGTATACGTCAACAGGTGGACAAGGGTTGCTCCGAGGATGACCCAGTAGGCGGCCAGCCACGGGTCGCAGGGCGTCATGAGGAAGTCGGGCCGGTATACGCGGACACCGTTACCGGCTGCGAAGGTGACCAGCAGCAAAGGGATGGACACCAAAGCGGGCGCCTTGACGTCGCGTCGGAACAGCACGGCCAGATCGCTCCCGCGAGCGAGCCGGCCCAGCATGGCGTAGGCGACAGCGGTGGACGCCACGATGAGCAGGTCGTGGCCGAGATAGTCCTCAAGGTTCCACAGGCCGGTGATCGAGTGGAGCCACTGGCCCAAGGTGGCCGAGGCGAACGGAGACATAAGCAGGAACCCGGCCCCCACCGACGCCAGGCTGATGGTGAACGCCACATCCCACCGGCAGGTCCAGGTGTAGCGGCGGATCCAGAGGCTCCACGCAATGGACATCAGTGTGAGGATAAGCAGCAGCCCTACCAGCATGGGTGTGCCCGCGCTTTTTCTCTCTGTCGCCAAACTGTCTCTAAGTGCAACGCGGTGGTTCTTTTGCTCCGTGTCAGGCAGCTCGCTGTAAAGCAGCAACCTTGACTGGACCCGTTGTTGTCCGCGCGTTGCATGGTCGACACCATGAACTAAATCCTTCGGTGTGGACAGTTATAGATTTATCGTGGTTTAGATCGTTGCGTTCGGCAGGCTAGTCGCTATTATCTCGGTCCTGCAGACCAGGCAGGCGTCTTGGCTGCCTCCTACACCGACGAAGGGCCGGGCGTCGGGCGGGGCAGGTGGGCAGGCCCCGGCCCCGGAGCCCACCGATCCAACCGATACGAGGCAATCGGCCCAAGATCTGGGCGGGACTTAGGCGGTAGACCGCGACCATGGACATCGGCGGTATGCTGCCGTCCCACGTGCCAGGATTACGCGGCGTCTCGGCCCTGCCGCCGTGGCCAACGCTCAACCGTCGCCACCGTTGCGCTTCTGCCGAGCGATCACAGCGCCGCACCACAACGGCTCCAACGGCAGAGCATGACCGCCAAGCACTGACCATGACACCAGAATGACTTGGGCGAGGTGTCGTTACAGCGGTGGTTGACCGGGCAGCACGGACATGTCGCTCAACCGAACCCGCGGTGCGCGCAGCTGCGCCGACAGGCTGTCGTGACCCTCGGTCACAAGGGCCTCCCAGGTGACGTCGAGGGCTGCGACAACGGCCAGCAGCTCGTCGTAGGTGAACGAAACTTTACCGTCCAGTTTGTTCGCCAGTGACGGCCGACTGATGCCAGTCGCGTCGGCTAGTTGCTTTCGGGACACTTTCTGAGCTCCCATCACCATCCTGATACGCATGGCAAGTACATCAGGCGCCACCAGGCTAGACGTCTTCATTCCCGACAGAGTAGTCGTCACACGCGCAACAGTCAATCCTAACGGCAAAGTCAGCAGTAATCTGTTCGTAACATAACTTTACTTGTCATGCTGCAGGATTTCCTGCATAGTAGGCGGTTATCCGACACAGTTGGAAGCATCCATGTCATGAACATAGGAGACCCTGGTGCTGGACACCGCAACGCTCGACACACTGACCTCCGACGCAATCGGCGCGGGCGCTGCGATCAGCACCGCCGCCCTGGCTTGGTCCGTGCACACGGCCCCGATGCGGGCCACCATCGCTGATCTGCACGCCTCACCGGGACGGCGGCGCCACACCGGCGATGCCGTGCGACACACCGGTGTGCTCACCGTCGCGCCTGGGCGCGCTCTTAGTCACGGCCGTCTTGTCTGACTCGATGCACAACACCACCGACAGAAAAAGGAAACCCATGACGCTACACAACGACGATCACGCCGTGCCCCACCCCGAGGCGGTCCTCGACATCATGCCGTCACCACCTGCTGAGGCTGTCGCCAAGCCAGCCCCAGCACTGATCACTGAACACGAGGTCGTCTTCGGCACCGCAGCAGCCCTGTCACCGCCATCGACTCGACGATGGACGCGACTGGCTCGCGTCCGCGCGGTGATTCTCGCGGCGCTCACGCGCATATTCGTGACCGCCGCAGCAGATCCACCCGCGAAGCGGCGACATTATCCGCCGCGATTGGATTTCCTCGAAAATTCGCGCATGGCACGGGAAATGGACCGGCTCTAAGTGAGCTGCCGTCTGTTATCGCCAGCAGCGTCACGCGCTACGGGCCGGTATAGGGCGGACTTGGACAACGACAGAAAGGGAATCAATGAATCTCCGTAAGGGCGACCGTGTGGTCCGTGAAGGCATCACCGGCACTGTCACGTTCGTAGACGAACCACGCGCTCGTGTGCGAGTCGATTTCGACAACGAGGCTGTGGGATTCTTCGACCGCGAGGGCGACGTTGAGCTGACCTTAATCACCACATCCGACAAGTCATCTAAATGGGCTCGGGTAAAAGATTGTCTGGGAGACTTTCGCGAAATGCGAGATTTCCGAGACAAGTTCGCGCGTGAACACGCCGGTTGGGCCGGTGCCGAGCCATCGTGTGGCTACCCGACCTGGAACGCGGCCATGGCCGACTACAACAACGAATTGGCCTACCTCGGCGAGCTTCTCGCTGATGCGGTCGCCGAAGCGCTGGGCATGGCGGCCGCGATTCGCCCTCCGCATCAAACCCTTGAGCAGCTCAGCTCTGCTACCGCTCATTAGTAAAGGAGCTAGCCCCGATGACCGACAAGTTGGCGCTCGATGCGGGGCGCTTCAACAAATCAGACAAACAGATGAAAGGACGCGCATAGCGATGACGGTTCGCGTTCTGCTGGCTGCCATGGGTATCGGTGCCGCTATTGTCGGCCTGGGCGTGACGGTTACGCCCAGGGTCGTCGCGGGCCCACCGTACAGGAACTGCTCCGAGGCGCACGCGGACGGTCGTTACGACATCCCGAGTGACGACCCCGCGTACGAGCCAAAACTAGACCGCGACGGCGACGGGTATGCCTGCGAGCCGAAGCCCCTGCACCAAACTCACTCCCGTCCGTGAATCCGCATCCCCCTCCACCCGGCTGGTACCCAGACCCGCTCGGGGCACCACGCCAACGGTACTTCGACGGCAATGCGTGGACCGAGAACTACGCGCCATTCCCCACACCCCCACCCGGCGTTGGCCAGCCCGCGAAGCCCGCCCCCGAGAAGAAGGCCGACAAGAAGTTGATCCTGGGTGTCGGGGCCGCAGCGGTAGTCCTGATAGCCATCGCCAGCTCCAACGGCGACGACTACAAGAAGACCGTCACGGAGTCGAATACGGCAGCGTCGGTCCCCTCGGCGAGCACCGCCGCCTCGGCGACCCCGCCCAAGCCTGCTGGGCCTGTCGTGGCCCCTGCTGGATCCTCGGTGCGCGACGGCAAGTTCGAGTTCCAGGTGCTAGGTGTCGAGCGGTCGGCCACGAAGGAGGGGATCTTCAACCCGACGCAGGCCAAGGGCGAGTTCTTCATCGTCAAGCTCAGGGTGACGAACATCGGCGACGAAGCGCGGACCTTCTGGGCCAGCAACCAGAAGTTGATCGTCAACGGCAACAAGTACCAGGCGTCCAGCTCGCTGAGCGACGACGGCTTTAGGCAGGACATCAATCCCGGCCTCAGCATTGACACGAAAGTGATGTTCGATGTCCCGCCTGGCGTGGTACCAGATGCAATTGTGTGCCACGACTCGGCGTTCTCGGGAGGGGCTCACCTGGCCCTCTAACGCCGCAAGGGCCATCGCCGAACGGTGGCCCATTCAGCCCTGGGTTGCACACTCGGCCGTACTGGCCTCTAGCCGCCACGCTGACGGACGAACGTCCATCTGGGTTATAACCCCCCCCGCCTCGTAGCGAGGTCGCGGTAATCATCAGCTCGGCCGACTATGAGCGGCTCGGTGTCGATGCGGACGCGTTCGGGACCGGATGAGCTCTGCAGGGGTAATTGGTCTTTCCCACGATCCGCGACCTGTCAACGCGAAGAAACTCGTCGGTAGCCAGCTTGATTGGCGTGTGCGCGTCGGACCACATCGGGTGGGGTACTCCGTCGACGATGCTGCCGGCGAGGTAACGGTGGCCAGCCCTATCGATGAGAAGTGGCGGTGGTTCGGCAGCGTGTCCGGCGCAGAGCGTCGCCGCCAAGGCCCGCGCCGGTGCGCGCGGTCAGGCGGTGTGGCGAATACCGCGGGAGCGGCTCATATTGCGTTTGAGCAGCATGTCGCGTTCCATCTCCGACAAGCCGCCCCAGATGCCATACGGTTCGCCGACCTCCAGCGCGTGGGTCCGGCACTCCACGATCACCGGGCAGCGGCGACACAACTCCTTGGCGCGCCGTTCGCGCTGCAGGCGGGCCCGGCCACGCTCGCCGTCGGGATGGAAAAACACGGACGAATCGACGCCCCGGCAAACGCCCCGCAGTTGCCATTCCCAGATATCGGCGTTTGGGCCTGGTAGCAGCTCCGGCTGTGGCATAGCTATCCTCTCTGCACCTCTGATTAAACGTCTGGTGGAGGGTTAGTTTGCGAAAGTGCACGTGTCACTTCGAACGGTGTCGCCGATGACTACTCGCCCGCTTCCAAGGTAGGGGCGCTACCGAAATGCCGTCAACATGATCGGAACGGTTCAGGCTGTAAGACCGGCTGGTGAGTTTACGTCGGGTTCATCGTTTGGAGGTTGTTTGCAGCGCACCCGGTGTGCTAGCGAAAATCGCTCGGCAGGCAATTTGCCTGGTCGCGTCCCGCCGGTGCCGACGTCGGCATCGTCTTCCCCGGTAGGCCGGTAATATCGCCGTAACGCTGCAACCACGAAATGTTAACTGGAACTCACCGTGATTTATCTCGCTGGATTCTGGTGATCGACGCCGCGCTGACCGGTGCGGCCTTCGGCGACGAGCCCGGGCGTTGGCCGCTGCCCACGGCCACCACGCCGCAGCAGTTGTGGCTGCGCGCAGTCGCCGCGGGCGGGCAAGGGCGATACGGCAGTGCCCGCGCCGACCTGGCCAGGCTGCTGCAGCGCGCACCCACCCTGCGGCTGGCGTCGCTGGCCCATAGCACCGCGGGATCGTTGTTGCGCCAGGTCGGTTGGCATACCGTGGCCCGAGGCTGGGACGGCCGGGCGGTGGCGCTGGCCGGCGACGATCCCGAGGCCGGGGCCGACGCGTTGCTGGGACTGGCTGCCGACGCGCTGGGCCTCGGCCGCCTGACGGCGTCGGCGGCGTTGCTGCGGCGGGCCGACGAGCTGGTGGCCTGCGCGCCGCACCGGGTGTCGGTGCGCCGGTGCTGGGTCGCTGCCGAGCTGGCGATGGCGGGCGGCGACGGCGATGCCGCCGTCCGCCATGCCCGCGCCGCGGTCGAGTTGGCCGCAGATCCGGTCGCCGGACCCGCCTCGCTTCGGCACCGCGCCAAAAGCGACGTGGTGTTGGCGGCCGCCCTGGGCACTGCCGGGGCGATCGAGAAGGCGCGTGCTATCGCCGACGCGGCGTTGGACCGCACCGGTCGGCTGGGTCTGGTGCCGTTGCGTTGGGCGCTGGCCTGCCTGCTCCTCGACATGGGAAGCTCGACACACACACTCCGCGAGCTGCATGACATACGCGAGGAGTGTGCCCAGCGGGTGCGCCACGCCGGAGGCACCTGGAATGTGCGCTAGCCCGGAAATCAGGGACCCGGCCGCTATCGTTTAGGGGTGCCACCGGGGCCGACTGCGCCCCATTCGTAACGTTGGGGATAGCGCCGGCGATGACAGTATCGGAAGAACGTCTCGACGCTGTTGTTGCCGAAGCCGTGGCAGGTGATCGGGACGCGCTTGCAGAAGTGCTGGAGACGATCCGCCCGATCGTGGTCCGATACTGCCGCGCGCGTATCGGCACATCCGAGCGGAGCGGGCTCTCGGCGGACGACGTGGCGCAGGAGGTCTGCTTGGCTGCCATCACGGCGTTGCCGCGCTACCGGGATCACGGACGGCCGTTCTTGGCCTTCGTGTACGGCATCGCCGCGCACAAGGTGGCCGACGCACACCGGGCCGCGGGCCGAAACCCCGCCTATCCCGTCGATTCGCTCCCCGAGCTCCCGTCGGCGCAATCGGGTCCCGAGCAGCGGGTCCTGGAAGCCGATTCGATCGCCCGGGTGACCAAGTTGTTGGAGGTCTTGCCCGAGAAGCAACGGGAGATCCTGGTGCTGCGCGTGGTGGTCGGGCTCAGCGCCGAGGAGACCGCCAGTGCGGTGGGCAGTACTCCCGGAGCGGTGCGGGTGGCCCAACACCGCGCGTTGACGCGGCTGAAATCCGAGATCGTCGCGACAGGACGAGACCATGTCTGATTTCGCTTTCCACCCCAAACCCGATGACCAGCCGGACCTGGCCGCGCTGGCGCGCGCCGATCGCCTGCTCGACGCGCTTGCGACCCGAGCGCCGCTCGAATCTTTAGACTCGGGCGAACCCGGCGACCGGGCACTGGCCGCGCTGCTGGCCGACTGGCGCGACGAGTGCAGGCGCCCGCCGGTGGGCGAATTGGTTTCCGAGCACGAGGCGGTCGCGGCGCTGGACGCCGGCCGGGCAGGCAGCCGGCGCACCCACCGGGGCCTGACGCTGGCCGGTTCGGTGGCCGCGTCCGTCCTGGCGCTCGGCGGGTTCGGCACGCTGGTGGGCGGCGCCCAGCCCGGCGACCTGCTCTACGGCGTCCACACGACACTGTTCGGTGAGCCGCCGACGGTGCACGACGACCGCATCGTGCTGACCGCCAAGACCGAGTTGGAGCAGGTCCAGCAAATGATCAGCCAGGGTCAGTGGGATGAGGCACAGCGCAAGCTGGCGGCCGTCAGCAACAACGTGCAAACCGTCAACGACCAGGGGCGCAAACGGGATCTGATCGACCAGGTGAACCGGCTGCACGCCAAGGTCGCCAACCGCGACCCCCATGCGACGGTACCGACCGCCGGCTGACGAGGCCGGCGCTTAGCCCCGGCCGCTTAGCCCCGGCCGTGGAATCGTTCGCTGTCCGAAGTGGCCTCATCGAGCGAGGCGTCGGCGTATCCACGGCAGTAATCCCACGTGACGTAGGCGTCTGGCTCGGGGTCGTAGGCCGGTTCGTGTGGCCGCACGGTGCCGTCCACCAGCAACTGCAGTAGGTTGGCGCGCAACATGTCCCAGTCGTGATAGTGATCTTGCTGGCAGTCGTCGCAGGACACCACCAGACCGCGAATGCCCTTGTGCGCCAAGAGGGCCTCATACACGGCCAGGTCCGCGAGGTCGGCCTCGACGGCCATCCGCTCCTGCGGATCCAGCGGCTGACCCGGCTCAACGGCGTCCAGCGCCGCCGACGGGTCGCAGGGGTCGTCGGCAAAAGGATCGGGTGGCAAACCCGGTGGGAGGTAGTCGCGCACGGCTCTACACTACGCCAGCGTGGCGGCCCTCGCGCCGGCAGTTGGACGATCACTGGCAGTCAAGTCACCGTCGCGGCGGTTGCCAGACCAAGGCCCGGTGTCGGTCGGTGAGTCGATAGGATGGGCTTCTCACTCCACCTGAGTATGGGGGGTCGCAGCGATGTCTATTGGCACGTCCCGTCTCGGCGGGCCCGCGGCGGATGGGGTGCCCACCGGAGGCGACGATCCGAACAAGATCGCAATGCTGGGCCTGACCTTCGACGACGTGCTGCTGTTGCCGGCGGCGTCCGACGTGGTGCCGGCCACCGCAGACACCTCTAGCCAGCTCACCAGAAAGATCCGGCTCAAGGTGCCGTTGGTCAGCTCGGCGATGGACACCGTCACCGAGTCGCGGATGGCGATCGCGATGGCCCGCGCCGGCGGCATCGGAGTGCTGCACCGCAACCTGCCGATTTCCGACCAAGCCAGTCAGGTCGAGACCGTGAAGCGGTCGGAGGCCGGCATGGTCACCGACCCGGTCACGTGCCGGCCGGATGACACGCTGGCCGAGGTCGACGCGCTGTGTGCCCGGTTCCGGATTTCCGGGTTGCCGGTGATCGACGACGCCGGCGCGCTGGTGGGCATTATCACCAACCGCGACATGCGTTTCGAAGTCGACCAGTCCAAGCGGGTCGCCGAGGTGATGACCAAACCTCCGCTGATTGTGGCCCAGGAGGGCGTGAGCGCCGACGCGGCGCTGGGCCTGCTGCGTCGGCACAAGGTCGAGAAGCTGCCGATCGTCGACGGGCACGGCAAGCTGACCGGGCTGATCACCGTCAAGGACTTCGTCAAGACCGAACAGCACCCGCTGGCCACCAAGGACACCGACGGGCGGCTGCTGGTCGGCGCCGCCGTCGGGGTCGGCGACGACTCCTGGGTGCGCGCGATGACGCTGGTCGACGCCGGTGTTGACGTGCTGGTCGTCGACACCGCGCATGCGCACAACCGGCTGGTGCTCGACATGGTCGGCAAGATCAAGGCCGAAGTCGGCGAGCAGGTCGAGGTGGTCGGCGGCAATGTCGCCACCAGGGCGGCGGCCGCGGCGCTGGTCGAAGCCGGCGCCGACGCGGTCAAGGTCGGGGTCGGCCCCGGGTCGATCTGCACCACCCGGGTAGTGGCCGGGGTCGGCGCACCGCAGATCACCGCGATCTTGGAGGCGGTCGCGGCCTGCGGTGCGGCGGGTGTGCCGGTGATCGCCGACGGCGGGCTGCAGTACTCCGGGGATATCGCCAAGGCGCTGGCCGCCGGCGCGTCGACGGCGATGCTGGGATCGCTGTTGGCCGGCACCGAGGAGGCGCCCGGCGACCTGATCTTCGTCAACGGCAAGCAGTACAAGAGTTACCGCGGGATGGGATCGCTGAGCGCCATGCAAGGAAGGGGCTTGTCGGCAGGCGACGCCAAGACCTATTCCTATTCCAAGGACCGCTACTTCGCCGACGACGCGCTCTCCGAGGACAAGCTGGTCCCCGAGGGCATCGAAGGCCGGGTGCCGTTCCGCGGGCCGCTGGCCTTGGTCATCCACCAGCTCACCGGCGGACTGCGCGCGGCGATGGGATACACCGGGTCGGCCACGATCGAAGCGTTGCAGCGGGCGCAGTTCGTCCGAATCACCGCGGCGGGTCTGCGGGAAAGCCACCCGCACGACATCACCATGACCGTCGAAGCGCCGAATTACTCCGCGCGGTGAACGGTTCACTCATGCGTGACATGGTCGAGATCGGCATGGGCCGCACGGCACGGCGCACCTATGAACTCGCGGACATCAACATTGTGCCGTCGCGGCGCACCCGCTCGTCCAAAGACGTGTCGACGAACTGGCAGCTCGACGCCTACCGGTTCGAGATCCCCGTCGTCGCGCACCCGACCGATGCGCTGGTGTCGCCGGAGTTCGCGATCGAACTCGGCCGGCTCGGTGGGCTCGGGGTGCTCAACGGCGAAGGGCTGATCGGCCGGCACGCCGACGTGCACGCCAAGATCGCCCAGGTACTCGAAGCGGCTACCAAAGAACCCGAACCCTCGGCGGCGATTCGCTTGCTGCAGCAGTTGCATGCCGCGCCGCTGGATCCCGACCTGCTGGGCGCCGCGGTCGCCCAGATTCGCGAAGCCGGGGTGACCACTGCGGTGCGGGTCAGCCCGCAAAACGCCCGAGCGCTGACGCCGGCGCTGGTGGCCGCCGGTATCGACCTGCTCGTCATTCAGGGCACGATCATCTCCGCCGAACGCGTCGCCCAGGGTCGGGATGGCGCCGGCGAACCGCTTAATTTGAAGACGTTCATCGCCGAGCTCGACGTCCCGGTGGTAGCCGGCGGCGTGCTCGACCACCGCACCGCGTTGCATCTGATGCGGACCGGGGCCGCAGGCGTCATCGTCGGCTACGGCTCGACCCATGGCGTGACAACCAGCGACGAGGTGCTGGGCATCAGCGTGCCGATGGCCACCGCGATCGCCGACGCGGCCGCGGCCCGCCGGGAATACCTCGACGAGACCGGGGGCCGCTACGTGCATGTGCTGGCCGACGGGGACATCCACACCTCCGGCGAGCTGGCCAAGGCCATCGCCTGCGGCGCGGACGCGGTCATGCTGGGCACACCACTGGCCGAGGCGGCCGAGGCGCTGGGCGACGGCTGGTTCTGGCCGGCGGCCGCCGCGCACCCGTCGCTGCCGCGCGGCGCGTTGCTGCAAATCGCCGTCGGCGAGCGGGCGCCGCTGCAACAGGTGCTGAACGGGCCGTCCGACGACCCGTTCGGCTCGTTGAACCTCGTCGGCGGTTTGCGCCGGTCGATGGCCAAGGCCGGCTACTGCGACCTCAAGGAGTTCCAGAAGGTCGGGCTGACCGTCGGGTGCTGAGCCCGCCCAGAAGACACAGAATCGCGTTACCGAGGCGGCTTGTCTGCGATTCTGCGGCTGCTCGCCTTAGGCTGGGTCGGTGAAATCGGACTATGACGTGCTCATTGTCGGCTCGGGGTTCGGAGGCAGCGTCACCGCGCTGCGGCTGACCGAGAAGGGCTACCGGGTCGGCGTCCTCGAGGCCGGCCGCCGCTTCGCCGACCACGAGTTCGCCAAGAACAGCTGGCACCTTCGCGAGTTCCTGTGGGCGCCGAAGCTGGGCTGCTACGGCATCCAACGGATACATCTGCTCAACAACGTCATGGTGCTGGCCGGGGCGGGCGTCGGCGGTGGATCGCTGAACTACGCCAACACGCTGTACGTGCCGCCCGAGCCGTTCTTCGCCGACGCGCAGTGGAGCCACATCACCGATTGGCGTGCGGAGTTGATGCCGCACTACGAGCAGGCGCAGCGGATGCTGGGCGTGGTCCAAAACCCGACGTTCACCGACGCCGACCGCATCCTCAAAGAGGTCGCCGACGAGATCGGTGTCGGTGACACATTCGTCGCGACCCCGGTCGGCGTGTTCTTCGGTCCCGACGCCACCAAGGCGCCGGGCAAGACCGTGCCGGATCCGTACTTCGGTGGGGCGGGCCCGGCCCGGACCGGCTGCATCGAGTGCGGCGAGTGCATGACCGGTTGCCGGCACGGCGCCAAGAACACGCTGGTGAAGAATTACCTTGCTCTTGCGGAATCGGCTGGTGCACAAGTACATCCGATGACCACGGTGACCGGGTTCGAGCAGCGGCCCGACGGCCGGTGGGAGGTCCACACGGTCGGCACCGGCAGGTGGATACGCCGGCGGCGGCGCAGCTACACCGCGGCGTACCTGGTGCTGGCGGCCGGCACCTACAACACCCAGAAACTGCTGTTCAAGATGCGTGACAAGGGCAAGTTGCCGGCACTGTCGGACAAGCTGGGGGTGTTGACCCGGACCAACTCCGAGTCGATCGTGGGCGCGGGTCGGTTCGACGTCAGCCCCGACCTCGACCTGACCCACGGGGTGGCTATCACGTCGTCGATCCATCCGACGCCGGACACTCACATCGAGCCGGTGCGCTACGGCAAGGGCTCTAACGCGATGGGGCTGCTGCAGACCCTGATGACCGACGGCGCGGGCCCGCAGGGCACCGATGTGCCGCGGTGGAAGCAGCTGATGCGGCAGGTCCGGGAGGATCCGCGCGGCACCTTACGGCTGCTCAACCCGCGGCAATGGAGCGAACGCACGGTGATCGCGCTGGTGATGCAGCATCTGGACAACTCGATCACCACGTTCACCAAGCGCAGCGTATTCGGCGTGCGCCGCTACACCAGCAAGCAGGGGCACGGCCAGCCCAACCCGACCTGGATCCCGGTCGGCAACGAGGTGACCCGCCGTATCGCCGCCAAGATCGACGGCGTGGCCGGCGGCACTTGGGGCGAGTTGTTCAACGTCCCGCTGACCGCGCACTTCCTCGGTGGAGCAGTGATCGGCGACAGCCCCGAGCACGGGGTCATCGATCCCTACCAGCGGGTGTACGGCTACCCGACGCTCCTGGTGGCCGACGGGGCGGCGATCTCGGCGAACCTCGGCGTCAACCCGTCGCTGTCGATCGCCGCGCAGGCCGAGCGGGCCGCCGCGCTGTGGCCGAATAAAGGACACGCGGATCTCCGGCCGCGCCAGGGTGAGCCCTATCGCCGGTTGGAACCGATTCCGCCGCTGTATCCGGTGGTGCCCGCCGGCGCGCCCGGCGCGCTGCGATGGCCGCGCACCGGGCCCGAGCCGATCAGCTCGACGGGCTAACGACAAAGGGTTCCCAGCTCGGGTGCCGGTATTTGGCGCGCGACGGACGGCGCCGACGGTGTACTTGCTGCCCTACCGCACCGCGGTCTACCGGCGCCTCGCCGCGCGCATGACCGGGCCGATGCTGCGGCCCCGCCCGCGAGCCCCGATGGCCCGACCCGCGTAGCGGCAGATGTACTTGACCGGCGGTCGAGTTGGGTCCAGGGTCGGGTGTATGAGCATCGATGACGACCCCGTCACGACGCTGGAAGACCTCAAAACCGATCTGGCGGGCCGGCACAAGTGGACACCTAGCAGCGGCGCCTCCGTCGACCCCGCGCTCGTCGACGCCGACATGGCCGCGCTGGACCGCGACGGCTACGTCATCTGGGAGAACCTGCTCAGCGCCGACGAGTGTCGGCAGATCCGCGACACCGTCGGCCCCTGGCTGGCGCACACCGGACGCAACTCCTTCGAGGGACGGCGCACGCAGCGCGTCTATAGCGTGCTGAGCAGGACGCGGGTGTGCGACCGGCTGGTCGATCACCCGCGGGTGCTGGCGGTGCTCGACCGGCTGCTGATGCCTAACTACCTGCTGTCAGCCTTGCAGGCCATCAACATTCAGCCCGGCGAGACCGCGCAGCTGACTCACCACGACGACGGGTTCTACCCGATTCCGCGGCCGCGGGCCCCGCTGGCCGCCGCGACCATCTGGGCCATCGACGACTTCACCGCCGACAACGGTGCCACCGTGCTCTACCCTGGCAGCCATCGCTGGGGCCGCCGCCGGCCCGGTCCCGGCGACCCGTGCCTGCCGGTCGTCATGCCCGTCGGCTCGTGCGTCTTCTTCCTCGGAACCCTCTGGCACGGCGGCGGCGCCAACACGACCGACCGCGCGCGGCTTGCCGTGACCGCCCAATACTGCCAACCGTGGCTGCGGCCGATGGAGGCCTTCACCCTCTCGATACCGCGCGAGACCGCCCGCAGGGTCTCCTCGGACATTCAGCGCATGATCGGCTACAGCATCCATCCGCCCTTTGTCGGTGCCGTCGACGGTCTGCACCCGCTGCGGTTGTTAGACCAGCCGTGACGCCACCCGAGCGGTGAATCCCGTTCTGGAAGTAGACACCACGGATACCGGGCCACCGGCGACCACCTGGCCCAGCGTGTCGTCGGCTAGCCGGCGACCGCCTGTAGCGGAGCGCCGCAGAGGACCCGGCTGCGTTGGCCGTGCACATCCACCGGCACGTCGCCCATCAAGGTGACCCGGTGCATCAGCCGATACTGACCGTCGTAATCGTCGACAGCGCGGTGCTGGGTTGCCCGGTTGTCCCAGATCGCAACGTCGCCGGGTTCCCACGTCCATCGGATAGTGTTCTCCGGCACGGTGATTCGCCGTTGCAGCAAATCCAACAGCACGCCTGACTCGTGCTCGTCCATGCCGATGAACCCGCGCACGAAATTCCCGGCCAGCAGCGTGCGCTCGCCGGTCTCCGGGTGCACCCGCACCACCGGATGTTCGGTGCGGAACTCCCGCTTTTCGAACGCGTCCCGAAACGCGCGCTGCTCGGCGGTCAAGGTCGGGGTCACCGCGTAGTCGAACCGATTGCTGTGCAGCGCCCACAGATTTTCGGCGAGGCATTTGAGCGGTTCGGGCAACGCCGCGTAGGCCGCCGCGGTGGAGGCCCACAGCGTCGACCCGCCGTAGCTCGGCAGGGTAACCGCGCGCAGGATCGAGGCCGCCGGATAGTTCGCGACGAACGTGACGTCGGTGTGCCAACGGTTCGCCTTGCCGTAGTCGGAATCGATGGGCGTGATGACCGGCGCACTCTCGGCGGCCAGCATCGCGGCGGCCGGATGGCCGATCGGGGTGCCCAGCAGCCGGGCGAAAGCGAGCTGCTGGTCGTCGTCAAGGTGATGCTGGCCGCGGAAGAAAATCACCCGGTGTGTCAGCAGCGCCGCGCGGATCTCGGCGACGGTGGCCGCCGCAAGGTCACCGCCCAGGCGCACCCCGTCGACCCGCGCGCCGATGCGGCTGCCCAGCTTGGTCACGGTCAGTGGGGTTGGTGCGGGAATGGTCATCGAATCACCCTCTCTATGGTCCGTAGTCAAATGACTACAGACGATGCTGCTGCTAGTGTAGTCACGTGACTACGAGCGGTGCAACCTGCGATACCGAGCCGCCGGCAGGACGCGAACAGGTGGCGGCGGCCGTCTTGGCGGCGGCCTCCGAGCTGTTCGCCGAGCGCGGCCCGGCCGCGACGTCGATCCGCGACATCGCTGCGCGTTCGAAGGTGAACCACGGACTGGTGTTTCGCCATTTCGGTACCAAGGAGCAATTGGTTCGCGCTGTGCTCGACCATCTGGGCGAGACCACCACCACGTTGTTGCAATCCGGTGCGCCGGCCGCCGACGTGGAACAGGCCTTCGACCGGCATATGCGGGTGACGGCCCGCACGTTGCTTGACGGCTATCCAGCCGGGCAGCTACAGACCCGGTTTCCGGGTGCCGCGCAGCTGCTCGATCAGGTCGCGCCGCGGCACGGCGACGACCTCAGCGCGCGGCTCGCCGTGGCCAACGCCCTCGCGCTGCGATTGGGCTGGCAGTTGTTCGAACCGTTCCTGCGGTCGGCAACTGGGCTCGACACGATCGCCCGCGCCGATTTGCGTGCGGCCATCGAGGCTCAGATCGCGCGGATCATCGCGCCACGCTGACTGTCGATGCGGCTATGGGCTCGGCTGATGGATCGGATGGGCCGCAGGCCTGACGGCCCGTCGGCGCGCCGGTTCGCGGCCTGGCGGCTGTGGGGGTGGCGGCAGCAGCGGCTCCCGGGGCCGCACCGCAATGGTCGACGGCGAACCCGTGGTCAGTGTGAGATCGTCGCCACCGTGCCGGATAGTCAGCTCACCGCCGGGCCCGTCGCGAAGCGTGTAGGTGACGTCGTCGTGGTTGGCGTCCACGATCAACCGAAATTCGCGCCAGCGCAACCGGAACCGTAGCCGGGTGATGCCGTCGGGTAGGTGCGGGTCCAGCGACAGTACGCCCTCGTCGTCGCGCAGTCCGCCGAATCCGGCGACCAGTGCGGTCCACGCTCCGGCCAGCGACGCCATGTGCAGACCGTCGCGGCTGTTGTGGTGCAGGTCGCGCAGGTCGATGACCGCCGCCTCGTAGGTGTAGTCATGGGCCAACTGAAGGTGTCCCACCTCGGCGCACATCACCGCCTGGGTGGCCGCCGACAGCGACGAGTCCCGCACGGTGCGCCGCTCGTAGTAGTCGACGTTGCGTGCCTTCTGCTCACGGGTGAATGCGTGGCTTTGCCAATGCATCGCCAGCACCAAGTCGGCCTGTTTGATCACCTGCGACGGGTAAAGCCGCACGTAGGGCTTGTGCAGCAGCAGCGGGTATTGCTTGTTGGCTTCGAAATCCCACTCGGCCAGTGTGGTGAAGCCCTCGCATTGCTGGTGCACACCGAGTTCGTCGTCGTAGGGGATGTGCACGGCATCGGCCGCATCACGCCAGGCGGCGATCTCCTCGGTGTCGACACCCATGGCGTGTGCCGCCTCGGGGTGCCGGACGCAGGCCTGGGCGGCGGCGCGCAGGTTGTGCGCCGCCATCAAGTTGGTGAACACGTTGTCGCGGACGATCGCCGTGTATTCGTCGGGGCCGGTGACTCCGTCGAGGTGCCAGACGCCGTGCCGGTCGTGGTGCCCGACCGCGCGCCAAAGCCGGGCGGTTTCGATCAGCACCTCCAGACCGCACTCTTCCTCCAGCGACTCGTCGCCGGTCACGGTGCGGTACCGTTCGAACGCCACGGCGATGTCGGCGTTGATGTGCCAGGCCGCTGTGCCGGCCGGCCAGTAGGCCGAGCAGCTCTCGCCGTGGATCGTGCGCCAGGGGAATTTGGCGCCGACCAGGCCGAGCTGGTCTGCCCGCTGTTTGGCCAGGTCCAGCAGCGACGCCCGCCACCGCAGCACGTCGGCAACCGTCTGCGGTGCGGTATAGGTCAGCACGGGAAGGACGAATCCTTCGGTATCCCAGAAGGTGTGGCCGTCGTAGCCGGTTCCGGTGAGTCCCTTGGCCGGGATCGGGCGGCGTTCGGCGCGCGCGCTGACCTGCAGCAGGTGGAAGAGCCCGAATCGCACTGCCTGCTGGCACTCGGGGTCGCCTTCGACCTCGACGTCTGCGCTGTCCCAGAAGTCATCGAGGTAGGCGTGCTGGGCATCGAGCAGTCCCTGCCAGCCGGTGTAGCGCGCGCCGGCCAGCGCGCCAGCGGTCTGGTCGCGCAGCGCGGGACGCGAGCGCAGACTCGACCAGCCATAGGCGAGGTACTTGACGATGCGCAGCTTCTGTCCCGGGCGAAGCCCGCAGATCACGGTGGTGCGGGCCAGATCCGCGCGCGCGTCGGTGGTCGCCTCGACCCGTCCGGGGACCTCGATCTCGTGGTCCATCGCCGCGGCCATCATCAGGGCGCTGCCCCGGGTCCGGTGGATCAGCAGTGCGCACTGATCGGTGAGTTCATGGTCGACCGCTTCCAGCGGCCGCTCCAAAACGGCCGACACCCGGGGATCCCCCGAAGTCTGCGGCTGGTCCTCGTTGGCGACCAATTCCGATTGCACCGTCACGCGGACGAATTCGTCAACCGCCTGCACGACATACTCGATGGCCGCGACGGCGCGGTGCGCCAGCGACACCAGCCGGGTCGAGCACACCTTCACCTGCTTGCCGGCGGGCGAACTCCAGTGTGCGCGGCGGACGAGTGTCCCGGCCCGCAGATCGAGAACCCGCTTGTGGTCGATCAGTTCGCCATAGCGGACGTCGAACGGCTCGTCGTCGACCATCAGGCGAAAGATCTTGCCGTTGGTGACGTTGACGATGGTCTGGCCGGCTTCGGGATAGCCGAAGCCGGCCTCCGCGTAGGGAAGTGGCCGCACTTCGTAGAACGAGTTCAAGTAGGTGCCGGGCAGGCCGTAGGGTTCGCCTTCGTCGAGGTTGCCGCGCAGTCCGATGTGTCCGTTGGACAGCGCGAACAGCGACTCCGATTGCGCCAGCAGGTTCAAGTCGAGCTGGGTTTCGCGCACCTGCCATGGCTCGACGGGAAAGGCCTCCTCGGTGATCACGAGCGGCCCGCCAACAGCTCGGCGAGGTCGGTGACCACGACGTCGGCCCCGTTGCGGCGCAGATCCTCGGCCTGTCCCACCCGGTCGACGCCCACCACGAAGCCGAAGTTACCGGCGCGTCCGGCGGCCACTCCGGACAAGGCGTCCTCGAACACCGCGGCGGCATCGGGAGTGACCTCGAGCAGCTGCGCCGCCCGCAGGAACGAGTCGGGGGCCGGCTTACCGGCGAGGTGCTCCCTGCGCAGGGTCACTCCGTCTACCCGCTGGTGAACGAGCCGGTCGAGACCGGTGACCGCCAGCACTTCGGCGGTGTTGGCGCTGGATGACACCACCGCAACGCCGAGACCGGCGTCGTTGACCGCCTCCAGGTACCGCCGCGACCCCTCGAACACCTCGACGCCGTCGTCGTGCAGGGTCTTTTGGAACATCTCGTTTTTGCGGTTCCCCAGGCCATACACCGTCTCGGCATCGGGGGGATCGTCGGGGCTGCCATCGGGCAGCTCGATGCCGCGACTGGCCAGAAAGGACCGGATGCCGTCTTCGCGTTTCTTGCCGTCCACGAACTTCCGGTAATCGACTGCGGGATCGAACGGGACGAACCGCTCGCCGGTGCGCTCGGCCCGCTGCCGAAGGTAAGCGTCGAACATGGCCTTCCAGGCCTTGGTGTGTACGCTCGCGGTGTCGGTGAGCACACCGTCGAGATCGAACAAACAGGCGCGCACACTATCGGGTAGACCCAGCACAGTGGACCCCCCTTTCCGATCAGTTGCCGATACCACTTCACCATGCCTTGCCGCCGCCGGTGCTGGCGGGTGCATCCAACGCGTGGCTCACCGTCGGCGCGCACCCCGGCCATTCTTTAGACTCCAGCCGTGGAGGCAGCATCACCTCGCCCGGTGTTGGTGGTCGATTTCGGCGCACAGTACGCCCAGCTGATCGCCCGGCGGGTGCGTGAGGCCCGGGTGTTCTCCGAGGTGATCGCCCACACCGCATCGATCGAGGAGATCAAGGCCAAGGATCCGCGGGCGTTGGTACTCTCCGGCGGGCCGGCCAGCGTATATGCCGACGGTGCCCCCCAACTTGATCCGGCGCTGTTCGACCTGGGGGTGCCGGTGTTCGGCATCTGCTACGGGTTTCAGGCCATGGCGCAGGCTCTGGGCGGTACCGTCGCGCATACCGGCAGCAGTGAGTACGGCCGGACCGAACTGAAAGTCCTTGGCGGCGAGCTGCACTCGGGCTTGCCCGAGGTCCAGCCGGTGTGGATGAGTCACGGCGACGCGGTCACGTCGGCTCCGGACGGGTTCGAGGTGGTGGCCACTACCTCGGGTTCGCCGGTCGCGGCGTTCGAGAACAGGTCCCGGCGGTTGGCCGGTGTGCAGTACCACCCCGAGGTCATACACACCCCGCATGGCCAGCAGGTGCTCAGCCGGTTCCTGCACGACTTCGCCGGCATCGGCGCGGACTGGACGCCCGCCACTATCGTCGGCGCGCTGGTGGAGCAGGTCGCCGAGCAGATCGGCGCGGGCCGCGCGATCTGCGGGCTGTCGGGTGGGGTGGATTCCGCGGTGGCCGCCGCGCTGGTGCAGCGCGCCATCGGCAAGCGGCTGACCTGTGTGTTCGTTGACCACGGGTTGCTGCGCGCGGGGGAACGCGCGCAGGTCCAGCGCGACTTCGTCGCCGCCACCGGTGCCAACCTGGTCACGGTCGACGCGGCGGATCGGTTCCTCGAGGCGCTGTCGGGGGTCACCAATCCGGAGGGCAAACGCAAGATCATCGGCCGGCAGTTCATCCGCGCCTTCGAGGGGGCGGTGCGAGATATTTTGGGCGGCCAGACTGTCGACTTCCTGGTGCAGGGCACGTTGTACCCGGATGTGGTGGAGTCCGGTGGGGGCACCGGCGCGGCGAACATCAAGAGCCACCACAATGTCGGCGGGCTGCCGGACGACCTGAAGTTCACCCTGGTCGAGCCGCTGCGGCTGCTGTTCAAAGACGAGGTGCGCGCGGTCGGTCGCGAGTTGGGCCTGCCGGAGGAAATCGTTGCGCGCCAGCCGTTCCCGGGTCCCGGCCTGGCGATCCGGATCGTCGGTGAGGTCACCGCGGCGCGGCTGGACACGCTGCGGCGCGCCGATGCGATCGTGCGTGAGGAGTTGACTGCGGCCGGCCTGGACCGACAGATCTGGCAGTGCCCGGTGGTGCTGCTGGCCGACATCCGCTCGGTCGGCGTGCAGGGCGACGGCCGCACCTACGGGCACCCGATCGTGCTGCGACCGGTGTCCAGCGAGGACGCCATGACCGCCGACTGGACCCGGGTGCCCTACGAGGTGCTCGAGCGCATCTCGACCCGGATCACCAACGAGGTTGCCGAGGTCAACCGGGTGGTGTTGGACGTGACCAGCAAACCGCCCGGCACCATCGAGTGGGAATGAGCAATCTCGACGCTTCAGTCACACCGGTATCGGCTGTAAAAGCAGCCTCTTACGTTTCTTGACGGTTGTCGGCGGGTGGGTGTTGACTCACGGTATCGAACATATATTCGACAATTGCGGGGAGTGCAATGCCGGCGGCTGCCGTTCGAGACCGCGCCGAGCAGCTGAAACTGCTGCGTCGGCAGATGGCGGCGGTGTCGCAGAAGGCCGGTTGCGAGGGCTTGTTGCCGCCGACGGAAGCCCGGCTGCCGGTCCCGGAGTCGCTGGCGGCAACGCTGCCCGACGCGTTGCCCCGGGGAACGGTGGTGGTGCTGGCGGGAGCCCGATCGCTGTCGCTGAGCATGGTGGCCGCGGTGACGGCCGCCGGCGGGCACGCGGCCATCGTCGGGCAGCCGGATGTCGGATTGTTGGCGGCCGTGGAGATGGGGGCGGATCTGAGTCGGCTCGCCGTGATCCCGGATCCCGGGACCGACCCGGTCGAAGTGGCGGCGGTGCTCACCGACGGGATGGATCTGGTGGTGCTGGGGCTGGGCGGGCGCTCGGTGCCGCCGACCCGCACGCGCGCGGTGGTGGCCCGGGCGCGCCAACAGGGCTGCACCCTGCTGGTCACCAACGGTGACTGGCCGGGGGCGACGCTGCGGCTGGAGGCCCGGGTCTGTGGCTACGAGACCGGCGCGCCCGGATTCGGACGGATCAGCAGGGTGCGGCTTCAGATCAAAAGGGTAGGCGCCCGGGGGCAGACGATCGGCCGGATAAGGGCGGGATAGTTCGTGGCCTCCCGGGTGCTGGCGATCTGGTGTATGGACTGGCCTGCGGTCGCCGCGGCGGCGGCCGCAGGCTTGCCCGCGACGGCCCCGGTCGCGGTCACCCTGGCCAACCGGGTGATCGCCTGCTCGTCGGCCGCCCGTGCGGTGGGGGTGCGGCGAGCGTTGCGGCGCCGCGAGGCGACAGCTCGCTGCCCGGACCTGCATGTCGTGGCCGCGGACGCCGACCGTGACGCGCGCTTCTTCGAAGGGGTGCTCGCCGCGGTGGACGATCTGATACCCCGCGCCGAGGTGCTGCGGCCCGGGCTGGTGGTGGTGCCGGCGCGCGGGGCGGCCCGTTTTTTCGGATCCGAGCAGCAAACATCCGAGCGGTTGATCGACACGGTGGCCGCCGCCGGCGCCGAGTGTCAGGTGGGGATCGCCGACCGGTTGTCCACCGCCGTCTTCGCCGCCCGCGCGGGTCGCATCGTGGAGCCGGGTGCCGATGCGCGGTTCTTGTCGGCGTTGTCGATCCGCCAACTCGCCGTCGAGCCCAGCCTGTCCGGTCCGGGCCGGGGCGATCTGGTGGATCTGCTGTGGCGGCTGGGGATTCGCACCATCGGTCAGTTCGCCGCGCTGTCGCGTAGCGACGTGGCGTCCAGATTCGGCGCCGACGCCGTGACCGCGCACCGGTTCGCCTGCGGTGAGCCGGAACGCGCGCCGTCCGGACGGGAGTTTGCGGCCGAACTCGATGCCGTGCTGGACTGTGACCCGCCGATCGACCGGGTCGACGCCGCGGCATTCGCCGGACGTTCGCTGGCCGCCACACTGCATCAAAGGTTGATGGCCGCCGGGGTGGGATGCACCCGGCTGGTTATCCACGCTGTCACCGCCCACGGCGCAGAGCGCAGCCGGGTGTGGCGCTGTGCGGAGCCGCTGACCGAGGAGGCCACCGCCGATCGGGTGCGCTGGCAGCTCGACGGATGGTTGACCATGCGGACCGTCGATGACCGGCCCACCGCCCCGGTGACGCGGTTAAGGCTGCAGGCGGTGGAGGTGGCGTCGGCCGGGGCGCTGCAGTTGCCGTTATGGGGCGGTCTCGGCGACGACGACCGGCTGCGGGCCCACCGCGCGCTGGTGCGGGTACAGGGCCTGCTTGGCCCGCAGGCCGTACAAGTGCCGGTGCTGTCCGGTGGTCGCGGGCCGGCCGAACGCGTCACGCTGGCACCGCTGGGCGACGAGCTGGTGCCGGCTGCCGATCCGCGTCAGCCGTGGCCGGGACAGCTGCCCGAGCCGTCGCCGACGGTGCTCCTCGACGATCCAGTGGAACTTCTTGATAACCAAGGTAATCCGGTCCGGGTAACCAGTCGTGGGCTGTTTTCCGCCGACCCGGCACGACTGGTTACCCGCGGCCGTGACGAACGGTTGCGCTGGTGGGCCGGGCCGTGGCCGGTCGACGAACGCTGGTGGGATCCAGACCTGGCCACCGGGCGTACCGCCCGGGCTCAGGTGCTGCTGGAGAGCGAGCGTGCGCTACTGCTGTGCTACCGCCGTCGGCGCTGGTATCTCGAGGGAAGCTACGAGTAGTAGCCTTCGCCTTCAGTGCACGTTCGTCGATCCAAGCCGGCGAGCGAACTGGCCGACCCGTTCGATGTATCGGTCGAAGAACGCCGCCGGATCCACGTCGACGCCCATGAACGCGTTAGGTTCTCGGCCCCAACGTCTTGACCAGTCGACGACTGTCATGCCGCGGGTCAGCGTGCCGGTCAATTCGACGCCGACCGTGACCGCCCGCGTCGTCACCAGCCGCGGATCCAGCGCGGCGGCTGCGGCCAGCGGATCATGCAGATGCGCCAGATATCCGCGGCCGCGGTCCTGGTGAGCCTCGAAGTAGAACCGCATCGCGTCCTCGATCACCCGGATCAACGGATTGGCGGCCCTCGAGCGGGCGCCGCGTTCGTCCGAGGCGCTCAGCACCGCCGTCGTCGAGCCGGCGGCGGCCGCCAGCTTTCCGAGCAGGCCCGGCGTCATTGCGATCTTCTGGGTCACGTCCAATCCGCACAGGATCGGCAGATGCTCGGCGCCGCACCAGGCCGCCAACACCTCCGCGGCCGCCTCGGGATCGACGCTGATGTTGAATTCGGCGACCGGGTTGGTGTTACCGCGGTAGTCGTAGGCGCCGCCCATGATCACCAGCCGGCGCAGCAGCGTCGGCAGCGCGGGTTCGGCGCGCAGCGCCAGGGCCAGGTTGGTCAGCGGGCCAGTGGCCACCGCGATCAGCTCCCCGGGGTGGTCGTGGGCGGCGCGCACCCAGGCCGTCGCGGCGTCGTAGCCGGTGCGGCAACGATCGTTCGACGGCAGCTCGGCATACCCCAAACCGCCTGCGCCGTGCACTTTCCCGGGAGCGCGCAGCGGGCAGCTCAGCGGCCGGTCGGCGCCCTGCGACACCGGGATGGCGGGCGCCTGGCACAGCTCGAGCAGGCCGAGGTTGTTGCGGCAAACTTGGTCGACTGCGACGTTGCCGGCGGTGCAGGCGATCCCGACCAGCTCGGCTTCGGGGCTGGCCAGCAGGTACACCAACGCCAGCGCATCGTCGACACCGGTGTCGACGTCGAGGAAAACCGGCATCCGCGCAAGACGGGTTGTCATCGCTTGAATCCTTCCGGATCACCAGTGCAGGCCGGGCAGCATCCGCACCGCCCATCTGACCGGCCGCGGCGCCCGCACCCGGGTGATGGTAGGAACGGGGCGCTTCGGCCGGCGCTGCGACGCCGGCGGCGCGGCAACCGCTTCCGAGCTCGTCTTGCCGCGCGCGGCCGCGGAATCCGGGTAGCCCAGGTGCAGCTGGTGCAAGATCCGCCGAGACAACTTGGGGGCGAAGTAGTTGCCGGCCTCGGCCACCGTGCCCAGCGGGGTGTCGATGCGCGCGGGTTTGTCGATCAGTGCGCGTACCACCATCGCAGCCGCGTGTTCGGCGCTGATCGCCCGGACCGGGTTGAGCCGCCGCGACGGCGCGATCATCGGGGTGGCCACCAACGGCATGTGGATGGTGGTAAACGAAATGTGGTCGGACAACGTCTCACAGGCCACCACGTCGGTGAACGCGTCTAGTGCGGCCTTGCTGGGCAGATACGAGCTGTATTTTGGGCCGCGGGCCTGCACCCCGGCGCTGGAGACGTTGACGACATGACCGAACCGGCGCTCCCGCCAGTGCGGCAGCAGCGTCAGGACCATCCGCACCGCACCGAAATAGTTGACCGCCATCACCCGCTCGTAGTCGTGCAGCCGATCGGTGGAGTGCAGCACCGACCGGCGAATCGACCGGCCGGCGTTGTTGACCAGGTAGTCGACGTGGTCGAACCGGCCCAGGATGTCGGTGACGGTCTGTTCCACCGCCGTGGAGTCGGTGACGTCGCAGGTGAAGGCGTAGGCCTGTGCACCGGTGGCGCGGATCTCGGCGACCAGCTCGTCGAGCGCCTCGCCATTGCGGGCCAGCGCGAACACGCGTCCGCCCCGCTGGGCGACCGCGATTGCCGAGGCCCGGCCGATGCCGCTGGACGCGCCGGTGATGATCACGTGCTTGCCGACCAGCGGGCCGGCCGGATCGTCGCGACGAGCCCGATCGGGGTCCAGGTGCTCAGCCCAGTACCGCCACAGCCGGGGGGCGTAGTCGGCAAACTTGGGCACGTCGATGCCGCTGCCGGACAGCGCTTTTCGTGTCTCAGCCGCGGTGAATGTGGGTTTGAGATCGACGACGTCGAGAACCTCGGCGGGAATGCCCAGTTGGGTGGCGGCCATGTTGCGCCACACCTTGGCCCGGCCACCGACCCGCAGCAGCGGTGCGGCAACCGAACGGGGCAACGATCCGCGCAACGGTGGTAGCCCCGCGGCGGCGGCGATGCCGCGGTAAATACCTTGCAGTCCGATGGTTTTCGGCGAGGTCAAGTGGAATGTCCGGCCGTCGTGACCGTCGGCGTGCAGCAACGTGACCAGCGCGTCGACGACATAGTCCACCGGAACGATGTTGATGCGCCCGGTGTCGGGCAACACGATCGGGGTCAACGACGGCAGCGCAGCCAGCTTGGCCAGCATCGGAAAGAAGTAATACGGGCCGTCGATTCTGTCTATCTCGCCGGTGCGCGAATCACCCACCACCACCGCAGGGCGGTAGATCCGGTGGCGCAGTCCCGGGGCGGAGCGCACCAGCAACTCGGCCTCGAACGCCGTCTGGTGATACGGCGTCGGCAGTTTCTGACCAACGTCGAAATCAGCCTCGGTGTACTCGCCGGGGAAATCACCGGCCACCGCGATCGACGACACATGGTGCAAGGTCGCCTTCAGCCGACGGGTCAGCTCGATCACGGCGCGGGTGCCCTCGACGTTGGTGGCGCGCTGCGGGCCATCCCCGGCGGTGCGGTCGTAGATCGCTGCGCAGTGCACCACGTGGTCCACCCCGCCGAGCTCGGTGACGGCCTCGTCGGTCAAGCGGAGCTGCGGCAAAGTGCCGACCAGCGGCTTAGCCCGCTCGCCCCACTGTGCGGCCAGGTGTTCGAAGCGGCCGAGCGATTCGCGGCGGACCAGCACCCACACCTGGGCCCGCGGCCGGGTGTCCAGCAGACGTGACACGACGCGGCGTCCGATAAACCCGGTACCGCCGGTAACGATATACCGCATGTCAGTCATCGTGGCCGCCGGCAGCGGCGCCCGTCAACCCACGGGTTCAGTAGCCGAAGTCGCGGATGCCGTCCCAGTCCACCAAGGTCCACCCGACCGTTGGGCTGCCGGTGATCACCACCTTGCCGGTGTTGGGCAGTGGATGGGTGGTGGCCAGGTTGTTCTTGGGGTTCTTCACGTTCATCAGCGTCCAGTACATGATCGACACGCCGCTGGAGAACGCGATCGGTTTGGTGTTGCCGCTGTCGTAGATCTTCTGGACGGCCGCGGTGAACTCGTTGTTGAACTCATCGCCGTTGATCGACCCCGGGATGGCGTCCTTACGGTCACCGTTGAGCCAGTCCTTCGGCGCGAGCAGATACGTCAACTCGGCCATCGACGTCGGTGTGTTCTCATACCAGCCGGCGTCTACTTCGCGCAGCCCGGGCAGCACTTCGACCTGCTTTCCGAGCTCCTTGGCCAGCGGCGCGGCGGTCTGCTGGGTCCGAAGCATGGTGGAGGCATACACGCCGTCGTACTTTTCGCGGGCGAGCTGGCGGGCAAGCTGGCGGGCCTGGGTCCAGCCTTCCTCGGTGAGACCGGAGCCGGGCACATCGGTGTTGATCAGCCCCGCGGCGTTGCTCTCGGATTGGGCGTGCCGCACGAACGTCACGGTGATGGTGCGCACGTGCGGCGCCGACGAGCAGGCGCCGAGCACGATGATCGCGGCAAGTGCGGCCACCACCTTGCCGCCCAGGGTGCGGTTGGGCATGCCGATAGCTTGCCTTGCGGACGGCCCCGGTGTGATGGCTTTGCCGCGGTTGGCCGAAGAATCACGGTGCCGTCACGCCGGGCTGGGCTTCCGGAAGGCGCGGCCGCCCACCACAATGTCGAAGAGAGTCGAAGAGACCCGACCCGACCGAGAGGAGTCCCGCGTGGCGATCGACCCGAAGGCCGTTGGAGCGACGACCGAGCCGATGCTGTTCGAGTGGACCGACCGCGACACGATGCTCTACGCGCTCGGCGTCGGCGCCGGCCTTGACGACCTGTCTTTCACCACCGAAAACAGCCATGGCATCACCCAGCAGGTCCTTCCGACCTACGCGGTGATCTGCTGCCCGGCGTTCGGAGCGGCGGGCAAGATCGGAACGTTCAACCCGGCCATGCTGTTGCACGGTTCCCAGGGCATCCGGCTGCACGCGCCACTGCCTCCCGCGGGGAAGCTGTCGGTGGTCTCCGAGGTCACCGACATCCAGGACAAGGGCGAGGGCAAGAACGCGGTGATCATGCTGCGCGGCCGCGGCACCGATCCGGATTCCGGGCAGCTGGTCGCCGAGACGCTGACCACTCTGGTCATCCGCGGTGCCGGCGGCTTTGGCGGAGTGCCGGGTCAGCGGCCGGCCGCGCCGGAAATCCCGGACCGCGAACCCGACGCCCGGATCGCGTTGCCCACCCGCGAGGATCAAGCGCTGATCTACCGGCTCTCTGGCGACCGCAACCCGCTGCACAGCGACCCGTGGTTTGCCAAGGAGCTCGCCGGCTTCCCCAAGCCGATCCTGCATGGACTGTGCACGTATGGGGTGGCAGGTCGCGCGCTGGTCGCCGAGCTGGGCAACGGCGTCGCCGCCAAGATCACCGCGATCGCCGCCCGGTTTACCAAGCCGGTGTTTCCCGGGGAGACCCTGACCACGTCGATCTGGCGCACCGAGCCCGGCAAGGCGGTGTTTACCACCGAGGCCGCCGCGCCCGACGGCAGCGAGGCGCGGCTGGTGCTCGAGGACGGCGAGGTGGAGTATCAGGGCTGACGCCCGCTGCGCTCACCTCGTCGTTGGCACCGGCGGCGCGTCGTCCGGGGCGAGTTGGGCACCGATCTTGCGGAACAGCGTTTCGGCCTCGTTGCGGTAGTCGCCCCGGTCGTCGAACGCCTCGGGCCGGTAGGTGACCGCGACGGCGATCGCTAGCTTGCGCGACGGCAGGTATGCCTCCAGCGCGGCCTCGCCGGCGATCACCGAATTTTGCAGCAGCCAGTTCCCGGAGATGACGATCCCCAGCCCGTAGGTGTAGACGTCGTCGTGCGCCATGCACGTGCCGCAGCCAGGTACGACCGTGGTGCGCCCGCGCAGATCGGTGGATACCATCGCCCGATACGACTCGGACGACAAGAGCTTGCCCGAACCGATTCCCACCGCGGTGGCCTCCAGGTCGTAGATGTTCGTCGTCTCGATCGCGCCTTGGGTCATCGTCCACGACGGATTCCAAAAGGTGGAGTCCTCGTAAAATGGCGTGCCGGTGGGGATTTTGAGTGCTGATCGACGCTGCGAAGTGAATGTGTGCAGCGTGGGCACCGGGATTTGTGGAGTGAACGAGTTGGCGGTGTTGATCAATGCGAGCGGCCCGAGCACTTTGTCTTGCAACAGCTTCGGCATGCTCTCACCGGTGGCTTTCTCCAGCGCCAAACCGAGCAAAACGTAATTGGTTGTGGCGTAGTTCCAGTTAGTTCCCGGCTCGTAGAGCAGCGGTTTGTTCACCGCGTAGCCGAGCAGTTCGGCGGGCGTCCACTGCCGAAACGGATCGGCATCCAGAGCGGCGCTGAATTCGGGGTTGTCCAGCAGGTAATCGCGGTAGCCGGACGTCATGTGGGCGAGTTGGCCCAGGGTCACCCGGTCCGCGTTGGGGATGTCGGGAAGCCACTTGGACAGCGTGTCCTGGAGGCCGACCTTCTTTTCGTCGACGAGCTTGAGCAGCAGTGTCGCGACGTAGGAGATAGCCGTCGCGCCGTTGCGGAAGAAGTTGCTAGGCATTGCCGGCACGCCGGTCATCGACTCGCCGAGCGCCTGGGTGACGATCTCCTTGCCGTCCATGGTGACGCGAACGATCGCCGCCTTCAGGTGCGTTTGCGCCATCGTGTCGCGCACGATCTTGAGAACGGCGTGGGCCTTGGCCGGGTCGGCGGAGCCGCCCGAGGCGGTGCCGGGCGCAACGCCCCGAGGCGAGCACCCGAGCACAACCACGGCAAGTACGCACAGCAGTGCACCCACACGTCGGGAGAAGGTCATACCCGATCTTGACAAACCGACCCGGCAACCCGGCAAGCAGGCACGGCGACCGGGAGCCGGCGTTCTTCAGTCGGCTAGCCGGCCTGCCAGCAGCGACGTGAATTCGCGCACTCGGTCCGGATTGTCCAACGCGTAGCGTGCGGCGGTGGCGCGGTCACCGTCGTCGTTGTGTCGCACCACGATTCCCACCCCGAAGTCACGCACCGCGTCGAAGGCGTCCTCGTCGGTGATGTCGTCGCCGAGATAGACCGGCAACCAAGGTGGGCCCGCAGAACCGCTGATGTGATCGAGCACCCAGTGCAGGGTCTTGCCCTTGTCCCAGTCCACATTCGGGCGTAGCTCGATGACCTCACGACCCGTTGTCACCCGAAGTGCGCTGCGCTGTCCGGCGGCACGCACCGCGGCGGTCACCTCACCCACCCGGTCCCGGGCGGCGTTGCGGTAGTGCACCGCGACACCGAACCGCTTGTGTTCGACCATGACACCGGCGATGTGACCAAGCCGGCCACCCAGCTCGGCGGCTGTCTGTTCGAGCAGCGGGATACTCGCCGCCGCCGCCTCGTTCTGGTGGTGTGCACCGTCGGGTCCGGTCAGCTCGAAACCGTGGCTGCCGGCATACCAGATTCCGGGCAGACCGATCCGTTGCCGCACGTCGGCAAGGTCGCGCCCGGAGAGCACCGCGACCGGGCAGTGCGCGGCCAGGGCCGTCAGCACCTCGGCCGTGCCCTCGGCCAGTCGGGCCGCATCGGGCCGGGAGACGATGTCGCACAACGTTCCGTCGAAGTCGAAGAACACCGCGGGGTGTGCGGCGGTCACCACGTCGAGGGCCTGCAGGCCGTCGGGAAGCTGTGACATTCGCCGGTATCCGGTGGCCACGTTGACCTCGTCGGGTCCGCTGACCACCGCGTCGGCGCCGTGGCGGCGCAGCTGGGCGCCGTTGCCGTCGGCCTCGACGCCGATCACCAGGGCGAATCCGCCGGCCCGGCTGGCCACGACCCCGGCCGTACTCGTCGCGAGCACGGCACACCGGTCGGGCCGCAACCCCAGCCGGTTGGCCGCCCGCACGAATAGGGTCGGGTCGGTCGGTGCGTGCGGGTCGAGTGTGTCGGCGCGGATGCCGGCGTCGCGCAGTCGCGCCGACAGCGTGGCGTCGGTCGCCAGGCCGGCGCGCTCGAACAGCACCGCGTCGTGATGACGCGGGTCGATGATGACCGACATCGACCTGCCTTTCGTGGCGGGCTTCCCGTTAGTCACCGTAGCCACGGCCGGGAACGTATCGCCACCCGCGGGGTCGGTGTCACCGAATAGCCGCGTGGTTAGGCGCTCGTCAATTCCAAACGGACAGTTGCGATTGCGTTGTCGGCGGGTGTCTGGCGGGAGGAGGAGGATGCTGCGCGGTAGATGCCTTAGGAAACCGGCGGTGTCGCCGGGCGTTGACCACCATGGATGTCCGCCCGGGGCCGGAAATCTGGTCTATCTCGCGAAAAATCTGCGGCGCCGCGGTACATCTGAGAGGCTAAGTCTTAGATCAAAGCAGCCTAAGAGACAGGGCTTTCTGCTAGTCAAGGGCTAAGAGGAATGGCCGGCCTGCACCTCGTGCGTGAGCGTCGATCTGGTGGGGTCACGAGTCGCCGTCGGGTGGTTGGGTTGGCGGTGGGCGCGGGGCCGGTTGTGGCTGCGGCGACGACCCTGCTGGTCGGCGCC
>Ga0078972_1005911_pt1 | contig 30132 bp, 25 predicted proteins | sample YelNatPaOPGAMG01_FD_67568 | JGI IMG/M metagenome (GOLD analysis project Ga0078972, IMG submission 67568) | Hot spring thermophilic microbial communities from Obsidian Pool, Yellowstone National Park, USA - OP-RAMG-01 (SPADES assembly) (version 2) | ecosystem: Environmental > Aquatic > Thermal... | reverse complement strand
GGAACTCCTCCGTGACGATTTCGGGGCTCCTCTTGCGTTCGACCGGGAAAGGGGCGGGTACTGTTTCACCGAACCGTGGGACTTCCCCTTTCCCGAGCTCACCGAGGGAGAGGTGCTTTCGCTCTTTATCCTCGTCAATGTCCTCAAGCAGTTTGCCGGTACTCCTCTTGAGAGTGCCTTCCAGAGTCTCAGGAAGAAGCTCGAGCGGTTTTTCCCCGGTCCTTTCGGAGACGCTTCACCTCGCCTTGACATGATGCTTTCGCCCTTCGTTACAGTCCTTCGTCCCCAGGTTGAGGTGGGAGAGGTCTTCGGTCTTCTCTTTGAGGCCATCAGGAAACGGAAGCGTATTTCTCTCACGTACCGGTCTCTTTCTTCGGGAGAGGTAACGACCCGCAAAGTCGAGCCGTACCACCTTTATAACTTTGAGGGCGTCTGGTACCTCTGTGGCTTTTGCCTTTTACGAAAAGAGATTCGGGATTTTGCCCTGGACCGGATAGTGGGTGTTACGGTGCTCCCGGAAGAGGAGTTCGATATTCCTGCGGATTTCGACCCCCAGGAGTACCTCTCCCGGGCTTTCCGCATGTTCCGGGGGGAAACCTGTAAGATTGTGGTGCGCTTTGACCCGTACCAAGCTCGCTGGATTCGGGAACGCATCTGGCACCCTACCCAGAAGATTACCGAACTTGACGATGGAGGACTGCTCTTTGAGGTGGAGGCAAACCCTGAGGAGGTCACGAGGTGGATTATCGGGTATGGGAGTCATGCGGAAATCGTGAGCCCTCCTTCCCTTCGTGAAGCGGTGAAAGAAGAACTCCGAAAAACCCTCTCACAGTACACAGACTGACACGTAATGTCACCGGCTTCGGGTACAATGGGAGTGGAAGTTTTGGTTCTGTGTGCAGGGGGTTATTGAAAGGGGACCTTACCGTGAAGGGGACGGGCGTGGGACTTCCTTTTTGAGGAGCGTACCGGAGGATGGCGCAAGATGCAGCTTCTTATTACATTGACCGGGAGCAGAGAAATCGTCCTGCCGTTTGAGCACAACCACCTCCTTCAGGCGGTCATCTACCACCAGATAGAGCAGCCGGCTCTCAGGAGTCTCCTGCACGATCAGGGTTTTGCTTTCGGCAAGCGGCGCTTCAAGCTTTTCGCTTTCTCTCGCCTCATGGGGAAATTCAGGGTTCTTGGGGAAAGAGGGGAGATTGCCTTCACTCCTCCCTGCCGGCTGGTCATCTGCTCGCCTCTCCTTGCGGTGGTGGAGGAAATGGCGAAAGGGTTGTTGCGGCAGGGGCAGGTTCGCCTGGGGAAGAACAGGCTCACCGTGGGGTCTCTTGAGGTACGGGATACGGAAGTCATGGAAAACTGCATCACCGTGCGCATGCTCTCGCCTCTGACCGTCTACAGTACGCTTGAGAACACCGGAAAACCCTTCACGTACTACTATTCGCCTTTTGAGCCCCGCTTTGCCGAACTCGTTAGGGAGAACCTGGCCAAAAAGTACCAGCTTGTCTTCGGACAATCGGCAGACCTTGCCGGCTTCAGCATCACCCCTGTAGAGGTTGGAGAGCGGGACCTGAAAGTGGTCCGCTACAAAGGCACAATCATCAAGGGATGGATGGGGAAGTACCGGCTGACCGGAAAGCCGGAGCTTCTTACAGTGGCGCTTGATGCGGGCCTGGGAGCCAAGAACTCTCAGGGGTTTGGGTGCTGTGAAGTGGTGGAGGAAGGTTAAGGGGGGAAGAGCGTTGCTTGAGACTATAGAGCTTCTGGGAAAAGCGATGGGCGGTGAAGACCTGATTGCAGGGATGGTTGAGGACCTGAAGAATGTCTCCAGAAATCCGCAAGAGGGGGCGTACCTGGTCAAGCTGGACTTTTTGGAGGAGGAACAGGGTCAATTACGGCTTCGCCTTGATTTTGAGGAGATACCGAAAGATAGAGAAAAACGACGGGAATTTCTCATCCGCTGGCGGTACGTGGGCAACGCTTCCGGCAACAACCCCCAGAGGTTTCTCGCCACCGATAGATTGCACTATCTAACCGGGCAGGTCATCCCTAATCTCCTTCGGGAGCTCTGCAACATGAACGAAGAAAGTTCGGAGCTGGCCAGGAAGCTCAAGATAATCTACGATAAAGCCTTTTCCCGCTCCAAAGATGGGGAAGCGGTGCTTGACCCTGGGCGTCTGGGCATAGCGGTGGAGGAAGAGTCGGGAAGGGAGGAGGACGAGCAAGGGAAAAAGAAGGCCAGGGAACGGGCCAAAGAGGTGGAAGGCGTTCTGGTCAAGCTGGTGGAACGGGAGCTTGGGATCAAGAAGAGACAGGTGGGTCTCTGGACAGTGCTTTTCAACGGCGAGCCGCTGGTGCAGGCCGAACCTTACGACCAGGTAATCCTGCGCTACCGCCTAGCTGGTTTTGAAGGAGAAGACCTGGTACCAGGGACCTGCATGATCTGTGGGAAAGAGAAAGAAAAAGTAAGCGCTACGGCCTTCAAGCGCCTGGAGTTTTTCAAGCCTTATATCACCGATAAGGTGGGCTTTGCTTCCGGGGTCAGCGAGTCGGGCTTTGTCTACAACTTCCTCATCTGCGAGGAATGCTTCCGCTCTTTTCTGGTAGTAGAAAACTACCTGCCCCAGAACCTGAATTTGCGGGTGGGTACTCTGAACTTCCTTCTTCTTCCAACGTTCGTCTTGCTTTCCGGTTCTCCCACCTGGCGTGAGGCTTTTCTCCAGCTTTTGAGCAGGCTTACTCGCAAAACCCGGGCCTTAACAGACCTTTCAGCCCTAATAGAAGGGGAAAAAGAGCTCGGGCGCACCATGGAAGAGCTCTTCGAGGAGGAGGGGGTAGAAGACCAGATATTGCTCAACTTCCTTTTCTACCAGAAAATGCAGGGCGAGTTCCGCATTCTGGGCTTGATAGAAGACGTGACTCCCAGCCGGATTTCCCGGCTCCTTCGCCGATCAAACCAGTTGAGCTACGAAGGCAGGCGCCTTCTGGGAGGGGAAGTAAAGGATTGGTGGATCGACCTTACCCGCCTTTACTACCTTCTGCCCTTGCGGGAGCGGGATAGGGCCGAGCACAAGAAACTCCTTTACCTCTACCAGGGTTTGCTGCGTGGTGAACCCATCGAGTACTCCTTCTTGGTGAAGGAGTCTCTGGGTCTGGTCCACCTTTACCTCACCGGTCGCTTTGAGGGTACGAACCAGCGCAGGGTTAACTCCGGAGATGAAGAGTGGGCTCTGGCCACCAAGCTGCTGCAATTTGGCTTTTTCCTTAAACTTTTGCGTGAGGAAGGTATTCTCAGGGGGGTGAGAGATTTGCCGTCTACTGGGCAAGATGTCATGGTCGATCAAAAGATGCGTGATTACCTGCAGTTTATGGGCTATTCTGAGCCACAGGCAGCTCTTTTCATTATGGGCTACCTGCTGAACGAGGTGGGGAAGGGCCAGTATTCTTCTGGACACAAGAGCAAACCGGTGCTGGACAAAATTAACTGCCAGGGCATGAACTGGAGCCGGGTGCTCAGCCTGGCCAACCAGCTTTTTGAAAAATTAAGGCAATACGACCGCTTTGGAAGTCACAATGAAGCCCTTTACGCAGAGATGAAAAGACTCCTCGACCTCTACCGTGACAGCAAATGGCCCTTAGGTCCGGAGGAGAACGTCTTCTATATTCTCTCCGGCTATGCTTACGGTGTCAGAATGGCGGCTTCAAAGGAAGGAAAGGAGGGTGGCGAGTAATATGGCCGATACTTCGAAGATCGTTGAGAAGAATGGGGAAATCCTTTACCTTTACGATGCCAGGATGTGTAATCCCAACGGCGATCCTGATGACGAGAACCGCCCGCGCATGGATCTCGACCGGGAACGCAACCTCGTCTCCGACGTGAGGCTCAAGCGCTACATCCGCGACTACCTCTACGAGTACTTCCAGGAAAACGGCGGTGATCAAACCATTTATGTAACCAAGGCAGAAGGGCTGGTCACTGCTACCGACAGGCTCAGGTCCCTTCTGGGAGGAAAGGAACAGCCGACGAAGGAGGATTTACCCACCTTGTTGCAAAAACTTGTTGATGTTCGCCTTTTCGGAGCTACCATGCCGGTAAAGGGCGATCGGCGGGGCGAGGGAGAGGCCATTAACCTCACCGGTCCGGTGCAGTTCAACTGGGGCTATTCTCTCAACCGCGTGCAGTTGGTAGAGTCCAACACCCTTTCCTCTCAGTTTGCCTCCGAAGCCGAAGCCCGTCAGGGAACTTTCGGCAAGGACTACCGGCTCTACTACTCCTTCATCGCCTTCCACGGTATTATCAGCGCCCGTAGGGCGGCGGTTATGTATAAGCTGGCGAATGAAAACCCGGCCGGAGCCACCAGCGAGCGCGATCTAGAACTTCTCGATCAGGCCATGCTCAAGGCCATACCCCTCCTGGCCACCCGCTCCAAGATCGGCCAGTACCCCCGCCTTTACCTGCGCTTCGAGTTCACCGATGCCGACACCTTCATGGGGGACATGCGAGAAGACCTGCGCCTGGAACGTGATACCGACTTGCGTTCTATCCAGGATGTTAAGCTGGAAATCGGAGGACTCAGAGACCGGATTCTTGGGGTCAAGGATCGCATCAATCGGGTCTTCTTCTGGCAGGATCGGGAACTCATGACCACGGTAGATGGCTCTTCCAAGAACTTTGGAAAATGGCTGGCAGAGCTTCTGGGCAATGAGCGAGTCATACTTCTCGAAGGAGCGTAGAGCACCGTGGTCAATGTGGCCGTCTTTGATCTCATCGGCCCCTTCGCCCATTTCCGCAAATACTACACTAATTCCTCTTCGCTTTCTTACGCTTTCCCGCCCCGTACTGTGCTCATGGGAATGGTGGCGGCCATTTTGGGCTGGGAGCGCGACAGCTATTACGAGAAGCTGGGACTTAGTGAGGCCCGCTTCGCGGTGGTCATCGAGGTCCCGGTCCGACGGCTCATCCAGACCGTGAACTACATCCGCACCAAAGAGGAGGATCTTGCCCGGTTGAGGAAGCTGGGAGTCATGAAGGGTACTCAGGTGCCTCTGGAGCTCCTCTTGCCTGGTGACACGGCCTCCTCCCTTTGCTTCCGGGTGTATTTCGCCCACCGCGATGAAAACGTGACCCGGGAACTCAGAGAGAGGCTGGCTGCCGGCAGATCGTGCTACCCCCTTTACCTGGGACTCAGCGAGTTCATCGCCCAAGCCCACCTGGTGTACTATGGACCACCGGACGAGGTAATCCCTGCTGGTCAAGAAGTTGTGCTCCATTCAGTGCTGGTGGCCGACTATCTCCGAAGACCTGCGTTGAGAGGAGACGTGGTCCTTGGCCGAGAACGGGCTCCCCAGTCTTTTGGCGCGGGGCGGAAACTCATGCCACCTGGAAACTACATCTATGAAACGCAGGCTCGTCCCTGGCGGGCAGAGCTTTCTGTTCCCGTCTACTCCTTTTCTCTTCCTTCTGGGAAGGAAACGGTGGCCTTCATGGAGGGAGAGCTATGGCCTTCTTCGCCCACCGCGAAGGAGAGCGCCTCTACCACTTAGGTGCCCACTTGAGCCTGGTGGCGGCCGAAAGCTACACCTCTTTGGCCCGGCTTCCCCGCTGCCAGAACCTTTTGCCCCTGGCCGCCACCGTGGGCCTGGCCCATGACTTTGGCAAGTACACCTCTTACTTTCAAGACTACCTTTCAAGCGGTGAGGCCAATCCCTACAAAGAACACGCTTTCCTCTCCAGCCTCTGGGCTGCCTACCTTGTTGCCCGGCAAGGAGCAGAGCCTCTGGAACAGCTGGCGGCCTTCATGGCCGTGCTCTGGCACCACCGGGACCTGGACAACCTCGACCGCTACCTGGTGTCGCGCCGCGAAATGGAAAACATATCCTCCCTGGATCCTGACAAGTACCGGCGCCTGGAGGTCGTGGAGAAGCAAGTGGAAGATCTCCGGCGAAACGTAGAGAAAGTGGGAACCTCTCTGATTTCTGTTGCCCGGCACCTTGCCCGCCGTCTTGCGCGGCGCGGCTTTGCTCCCCCTCCTTTTCTGACGCAGGACTGGCGCCGGTGCTTAGAAGAGTTTCTTGACTCCTGGCGGGAGGTCTATCTTTCCCTTTACCGGCACTGGCGCAAGTTCGAAAGGCAGGAACCCTCCCTTTCTCCTTATTTCAACGTGGTCCTCCTCTTCTCCGCCCTTGTCGATGCCGACAAGCGGCACAGTGCCCGCGTGCGCGAAGTTAAGAGGCCAGAACTCCCCTTCGACCTGATTTGCCTTTACAAAGAAAGAAAGTTTTCCGGAGTCGGAGCTCAAGGTATTAACGCTCTGCGGGAGGAGATTTTTCGCCACGCTGCCGAAAGAATGGCCTGCGCTCCTCTTTCCCAGCGCTTTTTCACCCTTACTGCCCCTACTGGCAGCGGTAAAACCCTCGCTGTGCTCAATGCTGCTCTTGTCTTGCGCCAACGCCTAAAGGAGGCTTTCGGCTTTTCCCCTCGCATTATCTACGCCCTTCCTTTCACCAGCATCATCGACCAGACCTATCAGGTACTCTATGAGCTTATGGGAGAAACTCTGCCTGGCTTTGCTTCTGCGCCGTCGGCCTACCTGCTCAAGCACCATCATCTGGCGGAAATATCCTATAGGGATCTGGAAGACGAGGATCTCCGTCGTTTCGACGAAGCCATGCTCCTTGTCGAGAGCTGGCAAAGCGAAGTGGTGGTCACCACCTTTGTGCAACTTCTCCACACCCTCATCGGTTGCCGCAACCGAATGCTTAAGAAATTCTGCCACCTGGGCCGGGCCATTATCATCATGGATGAAGTGCAGAATATACCCGCAGAATACTGGCCTCTGGTTACCGAGGTCTTAAAGAAGGCAGCAGAGGAGCTCGATCTGCGCCTCATCCTCATGACCGCGACGCGCCCAGAGTGGTTTGAGCCCCAGGAAGCCCTGGAACTTGCAGGAGATCCGGAGGATGTTGAGCGTTACTTTAAAACACTTGACCGTGTCCGCCTGCTGGTCGAACCCGGACAGTACCGTGTGCAAGAAGCGGCCGAGCTTTTCGCCCGGCGCTTTGACCCAAGCCAGTCACACCTGGTAGTGCTGAACACCATCCGGAGCTCTGTAGACTTCTACCGCTGTCTGAAGGAACTCCTGCCCAAAGGGACTCCCCTGTACTACCTTTCCACCAACATAGTACCACTCGAGCGAGAAAGGCGGATAGAAGCCCTGCGCACGGCCCTGCGGCGGGGAGAAAAACCGGTGCTTGTTTCTACCCAGGTGGTGGAAGCGGGGGTGGACCTGGATTTTGATGTAGCCTGGCGGGACATAGGACCTGTGGATGCGGTGGTTCAGGTGGCGGGGCGCTGCAACCGCAACTTCAAAAAAGAGAGAGGAAACGTTTATTTGCTCAACCTGGTGGACGAACAGGGCCACTCTTTGGCTACCCGTGTCTATGGAGCCATTCACATGAAGGGCGCCCGGGAGTTTTTCTCTGGCCGTCCGGAGTTCCCGGAAACAGAATTCCACTCGCTGGTGGAGGACTTTTTCTCCTTTGTCAGGGCCCGAAAAGATCTGAGCGCAAGTGACGCAATTTTGAAAGCCATGAAGGAATTGCGGTTCAAGGGGGATGGGGAAGAGAAAGGTGTGGCGGGTTTTCAGCTTATAAAAGATCTACCCAACCACGTTGAGGTCTTCGTGGCCCTTGACCCCAAAGCCGAGGAAGTATGGGAAACCTACCAACGGGAAGTGGTAAACGCACCCGACCGCCGCTCGCGCTGGGAGGCCTTTTACCGGATCAAGCGTGACTTCAGCCGCTATATCCTCTCGGTACCTGCTAAGCTTCTGGTTGGCAAGGTCGACACCTCAAAATCCCTGCCTTATATACCGTCCTATCTTGTGGGCGAGCTTTACGATCCGGAAACAGGCTTTAAGCGAGTAGAAGAAGGGGTTATGGTCGTTTGATCGAGAATAGTCTGGAAGCCATCAAAGCCCATTTTGAAGCTTGGTCCCCCTGGAAGGTCCTCGGAAGCTACGTTCAGGCTTTTTCCATTTGCCCCCGGCAAGTCTGGCTCATGTCCCGCCAAATATGCCCCGACGAAAGCCATGAGCTTCTTCAGATTGGGAGGCTCATACAGAGTCAAACTTATGCCCGTGAACACAAAGAGGTCCGTTTTGCACACTTGACTCTGGATCTTATTCGCCGTGCGGGGAAGAATTTCGTGGTGGCCGAGGTTAAGAAGAGCTCCCGTGCCCTTGAAGCGGCAAGGATGCAACTGGCCTTCTACCTTTTCGAGCTCAGGCAAATGGGCATCGATGCAGAAGGAGAGCTTCTTTTTCCGGAAGAAAAGAGGCGGGAGTTCGTGGTGCTGACCCCGGAGTTAGAGGAAAAAGTGGTGGCGGTCAAGCAGGCGGTGTCTCAGGTTGTATCGCAGCCGCTACCACCTTCTCCCCTTCGTAACCGTTACTGCAGAAGGTGTGCCTATGGGGAGTTTTGCTGGGCTTAGCAGGGGGTACAGGTCCGGTGGAAAAAACCCTCTACCTCTTTTCAAGTGGCAGGCTAAAGCGCAAGGACAATACCATCTGCGTGGAAACCCAGGAAGGTAAGAGGTATTTCCCTGTTGAGAGCGTTCGAGATATCTACGCCTTCGGCGAGGTAGACCTCAATAAGAAGCTTTTAGAGTTCCTGGAAGACAAAGAGATTATCCTTCACTTTTTCGGCTACTACGGGAACTATGTGGGGAGCTTTTACCCTCGTGAACACTATAACTCCGGTTACCTTCTCCTCAAACAGGCAGAGCACTACCTGGATCCTGCGTTGCGCCTGGAACTTGCCCGAAAGTTCGTGGAGGGGGCTTTAGCCAACATGCTTCAGGTCTTACGCTACTACAGTGCGCGGGGTAAAGAGCTCCAGTCCCCAATCGATACCATTTCTGCTCTTCTCCAGGAGGCTCTGTCCCAGTGTACCAGCGTGGAAGAGCTCATGGCCGTCGAGGGGAATGCTCGAAAGTGCTACTATGAGAGCTTCAACACCATACTGGTGGACACTCCCTTTGCGATGGAGGCAAGGAGCAAACATCCACCAGCTGATCCTCTCAATGCTTTAATAAGTTTCGGGAACTCTCTCGTGTACACCAAGATCCTCACCGAGATATACAGAACACACCTTGATCCTCGCATTGGGTACCTGCACGCCACGAACTTCCGTCGTTTCACATTGAACCTGGACCTGGCGGAGATTTTTAAACCCCTTTGTGCCGATCGGGTGCTCTTCGCTCTTTTAGGGAAGAAGATGATTGGTACGGAGGATTTTGAAAACGAAGGTGGTATTTGTCTCTTGAAAGAAAAGGGGCGCCGCCTTTACGTCCAGGAATTCGAGGAAAAACTTCAAAGCACCTTTTACCACCGGCGCCTCAGGCGCAACGTGAGCTACCAGACGCTCATTCGTTTGGAGCTTTACAAGATAGAGAAGCACCTCATAGGGGAACAGCCCTATGAGCCTTTCGTCAGCCGGTGGTAGTTTGCCCCGGGGTGACAACCTGCCATGTACGTCATCATGGTTTACGACGTCAACGTGGCGCGGGTGAGCAGAGTGCTGAAGGTGGCTCGCCGTTACCTCACCTGGATACAGAATTCCGTTTTAGAGGGGGAGCTCACTGGAGCTTCTTTTAAGGCTCTGCAAAAAGAGCTGGACCATGTCGTAAACCTCAACGAAGATTCGGTCATTTTCTATGTCCTTGATAGCAAGCAGTACATCCGAAGGGAACTCCTGGGGATTCAGAAGGGTGGGGAGAAGTGGATTTTCTAAAAGTGTCGTCGACCTCTGGTAGTGCAAAAACCCCCGGGGATCGACGACACTTTAAAAAACCTCTCTGACCAGCTTGACAGATGGAAAAAGTTGTGCTTTCATTTACATAAAGCGTACCTTGGCAGGTGAACATGGCCTTTTCAAGAATCCTTATTTTACGCCCATAGAACGGGTTTGTAGCCTACCTATGAGGGATTGAAACAGGAGAGAAAAAGCCTCACGGCCACGCTGCGTCTCGGTTTGTAGCCTACCTATGAGGGATTGAAACCCTCATAGTATACGCATCCTCACTCGGCTTTCCTTGTTTGTAGCCTACCTATGAGGGATTGAAACTGAAGGATGCCGTACCCCGCAGCGCACAGATTTTTGGTTTGTAGCCTACCTATGAGGGATTGAAACGCGGCAATGAGGAACAGCGATACTGTGTTTGTACTGAGTTTGTAGCCTACCTATGAGGGATTGAAACGCGCTTTTTCGAAGATAATCTGGACGCCACGGTCCTGTTTGTAGCCTACCTATGAGGGATTGAAACTATTAGCACCGCTCTCAATCCAGTAGCTCAGAATTGTGGTTTGTAGCCTACCTATGAGGGATTGAAACCCGTGCATGTCTTTTCCCTGTACAGGGGCATGAAGGGTTTGTAGCCTACCTATGAGGGATTGAAACAAGCTCGCCCAAGAAGCTTGTAACCTCTTCGGCATTAGTTTGTAGCCTACCTATGAGGGATTGAAACGTAGATGTATTCCCCTTTACTTTTGCAGTAAGACAACATTTGTAGCCTACCTATGAGGGATTGAAACTACTGAGATAACCAGTACACCTTCATAGGATCACCGGTTTGTAGCCTACCTATGAGGGATTGAAACCAGAATTCAATCACTCGAGCGTGTTCGCTGTGGCTCAGTTTGTAGCCTACCTATGAGGGATTGAAACAATTTCTCCCTGCTTGCTCTCCAGTCACGAGAGGCAGTTTGTAGCCTACCTATGAGGGATTGAAACACCGTTTGCCGCTCCCCAACAAGACGGTGTAGTACTGTTTGTAGCCTACCTATGAGGGATTGAAACTTTCCGGTGACAGCCGAACCGTCACCGACCAGGAAGGTTTGTAGCCTACCTATGAGGGATTGAAACCGCAGTATCTTTGCCCCCCTGGAGCAGAGCTTGTCAAGTTTGTAGCCTACCTATGAGGGATTGAAACTTGGTACTTCTACCTTCTCATATTTCCCTCCTCTCACGTTTGTAGCCTACCTATGAGGGATTGAAACACTGTGATGCTACCGGTGTACACTGGAGGTGAATCAGTTTGTAGCCTACCTATGAGGGATTGAAACCCAAGATAGGGTGTAATGGTGAGTGGTGGCGTAGAAGTTTGTAGCCTACCTATGAGGGATTGAAACCTCCTCGTCCTCCCTGGCACTCGCATAAGGCATGAGGTTTGTAGCCTACCTATGAGGGATTGAAACTCAATCACACAGAGCGCAGGGTCGTGGATTTTAGCGGTTTGTAGCCTACCTATGAGGGATTGAAACTCTCGCTGCGCCTGGGTTTTTCGGGTGCGTCTTCCCCGCGCTCTTCGTGTCCTGAGCCCTCTTCATAACCGGAATCTCCTCTTGCCTCAGAAAAGGTTGATTTTCCGTTTCCCTAGTGCCAGCTTTTGACACCCTCACCGTTTACCATAATTTCCAGAGTGATTGCCCACGGTGGGGGTGAGACCATGCGGAAGCGGTGGATGCGGGAAGCTGCGATACCTGTGGTGCTTGCGGTGGCTGTGTCTCTCCTTGCCGGATGTGGTAGTGTTCCTTCAGCCGGCTCGGGAGTCTCTCTGGAAATCCGGGTGCTGGAGGTGACCACCTACACAGCAAGGATTCAAATGACCTTTGCCAACCGGAGCTCGTTCACCTTCTATCCTGAGGGCGTTACGGTCCGTGGGGAGGAATGTTCCCTCTGGAGTACGGCCTGTGTCACGGTAGAATTTTCGATGTCGCTTAGCGGTGGCGGTACACCTCTTTTGCCTGGAGAGACGCGCTCGGTCACCGAAGTGGTGCCTCTCAGTGATGGCTACACACGCGTGCGATGGGTGGAATTCGTCGTGAGGGGGCGCCTGGGAGGCTCCTGGCTTGAGGTTGCCTCAAACAGGGTGTACTTCTGAGACGTTTTCACCCCTTCACGGCCCCGGAGAGTAACCCCCCAATGATGTATTTCTGGAAAAAGAGAGCGATGAATACCGGTGGGAGACTGGCCAGGACCCCACCAGTAGCCATCATGCCGAAGTCGATGGAGTGTCGACCGGAGAATTCAGCAATGGCCACGGGGATGGTCTTGGCCTGAGGCGTTGAGGTGAGGATGAGGGCGATGAAGAACTCCTCCCAGGACATGAGGAAGGCAAAAAGAAGAGTAGCCACAATCCCGGGGAGGGAAAGCGGGAGGATGACCCGGAAAAGCGTTTGCAGGTGGGTGCATCCGTCGATTTTTGCCGCATCTTCAAGGTCCCGGGGGATGGTGTCGAAGTAGGTGCGCATCATCCAGATGACGAAGGGAACGAGGATGGCTGAGTACACGAGGATGAGGGCTTCTTTGGTGTCGAGCATTTTGAGGTTGCTGAACATCTGGTAGAGGGGAATGATGACGGCAATAGGGGGGAGCATGTACGAGAAAAGTAGAATAAAGAGCACCCGGTCTTTCCCGGGGAAACGAAGCCGAGAAAAGGCATAGGCGGCAAGAACCCCTAAGGCCACGCAGATGACCGTCACAAAAGTCGCCACGTAGAGGCTGTTTGCCATGATTTTCCGGAATTCGCTCTCTGGACCCTGCCCGAAAAGAATGCCAGCATAGCGGGAAAACGACGGGTTTTCGGGAATCCAGCGAAGGGGGATACGCAAAAGGTCTTTCAGGTCGGCAATGCTTGAGATGAAGAGCCACGCCGGTGGGGCAAGGAGGAGGAAAGCCAGAAGCACCGAGAACACCCCGATGATGATGCTTCGAACAATTCGTCTTCGTCGCAGGCCCATGGTATCACCTCAGTACTCAATCTGCCGCTTCATAGCCCGGGTGTAGAGGAGCGCAAGAACGGCCACAATCAGGGTGATGAGGTATGAAAGCGCTGCACCCCGGCTGAAGTGGAGGAATTTAAAGGCTTCCTGGTAAGTGAGAAAGGAGATGACTTTGGTGGCGTTGGCCGGTCCACCCTGGGTCATGACGTAGACGATATCGAAAACCCGGAAGGCATCAAGGGTCCGGAGCACGAGGACCACGGTCATCGTGGGGCCGAGGAGGGGAATGGTGATTTTCCAGAGGCTCCGGAACCACCCGGCGCCGTCGACTTCAGCGGCCTCGTAGAGTTCCCGGGGAATGGTCTGGAGGCCGGCTAAGAGCAGCAACGCCACAAGGGGTGTGACCTTCCACACGTCGGCGGCAATGACACAGTGCATGGCACTCCAGGGCCTGGTGAGCCAGGGCTGGTACTTCTCAATGAGGCCGAGCTGCTGCAAAAGCGCATTGAACGCCCCGTAGTTGGCGTTGAAAATCCACTTCCACATGATGGCATCGACGGTAATCGGCAGCGCCCAGGGCAAAAGCAAGAGGCTGCGGAGGATGCTTCGTCCCCGGAATTTCTCATTGAGAAGAAGGGCGATGAACAGCCCAAGGACCATTTCGATGGCGATGGAGACCACGGTAAAATACGCCGTCCTCCCCACGGAGCTCCAGAAGTACCCGCTTTTGAGGATATCGATGTAGTTGGCCAGGCCCACGAAGGGGGTTCCTGCTCCTCTCCGGGTGAGGTCAACCTGGAAGAGGCTGAGACGCAGCGAAAGCCCCATGGGGTAGAAAATGATAACGCCGATGAAAACGAAGGAGGGGAGGATGAGCGCCCAGGCAAAGGCGGTTTCTCTTCTTCGGAGAAGACCCCCTCTGGGGTACATCCCGGAGGGGGTCGGTGGAACCTTACTGCGCATACCGCTCCATAACCTCTTTTGCTCGGGACACGGCGTCGTCCATCGCCTGTTTGGGGGTTTTGGCTTTGGTGAGCGCTGCCTGGAGTTCCTCACTCAGAATGAGGGAGAGCTGGGAGTACCAGGGGACCTGGGGCCGGTCGAAGATGTAGTGGATTTGTTCCTTGGCGACTTTGATGAGCTCCGGCTGCTGGGCGATGAGTTCCGGATCGTCGTAGAGGGACTTCCAGATGGGGAGGGCATTCTGGCTGTACTTTTTCTGGACTTCTTTGCTCGCAAGGTACTGGATGTAGTCCCAGGCTTCATCGGGGTGCTGGCTTGAGGTGAGAATGCTCAGCCCCATGCCACCGTTGCAGGTGGCACTCCGCCGGCCATCAGGGAAGCCAGGAATCACGGCGATAACAGCGTCTCCGGCAATCTGGGATTCGGCAGGGTCATTGGCGAGGTTGTACATGTACGTCCAGTTGAGACCGAACGCCGCCTGTCCGGCGGAGAACACCCGCCGCACTTCTTCGTAGAAAGATTCGATACAGGCCGGGTTGAAAAGGCCCTCGTCCATGTGCTGCACCATGAACTCCAGGGCTTCAAGGGGTTTCCCCTCGTTCATCGTGGGGTTTCCGGCTTCGTCAAAGAGCGTCCCTCCCATGGCGTAGACGTACTGGAGCCACTGGATGACCACGGCTTCACCCTGTCCCCAGGCGTCGATGATGGGGTACTCGACGATGTTCTGGGCTTTCAGTTTCCTCGCAATGTCGATGACCTCGGTCCAGTAGGTTGGGGGCTTGGCACCAACGGCTTCAAGCATCTTTTTGTTGTAGAAGAAGTACTCCCAGTCGTTGAGCCAGGGCATCCCGTAGAGCCGGCCCCTGTACGTCACGGCAGAGAGCACCTCGGGGAAGATGTCGGCCCGGTCTTCTTCGGAGAGCCGATCGGTGACGTCAAGGAGCCATCCTGCCTCGGCGAACTCTGCTGGCCAGATGCAGTCAAGGAGGATGACGTCATAGGTTCCGGCTCCACTTGCTGCGGCCACGACGATTTTGTCGTGGAGTTCTTCGTAGGCGACAAAAGAGAGCTTCACGTCAATATCGGGCCGCATCTTCAGGAACTCCTCGGTCATGGCCCGGATGTCACTCTCCTGGTACCCTGCCTGCTTCATGAAAAGCCCGCTGATTTCCACCTTCCCCAGGGCGCAGGCTCCAAAAAGCACCACACCCACAAGGCAAAGCATACTGATGAGCCGTCGCATTTTTCTCCCTCCCTTATACCGCTACGGCGCGCTTTTCCGCTGCCGAGCGGTAGATTGCCGCAAGGACCTTCATGTTCCTCAAGCCCACTTCCGCACCGATTCTCGGCTTTTCCCCACCGAGAATCCACGCACTCATGGCGTCCACTTCCCGGGCATATAAGGGTTTCGGCTCAAGCTCGAGTTTCTGCCACGAAGAAGATACCCGCTTCTGGAGGGCATCGTAGCCCTTCTCTTCTTCGAGGAAGAGGCACCACACCTCTCCCCCGGGGTCCTGGCCAATAGTGTGCTGGGCGACGATGGCTCCTTTCGTGCCGTAGACTTCAAGGACGTTCCGTGCTGCTTCGTCGGGGACGTTGAAGAAGTTGTCCACAAACCCCTGCGCCCCATTCCGGAATTTGAGGAGGACGGTGCTTGTGTCTTCCACCTCGTAAGCATGGGTGATGGTGTCGAGGAACCCGAAGACTTCCCGGATTTCCCCAAAGAACCACTCGAGGAGATCCACGCAGTGGCACCCCATGTCGGTCAGAGCACCACCGCCTCCGGTGGCTTTTGCCTGCCGCCAGGCTCCCGGGATGGGAGGGTAGAAACAGGTGAGCTGGGCCCGGGCAAAAACGGGTTGCCCCAGCTTCCCCTCGTCGATGAATTCCTTGATGCGCTCGTGGTAGACGTTGTACCGCATCATGAAGGCAACGCCGAACTTGAGGTTGTTCTTTTCCGCAAGCTCCAGGAGCTCTTCCGCTTCCTCAACCCGGAGGGCAAGGGGCTTTTCACAGAGGACGTGCTTCCCCGCCTCAAGGGCTTGCTTTGTCTGAGTGTAGTGGAAAGCCACGGGGGAGGCGATGTATACAGCATCGATGTCCTCGCGAAGGAGTTCCTCCACTGTGAGGTGCACCCGGGGAATCCCAAAGGCCGCTGCTGCGGCAGAGAGGGCTTCTCTGTCCACGTCCATGAGGGCGATGATTGCGCTTTTTGCGGCAAAGCGCAGGACCTCAGGAATGGTCCGCCGCCGGGCGATACCTCCTGCACCGATAACCCCCCATCGGACTTTCATGGCTTCCTCCTATCGCCTGAAGTACTGGTAGACCTTGTCAAAGGCAGCGATCATGAGGTCCACGTGACGGTCCTCGTACACCGGGTGGCAGGGGAAACAGAACGTCCGCTCTTCAAGCCAGGCGGCATTGGGGCAGTGGACCTTGTCGTACTCGACACTTTTTGGGTCGGTGTACTCCTTAGAGCGGAAGGGGAACTTCGCCCGCCCGAAGCCGTTGTGCTTCAGGAAAGCCTCTTCCCGGTACATCTGGGGCCAGAGTACCGGAGCAACGGGTACCCCTTCGGCCTCAATCGCCTGCCAGAATTCCTTGATAGAGCAGCGGATCCGTTCGGTGTCGAGGACAACCGGGAAGAGCCAGAAGGAGATGTACTTCCCCTCCTTTCTGTGCGGGGGAAGGTAGAGCACGGCTTCATGTCCTTCGAAATAAGAGAGGAGCTTCTCCCCTATGGCAATCCGGCGGGGTTTGTTCCAGGTCTCGAAGCGCTCAAGTTCACAGAGACCAATGATGGACTGGATTTCCGTCATCCGGTAGTTGAACCCCACCCGTTCGTGAATGTAGAAGAGTTTGCGCTCGAGTTCTAAAAGCCTCAGCCGTTCTTTCACGTTGAATCCGTGATCCCGGAAGGACTTCGCCCGCCAGAAGATGTCCTCGTCGTTTGTCACAACGCACCCACCCTCACCGCCTGTGGTGAAGTGCTTTGACTGACAGAAGCTGAAGGCCCCGGCATGGCCGATGCTCCCCACCTTTTTCCCCTTGTACTCGCTCCCGTGGGCCTGGGCGCAGTCCTCAATGACGAAGAGGTTGTGGGCTTTTGCGACAGCCATGAGTTCATCCATGTCACAGGGAATGCCGTAGAGGTGCACCGGGAGGATAGCCCGGGTTCTCGGGGTGATTTTCCGGGCTACGTCTTCCGGGTCGAGGGTGTGGGTGTCTTTGCGGACGTCGGCAAAAACGGGAATGGCTCCTGCCTGGAGCACGCAGAATGCTGAGGCGATGAAGGAATAGGAAGGGACGATTACCTCGTCCCCCGGGCCGATTTCGCACGCTGCCAGGGCGGTATGGAGGGCCGAGGTACCGTTTGTGGTGGAGACCCCAAACTTACACCCGCAGTATGCCGCCCATCGCTCCTCAAACTCCACGCCCTTTGTCCCCGTCCAGTAGTTCACAAGCCCCGTTTCCAGAGGTTTCAGGGCTTCCTGCTTTGTTTTCTCCGAGAACGACGGCCACATGGGGAAGGGCTCCGTGTTGAGCGGCTTCCCCCCAAAAAGCGCAAGCTCTGCCATACACTCCCCTCCTCAAGCCATGTGAATCTCCACGTTCTCCGCCACACCTCCAAGGAGCGTGTAGTCTCCAGGAAGCGTCTGGAGAATGGATGCCGGAACCAGAGGAGTTACCGGGCCGTGGGCAGCAAGCCGGGCGATAAAGCGCTGCCAGCTCACGCCTCCCCCGATGTACCCATCAAGCCAGAAACTCCGCCACTTCGCCTGGACAATCTGGGCCGGGCCGATGGTGGCGGCTTTCGGGGGAACCCAGGACCAGTCACCGCTAAAGGAGTGCAGGGCGTTCTGCATGATGGTCATGGGGTGGAGTTCCACAATCCGGGGACCAGCCTGCTTGAAGGCCTCAAGGTCATCTCCGAATTCAAAGCCAAGGTGGGCCTCCCAGAAGGCGATGTGCCCGCACCAGCCCACACCTCCATAGCAGCAGTCGGCCCCCCCGAGGTCTTCAATCATCCTCGCGTAGTCGGGGAGGACGTCTTTCGTGGGGAAATGGATGTTCTTCTCCGGGGGACGGAGTTTCGGGTCAATACGCCCGAAGAAATTCTCCCACATGGCCCTCTGGAAGGACCCCGGCCAGTCGAAGGGAGCGGTGTTCCCTTCTTCATCAGCGTACTCATCCATGTTGAAGGTGTGCACATGGTCCATGGGGATCCGGAGCCTGTTGATCATCTCTGCAGCCAGGGGGTACTGGGGCACAGGACCCACGGGGAGAATGAGGACGAGCTTCTCTCCCTTCTCCCGGGCTTCCACAATCCGGGTGACGATGTCGAGGGCGAACTGGAAGTAGAAGTCGCTTTTCTCCTCGATGATGCGGATATGGAAGTCGGGATTGGGGTGTTTCGTGATCTCTTCTTTGGTGATTTTCCGCACCCGCTCACACGCCTCCCGATCCTGAAAGGGAATGAACTTGGCCAGAGAATAGGTAAAACTCATAAACATCCCTCCCTTTTTATCCTTTCACGGCACCGCCGGCCAGCCCGTGCACGAGTTCCCGCTCGATGAAGAAGAAGAGGATCACCACCGGGAGCAGGGCAAGGAGCGCTGCCGCCATGAGGTACTGCCACTGGACGGTCCAGCGGCCGATGAAGTTGTACAGTCCCAGGGTAAGGGGTCGCTTGTCCATGGACTGGATGAAGGTCAGGGCGAACATGAATTCGTTCCAGGCGGTGATGAAGGTGTAGATGATGGTGGTGACCACCCCGGGCATGGCAACAGGCAGAAGCACCCGGACGATGGCCTGAAGCCTCGTGCATCCATCAATGAGCGCAGCTTCTTCGATTTCTTTCGGGACGTTGCGGAAGTACCCGCCAAGGAGCCATATGGAGAAGGTGAGGGTGAAGACGCTGTTTGTGAGGATGAGAGAGAGGAGGGTGTTTAAAAGTCCGAGGCGCGCGATGATTTTGAAGAGCGATATGACCACGATGATGGGGGAGAACATCTGCACGACAAGAATCAGGTACATAATGAAGCTTTTCAAGCGGAAGCGGAGCCGTGCCACGGCATATGCTGCAGGGATGCAGAAGGCCATGGTCACGAGGGTAGCCCCCAGAGCTACGATGAAGCTATTTTTGAAGTACGCCCCCATGGGGTACTTTGCCCAGATGTCGCTGAAGTTCGCCCAGCGGATGGTTCGAGGAATCCAGTGGGGAGGTGTGGCGTAGACTTCCTCAAGGGGCTTCAGGGCCGTTGAGACCATGACGAAGAAGGGGAAAAGGAGGACGAGGAGGATGAAGACGATGAGGGGATACACAAGGTAGAGGTTACGTCTTCGCATTTCAGTACACCCCCCCTCCCTTGAAGTAGCTCCGGGCATAGAGGACGCTCACAGTGAGGAGAATCACAAAAGTAATGACCGCCATGGCAGCAGCCGGTCCAAAACGCAGGTACTGGAAAGCGTACTTGTAGATGTACGTGATGAGGATGTCGGTGGATGTCCCTGGCCCGCCGCCAGTGAGAACGTAGATGACGTTGAAGTCGTTGAAGGTCCAGAGAATCGAAAGGAGCGTGGCCACCGTGAGGACGTTGCTCAAAAGGGGCAGGGTCACGAAGCGGAATTTGGCAAGAGGCGTGGCGCCGTCGACTTCGGCAGCCTCATAGAGTTCTTGGGGAATGGCCTGGAGTCCCGCAAGGAACACGAGCGCCATGAAGGGAATACCGCACCAGATGTCCACCCAGAGGTTGGCGAAGAACGCCGGACGGGGTTCAGCAAGCCAGATGGGCGGCTCACCGAAAATCCGCAGAGTCCTCAAGGTGTGGTTCAAAAGCCCAAAGTCGTTGTTGTAGGTCCACTGCCAGATCATGGCGCTTATTGGAACAGAACTTGCCCAGGGGATAATCACAAGACTCCGGGCAACTTTCCTTCCCCGGAAATCCACGTTCAGAAGCAGGGCAATCACAAGGCCTATCCCCGTTTTCACCGCTACGGCCAAAGCGGTCCACACGCAAGATCGGACGATGATTTGCCAGAACTCGGGCCGGTCGAACATGAAGCGGAAGTTGGCAAGGCCGGAGAAGCTCACAAGGTCCCCGAGCTTGTTCACCTTGAAAAAGGACATGAGGATGACGTACACGATGGGATAGAACATGAAAAGCAAAAGGAAGACGCAAGCGGGGAGGAGGAAGAAAAACGCCAGACCCGATTCCGTTTTCCAGAACTTCCCTTTCTGCAACCTCACCTTCCCTCCTTTACGAAAGAAAACCGGGAGGGCGAGCGCCCTCCCGGACCCGGCTCACATGCCCCGCAGGGCGTCGATTTCCCGGGCAGCGTCGTCCATGGCGGTCTTCGGGTCCTTCTCGCCGAGGAAGGTGGCGACGATGTTGTCCCAGATGATGTCGTTGCACTCGGGCCACTCGGGGATAAGCGGCCAGCCCTTGGCATTCGGAATCTGCTCAATCATGACCTTGTAGACCGGCTTCTGGAAGAAGGGATCATTGGCCAGGGATTTGGTGACGGGTGGGAAGCCCACCATCTTGTCGAACTGAATCCTCCAGGGGTCAGAGTAGAAGAAATCGAGGAATTTCCCGGCCTCTTCCTTGGCGTCTGAGGTCTTGAAGAGGACGATGGAGTCGGTCACGATGAGGGTGCTCTGAGGTTTCCCTTCAAAGTGCGGCATCGGCGCCACATCCCACTTGAAGGTCACGCCACGCTGTTCAAGAAGTGCAGCCGTGAATCCACCGCTCAGGAAAATACCGAGGTTTCCGGCGACGAAGAGGTCCTGGACTTCATCGCGGGTGTAGGCGGTCACACCGGGCTGGGTCACCTTGTACTTGTTCACGAGGTCGTTCATGAAGGTCAGAGCACCAACACCGGCTTCGTCGTTCACTCTGCACTTCCCGTAGCTCCCGTCAGGAAGCATCTCGAAGTAGTAACCGCCATTGCCGAAAAGGTAGTATGCGTGCTCCGTGAGTTCCACGTACTTTTTCCCCGCCATGCCCACGGCGTAGAACTTCTCTTCGGGTTTGTTGATCTTCTGGGCAATGGTGAGCATTTCCTCGAAGGTCTCCGGGGCTTTGTCGATGATGTCCGAACGGTAGTACATGAGGCGCGTTCCGGCGGCAACCGGAAGCCCATAGAGCACGCCCTTCACCTTACCCTCCATGAGGGCTGGGTCGATGTTGTTGAGGAGGTCCTTGCTCACCCATTTCTCGATGGGTTCCACAACGTCCATGTCGAGGAGCTCGAGGAGCCACCGGGTTCCAATGACCGCAAGGTCCGGAGGCTCTTTCCCGGCGAGAAGGGAAATGAGCCGGTCGTGCCCGAGGTTCCAGGGAGTGGAAATGATTTCAAGGTCGACACCGGGATTCGCTTCTTCAAAGGCCTTTTCGAGGTTCAGGGCATAATCCGGGGTGAGTCCGTCGTACTCCATCCAGAGGATGCTCACTTTCTTCTGAGCTCCTGCGAGGGCGGAGAACACAAGCATCACTGCCACAGCCACCACACAGCCGACGATCCACCGCCTCATGATCCTCCCTCCTTCTCAAAGAATTTCTGGGTTTTTGAAGCACCTGAGCATCCTTTTTGCTATTCCTTCACATCACCTCCCTGGATGAGGTTAATCAAAACGCCTAAATTGTAGGAGAGGTTGGCCAGGAGCGCTTCACTACTGTGGCGATAGGGAGGAATGAATTCGGCGATGAGGTAGTCGTTGTAGGGGATGTTCCGGAGTGCCTCCATAACTTTGGGCCAGTTCACGTCACCTTCAAGGGGAAGGCAGAATCCCTGGAGCGTACCAACCTCTTTTTTGAAATCCTTCACGTGGACTGTGGCGATGCGCTTCCCGAGAATCGCAATCCACTGTTCCGGATACCCGAAGAGCACCACATTCCCGGTATCGAAATGGGCCCGCACGGAGGGGCTATTAAAGGAGTCGATGAAAGCGGCAAACTCAAGAGGGGAGAGGAAACACTCGTTCCAGACGTTTTCTAAGGCTAAGACAACGCCAGCACTCTGGGCATAGGGAAGGACTTCGTGCAGGGACTCCCGGGCACGTTCTATGACCTCTCCGTAAGGGACAAGTTCTGAGGCTGGGTCCCAAGGGATATGGACGTATCCGGGGATGACGAGAACCGAGGGGACAGAGAGCTCATAGGCGAGATCGACCAGGGCCTTTACCACATCTTTTGCTTTATCCCGACGGGTGGGGTCGGGAGAGGCAAGATTGTATTTCCAGAAAAGCCCTGTGGCCAGGCTCCGAACCTCGACCTTCGTTTCCTGTGAGAGACTGCGAATTTCCTGGAGAACCTCCCTGCCCGGCTTTAAGGGGAACATCCCTTCCTCATCTGGGCAGAGCTCAACACCTGCAAAGCCGTACTTTGCAGCAAGGGTGAAGATGTCGCGAAAGGTGGCGTTGCCGGGAAATGCCCACTGGTTAATGCCCTTTTTCATGGTTTCCCTCCTCTTTGTTTATCCCTGTACCAGGATATCACGATGGAACCCAAATGACAAAGACCGAAGAGAACGCACGTAAAGCATCACTCCCCTGGAGATCAGGTCAAGATCTTTTCGACAGTTAGAGCCGCTGCTCCTATGAGTCCTGAGTCCTTACCGAAAAAGGCTTTGCGTATCTCTATCTCTTTGGGATGGAGGAACGCGGTTGTCCTACGAACTACCCGGGCAATTGTTTCAAAGAAGGTTGGATGGGCTAACGAAAGCCCACCGCCTATTATAATCACTTCAGGGTCAAAGAGGTTCACAAGGTTTGCTATAGCCTGTCCAAGGATTTCTCCGGTCTCCTGCCAGATGTGAAGGGCTAAGGGGTCACCGAGGTAGGCTGCTTCACTTAGGAGTTCGCAAGTGATTTCTCTTCCCTGCTTTATGGCCAGTTCGTAGAGAATTGTTGCTTTTCCGCCCTTGATTCGTTCGTTAGCTTTTCGAGTAATCGCTGCGGCTGAGGCGTAAAGTTCAAGGCATCCTCGATTTCCACAGGGACATTGAGGGCCAGAGAAATCGATGCTCATATGGCCAAATTCGCCGGCTGCATGTTGGTGTCCTGTATAGAGTTCCCCGTGAGAGATGATACCTACACCAATGCCATTTCCAACATTCACGTAGAGGAGATTATCGGCATCCTTTCCGTTCCCAAACCACTTTTCTCCAAGCGCACCGGCATCGGTGACGTTCTCAACGAAGACTGGCCATGGAAAATTTACAGAGAGCATATCCTTCAGGGGGACGCTTTCCCAACCGAGGTTGACGGCCTTTACCACCTCACCACTTTCGGCGTTTATGATCCCGGGGCAGCATACACCGACGCCGATGATATTGTTCCCGTGGGGATGATCGGCAAGGAGGGAGGCAACGAGCTCCGTCGTTTGGTGTATGACTTCTTCAGGGTTGTGCGAGTTTAGGGGGAGTACTTTCTTTGCCTTGAGTTCTCCATTGAGGTTTGTAAGGCCTGCGTGAATCCTCTGTACGCCTATTTTGACCGCTATGACCCAACCCCATTCTTCATTGAATTTGAGAAGGGTCGGTCTTCTCCCCCCTAGGGACTGACCCAAGCCGTTTTCTTGGACAATACCGGTTTCGATGAGGCTCGCTATGAGATTAGTGACTGCTGAGGGACTCAGGTTGAGTTCTTGAGAGATTGCAGTCCTGCTCGTTACACCTTTTCGGTGAATAAAGCGGATAACGCGCTTGAGATTTTCTCTTCTGACTTTCTGCTGGTAATTTCCGTGAGTTTCTGCCACCCTGATCATTTGATCAGTAAATTTCTTCGATCCTGATGGTTCGCAAATATATCATAACCATGAGAAGGATAATTCCGGCAAGAACAATTGAGAGGGCTGCACCTCGACCTAAATTGAGGAACTTGAATGTTTCCGCATAAGTGTACCAGGAGATCAGGGAGGTGGAATCGCCGGGGCCACCTCCAGTCATGACGTACACGAGGTCAAACGTAACGAGCCCGACAATCGTTTCGTATATCGCGACAACAAGAAGAACGGGCTTCAGAAGAGGCAGGGTTATCTTGAAGAGAACGTCTTTTGAAGTTGCTCCGTCAACCTTTGAGGCGTCATAGAGTTCCTGCGGAATTGTCTGGAGACCGGCCAGGAAGAGGATACTGGCAAAAGGCATCTCCTTCCAGAGGTGCGCCATGGCTAAACACATCTTTGCATAGAAGGGGTGGCTCAGCCAGGAAACATAGGAATCGATGAACCCCAGAGTGTACAGTAACCCGTTGAAAGCTCCGTAGCTGCTGTTGAAAATCCACTTCCAGATGACGCCGCTTACTACAAAGGGGATAGCCCACGGAAAGAGGATAAGTGTTCGGAGGAGCGAGGAGATCTTCAGGCGACAATTGAGGAGGAAGGAAACACCGAGACCAACAAGGACTACAGAAGAAACCGCCATGGCGGCATAGATCAGGCTATTTAGGAGGGATCGCCAGAAGTAATAACTCGTGAAGACCTCGCGGTAGTTCCCTGCCCCAACATAAGGGGTTAAAAATGGCCGCGTGAGGACTATTTCGTAAAGACTTGTCCGTACCGCATATGCGAGAGGGTAGATGGTGAAGAGGGATATGAATGCCAGAGCAGGAACAATCATGAAGTAGGGTAATCCTTTTACTCGCCGCCTTGTCATAAACAATCTCCTATTCTTTCCCCCTGGGCTTCTTCCGGAAGAAGCCCAGGGGGGATCCTTGCCTTACTTTTGGAATTTCTGCTTTAAGTCATTCCAGTACTTTGCCGAGGCAGAGAGGGCGTCTTCAATCGAGACCTCTTTTAACAAGGCCTTGTGGATCTGTTCTCGCATGAAGATATCCCATGTTCCGTAGAATGGAGTCATACCCTGTTTAGCTCTTGCCAGACTCGCCTGCTGTTTTTCTATTTCAACGTTGCCCCACTGGTTAATGGCATTGATGACCTCAGGATCGTCATAGAGAGGGAGCTGTGCAAAGCCAAGTCCTTTCTCCAGGGCCCACCTCTTCGCGACAATGTATACTCCGTCGGTCTTTCCTCCGAAGTAGTTAATGAATTTACCGGCAGCGTCGATAACTTCTTTACCTCTCTTGACCGCCATGTCAGTCATGCAGTAGAAGCGGACAAAACCTACACAGCTGTGGGTTTCTCCGGGGAAGAGGGCCATGGCGAACTGTCCAGCCAGGTTCGTAACAGCAGGGTTATTGAGCTCAGCAAGGTTGTACTTGTTGACAAAGGTGAACGCATGGTTCCCAGCACCAAAGCTCTTGACGAGGTCAATTTCTCCCCACGTGAGCGAAGAGGGATCCAGAATTTGGTACGTATTCAGGGCGTCGTAGAGGAATTGGAGAGCCTTGTAAACACCACCGTCTTTTCCGAAGAGAGGATTCAAATCTGCATCGAACATGTTACCATCCTTGAAGGAGTACACAAGGGAGGTGAAGATTTCGATGCTCTGGCCTTCGTTTTTGGCAAAGCAAAGTGCAAGCGGATACTTACATATCCCTTTTTCTTTGAGCACCTTAGACTGTTCGATGAGTTCATCCAGGGTTTGTGGTGGGTTTTCAAAACCTGCTTTTTTCAGCATTTCTTTGTTGTACAGGAAAACCACCATATCAGCGTAGTAGGGTAGACCGTAGAGTTTTCCATTGAATGTCATGCCCTCGACTGCATAGGGAGCAAATTCCTTCTTGTATTCCACCACTTCTGGGAAATAGTCTTCGAGAGGGACTATCCATCCAGCTGCTGCCCATTCCTGAAGCCAGTGGTCGGAACCGTACATGACGTCTGTGGGCGTATTACTGATGAATCTTTGAACTGCGATGTCATGGTAGTCAAACCACGAAAAGTCGCTGTAGTTGACCTTGATGTTAGGATACCTGGCCTCGAATTTTGCTATGTTGTCTTTCACCGTTTCTACTCCATAGGACCAGCTTATGAAGTTCAACTCAATCTTCTCTTGACCAAAGGTAACACTCCCTACGATACACCCTACAAGAACCAGCAACCCCACAAGTATGCATTGCCTCCTCATTCGTAACCCCCCTTTCAACGACATACCCACATACTCTCAAGATGTTCCCGGGCTTCAGAGCTACCTAATTAGTTACGGGATAAGCTCAATTCATCCAGCTCCCTGAGCTCCACCTCCCTTCCCTCGAGATAGGATTTTTCAAGGGCCAGGGCTACTTTGACTGCTTCAAAGGCTTCCGATAGGGGAACGGGGACTTCCCGATCTTCAAGGATGCACTGTAAAAAGGCTTCTATTTCTCTCCTCAGATCTCCCTCGATGTTGCCTTGTATTTCAGGCCAGTGGAGAGTATCAGGATAGTGGTAGTGAGAGGTTTGGGTAATCATGCAAAGACCCTGGTCCAGTACCCGGACCTCGCCCATACCTTTTTCTCCAACGACCTCGAAGATGGCATCGATTGCAGATGGATAGTGAGAGGGGAGAATCCAGCACAACTCTATCATTCCCAGGACACCACTTTCAAATCGCAAGAGGCCTAAAATAGTGTCCGGGACTCCACAAGAGGCCATAATTCCCCATTTAGCCATACCGAAGACACTTTTCACTTTTTCTCCTGCGAACCAGAGCATGAGGTCGAGATCGTGGACGCCAAGGTACAGAAGCGACGAGGCCCGAGGAGCTATCCGCTGTGCATCGACAATGCGATTGTTTCGGCGAGCATAGAAGTGGCTTAAGGGCCCAAGTTCTCCGCTTTGTACGGCTTGTTTTAGGATGGCATAGCGCGGATCAAAGCGCAGTATATGACCTACCATGATTTTCAGTTGTGGCTTTTCTGCCGCTCTTTCGACCAGGAGCTTGCCTTCTGCAAGGTTTGAGGTTAGGGGTTTTTCTACAAGGACGTGTTTGTCGTGGTCAATCGCTTTAAGGGCTGGTTCAAGGTGAAGATTTTCAGGCAGGCAAATGCTTATCGCTTCTACTGGGAAGTCAAAAACTTGTTCCACATCACAAACATGGGGAACCCCCAAGCGATCTGCTATGCTTTTGCCTCTCTCCTTGTCGGCATCACAAACTACGATAAGCTCGGAATAAGGAGAAGTAGCAAAGATACGGGCATGGAGTTCCCCGATCATACCAACTCCTATAACTCCTACGCGTACTTTTTTTCCTACAAGGCTTTGGCTAGCCACTTTACTACTCTCCTCCAGTACTGGGGGTAATACTCCCATTTCATAAAAGCGATAGCCCAGTGTGGCGATATGTCCGAGGCAAAAGCCATACTCCTCCCCTTACCATAGTCCCAAATAACGATGAATGGGTCTCTTTTTTCGTCCTTTGTGTAGGCAAGAATCTGCGCTCCGTTCTTGGCCTTGAGTTTGTTGTAGCCCAGGAAACAGGGACATGTATCCCAGGGAATGTCCTTCATGAGGGGATGGTTTGAGTCGGCGACCTCTATCCACACTCCTTCGGGTTTTTCCTCCCTGTCATCTCCTATGGGAAGGCATTCGACTGGCAGGATTTCTTCAACAGGGGTATCATGGTACCCGCCCATACCGAATCGTCCGGTGAAGGACGACCAGCCTCCAATCATGATAAAGCCTCCACCTTGCTCAACGAACTCTTTCACGAGTTTCAGGCGGTTTGGTCCCATGGGAGCCTTGGTCCAGTCGTGGTAGAGGAGAATGACGTCTTTTTCCACGTCGCTGAATACCACGACGTTGAATTTTTGCAATTCCTCTAAGGAGGAGGGGAATTCACGATGCGCTATCCAGCTTGGCATATGGGTAACCTCAATCTCGGGATCTGCCGAAAGCGCGTCCAGCACTGGCTTACACCAGATATGGACACTGAAACCTTTGGTTTCCAAGAGGTAAGGGGATTGAATAAACTGCGGACCAATCAAAGCCGAAGCATCTCCTACGTACAAGACACGAATCACTTTTTCCAGCCTCCTTTACTTAAAGATGCTTATAGTCATACCTTTTGTAACGTAATTCCTGAAGAAAAAGCCAATGACAAGCAGGGGAATAACAGCCAGAACAACACATACCGAAAGGAGTGCGTAACTGACATCTGGGTTGTTGGACAGAGAGGCAATGAGAACCGGCATCGTTTTCGACTTCAAGGTTTGGGTGATCAGGAGCGGGAAGAGGAATTCGCTGTAAGAAAAGACAAAGGAAAACGCGGCAATCGCAGTAAGACCAGGGATGGCAAGGGGAAGGAGGATGTAACGGAAGGCCTGGAGGGGATTGCATCCGTCGATGAGAGCGGCGTCCTCCATATCAGATGGTATCTCGTTGAAGTAGAGGGTCAGAAACCATGTACTGAACGGGATAGTGTAAACTCCATGAATAAGAATAATGGCGAGTTTTGTGTCCAGAAGGTTCAGTGATTTGATGATAAAGTAAAAAGGTACGGCTATGGCCATGGCTGGCAAAAGGCGGCTTGTGATGATGTAGATATACAGAGGGGTTTTCCCTTTGAAAGAGAAACGGGAAAAGGCATACGCTGCAAGGCTTGAAACGCAGAGGTTGATCAGCGTCACAAAAAGGGCGATGGTGAAGCTATTCACCAATGTTGGCAGAATATAGCGGGCTTCTTGGGAGATTCTGCTTCGAATGAGACCTCTGACTTCATACGCAGTGGGAATTTCTCCCGTGAAAATGTAGCGGTAATTATCCAGTATCACCCGTTTTGGGATCCAGTTCGGAGGTACGACAAAGAGGTCTGCTTCGCCCTGGAGACTACAGAGGAAAATCCAGATGAAAGGGCCAAGGACAAAGGCCAGGACTATGAGAGAGAGGACATAAATGAGTATCTTCCTTCCCCATCCTTGTTTCAAACAACTCACCACCTATACCCGCTATCTATGTTCACAGGTGGTGCTCGCTTTCTCCTTCAAAACTTCTTTCCTTGAAAAAAGAATCTACTGTAATTATAGGGGAAGGTCCTCCTTAGTGTCAACTCTTTGTATAGGTCCAGATAGCGTCGACTTATCGTTGGGGGATTTTCTCAAATTCTCTCCACTCCTGAACTCTCTCATCATAGGGTTTCTCCTCCTCAACCTCACCCATCCAGAGGATTACAGTCTTTCATGCCACAGGAACCCAGGACATACTCTGGGTCAGGGCCTTGAGGATTATGTGCGGGTAGTCTCAGGGGAAAGGGTGAAGGGAGGGAGCTTTGCTCTTTGGGTTCTCAGGAAGTCGTGCCGCACTGAGCACCCGTTGAACTGCAAAGCTCGAAGGTAGCCCATGGGACGATGAGAGAGTCTCGCTGAAAGAACATGGCTCACATGGGCCTCAGCACTGACTGCAACCTGGGAGTTTCTGGCATTCTGGGTTACCTTGCGAGTTTCCGGAGAGGTACGTGCAGAGGTCTTTGAGTTTCCGTCTTTCTTGCAAACCCTCTTTGCTTGGGAGCACCTGAGAGAAGAAGGCTTCCACGTTCTCCCAGGAACCCTCTTCAAGAGCTCTCCAGAGTTTCTCTCCTGAGCCATCCCAGGGCGGATTTTCGGATGCGTTTCCCAAGGTGGAAGCGAGGGAGGACGAGATGTCCTGGGGGATGATCTTGAGTCCTTTCTTGAGGAGGAGCCCCATCACCGTAGAAGCAGATGGCTTCCACCGATTGAAGGTCGTAGTTCTCCTCCAGGTACTCGAGGACCTCGAAGAAGCTTCGGTATCCTCGTAGCGGCGAGCAAAGTCGTGGGGATTCTTGAGTTTGGCTCTCCCTGAGTCTTCCCGAAAAAATCTCTCTTCCCAAAGGACCCTTGACAAGACGCTCCCCTTTTTGTAAAATTTGCGCAAAATTAAAAAATTGCCAAAGAAGGGAAAAGATGGCTACCCTGAAGGAAATCGCCCAGAGGGCTGGTGTTTCCATCACCACGGTATCCCATGTCCTCAACGGTACCCGCCCGGTGAGTACCGAGCTCAAAAAGCGGGTCCTCGAGGCCATGGAAGCCCTGGGAATCGAACCCCGACTTCCCACCCGAAAGAGGTCTTCTCAGCTTGTCGCCATGCTCATCGACGACATCTTCAATCCTTTCTTCACCGAGGTTTTTGCCGCTGCTGAGGCCACAGCCCGGAGCATGGGGTACCACCTCCTCCTTCTCCCCTCCATCGAGCGGGGCTCGGATCTTTTGTACCTGCGGGATCTTGAGGAGAAATCCGTGGACGGTCTCATCGTGGCCACGCGGCTTGGGATTGCCTACCTCAAAAAAGCCTTCTCCACAAAGCTCCCCATGGTTTTTCTCGGGGGAAGTTTTGACGTCCCCTTCTCAACGAGCGTATTCCTCCCTGATAAAGAAGGAGCATACCTTGCCACAAAGCACCTCTTAGAGCTCGGTCACCGGGACATTCTCTGCCTCGGTGGACCTGCAAAGTTTTCGCTCTTTCGGGAAAGGTTCGAGGGGTACGTGGAAGCC
>Ga0078972_1005909_pt1 | contig 30147 bp, 29 predicted proteins | sample YelNatPaOPGAMG01_FD_67568 | JGI IMG/M metagenome (GOLD analysis project Ga0078972, IMG submission 67568) | Hot spring thermophilic microbial communities from Obsidian Pool, Yellowstone National Park, USA - OP-RAMG-01 (SPADES assembly) (version 2) | ecosystem: Environmental > Aquatic > Thermal... | reverse complement strand
CTAAGCAAAATCTTTTTACGAAAGCCCGGAGGATTGGCTTTCTTGTCGCCGTTCTTACGATGCGAAAACCAGGATCTATATGAATCGTCCTGCTCACCCAGTATTTCCTGGGCGCTTTGGGAAGGAAGGAGTTTGTACCATCGGTTGATCTTCAATTCCTTGCACTGCTGAAAGAAACTTGGGATCTTTCCGATGGACTCCCAAAGGGAACGCCGATGATAATTTGCCACATTCCATAGCTTAGTTGCTACAAACCCTAACAGCCCAAGCAATAAGGCGTTTTGATCAGAAAGGTTGATGACCTTTCCTACTGCTGTTAGAGTTTGGCTGGTTGATCGATCTTTCGGTACTTTTGATCTTGCCAATCTTTTCACCTCCTCCCTTTAGCCTATTGAGAATATTTTACCATACGCCTTCGCCCACGACAATATCCTGCCTTAAAATTTCCCGGGCTCTCATCCCACGGGTAAACCCATGGGCTTTCCCGCCCGATTTTTGTAAACGGCATCCGTTACCGGGACCGGGTTGTTTTCGGCGTCGTACCCGTAGGCGGTGGCACCGACCAGGGGATCGGTCTTGCCGATCATCTTGTTGTCGGCGTCGTAGGCGAAAGTGGTGACGTCACCCCGGGGGCCGGTCAGGCTGATGCGGTGCCGGCATACCCGGTGACACATCGTCCAGTCTCATGGCTTCGTAACCGGCCAGCACGCGGTGCCATTGGGCGGGAAACGGCCGCAGGACCAGGTTGAGAACGGCCACGGCGATACGGGCGAAGAAAAGCTCCCGGTCCGCCTTGGGCCGGGCCACGGCGGGGCCGAAGCGGCGCAGGATCTGACGGGTGGTGCCGAAGAGCGAGTCAAGGAAGGTCAGGGCTTCGCGCAGGAAACCCTCCTCCGGGCGACGTTCGGCCACGGCGATGCGGGTGACCAGATTTCCCAGGCCGCTTCCTGTTCCCGGGTGTTGGGGCGCCAGGTATTCCCGATGCTCCCCAAGCCGAAAGGCAGGGCCAGTTTTGCCAATTCCACCTGGGCGGGTTGTGTCTTGGTTCCCCCTTCCCAATCAGCCACCACACATCACACCACAAAATGGTGATGGCCACCAGGTCCCGCGCCGGGCGCCGCTCAGGTCAGGTCCACCACCCGGCCTCCGGCGTACCAGTTCAGCCACAGGAACAGGATGAGGACCAATACCGCGGCCACGGCGGCGAAAGCGGCGCCCCAGCGGCGGGTGGGGATGTTGTGGCGCAGGATGGAGGCGGCCAGCACCAGGCTGCCGGTAAAGCCCATGCCGAGCAAGATGACGTCGGCCGGGACGGTGATGCCCAGAAAGTTCATGGCGTCGTCGCCGAAGGCCACGATGGCGGTGGCCAGTTCCAGGGGCAGCAGGGCGTAACCGAGTTTGAGGAAGGATTCCGGCCACGGGATCTTCCCCAGCCAGGCCACCAGCGAACTGAGGACCAGGTAGCCGGCCATGCCGGCGGCGGTCAGGACGACGAGCACGAGGCCGAAATTGTATTGGGTCAGAATGTTGCCCTGTTGGGCGGCGGCCGCGTACATGCCCATCAGGCCGGCGATGAACATGGCTTCCCCGGGTTCGGAAGCGTACGGCTTCCGGAGTTCCGCTCCCGGGAACCGTATCCCCAGCTTGAGGGAGGCTTTGTCCGCCGGGCAGTTCTTGACGCAGTTCCAGCATTCCAGGCAGTACCGGTTCGATTCGACGGCGGTCGGGTTGAGGAAGGTCGGACAGCGGCCGGCCACGGACCCGTGCAGACAGGGTTTGTCGTGGCAGGCGGCGCAGATGTCGCGGTTGGCCCGTACGGCGATGACCCCCATACGGGCGATGCGGGCCAGCCAGCCCCCGATGGGACACACGTAGCGGCACCAGGTGCCGCGGCGGAAGAGCATGCTGATGATTACGGCCGCGGTGAAGATGCCGAGAAACATGAAAGCGCTGGACCGGGCGGAAGGCTGGAGGTTGGGCACCTTCACGATCAGGGTGATCAGGATGAAGTTGAGCGGCAGGATCCAGCCGATCCGCAGGTACGGAGTGGTGTGGCGGGGCCTGCCGAAGAGGCGGTCGGCCGCGCCGCGGGAGATGTCGCACACCAGCCGCAGGGGACAGAGGTTGCCGCACCAGAAGCGGGACACGAACACCGCGGTGAGCGAGACCAGCGGCAGCCAGGCCACCCAGAGAACGAAGTTGAAGAGGTTGTTCTGGTCCTCGCCGGTGGAGAAGCGTCCCCAGTGCAGCGGGCCGACGTTGTTGAAGGGCCCTATGTCCAAGGGCCGGATGGCGGTCACGAGGAGAAAGATGAAGAGAAGTCCCATGGCCACCTGGGCGGCCCCCGGTACCAGGGGGTGGCGCAGGAAACGGTACAGACGCCCGTCGTAGCCGAACCCGTTCACGGGCCGAAAGGGATCGTCCCCGCCGGGGGCTTGGCCACGGCGTACAGTCTTCTCCCGGCCGATATTCTCGAAAGCGGCCGAGGAAAAGAAGACCACCAGGCCCAGGTAGGCGGCGTAAAAAATGATCTGCAGTACCGACGGCTGGCTGGTATAACCGAAGAGGGCGTTCAGGAGGTTCCCGAAAATGGAGGTCTGACTTAAAACCCTCTCGCTGTTCCAGGCCACGATGGTGGGCGGCAGCCAGCCCGCCGCCTGGAGGGCCAGGGTGCCGGTGGCCACCATGCCGGCGGCGAAAAGGAGGAGCAGGTAGCCGGTGTACCGGAAGAACTTGCCGATATCCAACCGGTGGGTAGTGCGGAAAAGGATGAACGAAAGAATCAGGACACCGGCCAGGCCGAGGACCGTGCCGTACAACACCTGCCGCGGTCCGTTCGCGGCCAGGCCGCCCAGAAAGAGGACCGTCTCCGTGCCTTCCCGGAATACCGAGAGGAAGGCCAGCGTGGCCAGGGCCGCGCCGGAGCCGCCCGCCAGGGCGTTCTTGGCGGCCTCCTCCAGTTCCCCTTTCATGTGGCGTCCTCTTTCGGCCATCCAGAAAATCATGTAGGTCAGCATGCCCGCCGCCACCCAGGCGGCGATTCCTTCGAAGGATTCCCCGACGGCTTTGTAGGCCTCGCCGAAGCCCCAGGCCACCAGGAGGCTGGCGGCCAGGGCCAGGAGCGTCCCCAGGTAGATCGGCGGCTTGAGGCGCCGGCCTCCGGTCCGGTCGGCGAAGGCCAGCAGGATGCCGATAATCAGTCCGGCTTCCAAACCTTCGCGCAGGGTGATGATGAACGAGGCGAGCAAGTCGGTTCCTCTCATGCCATGAAAAATTGTTGTGAACGAGAACCAATATCATTACGATCCGGCACCTCGCCGGTGCATGATGGTTGACCCCGTACTCCGAGATAACGAAAACCATTCTCATTTACTATTCTAGCCTCCCGGCCACCTCTTGTCAACGGGCCGAAGGTAACAATTTCGTGACCGAGGGCGGGCCGTAAAAGGCCGGTTGGCTTGACAAGCCGGCCGGGCCGTGCCAATATTAACAATGGTTGCAGCAGGAAACGGGGTCCGTGGGCCCTGCGGATAGCCGGCGGCCGGCGGGGGAAACTTTTTCCGAAGGTGCGGATGTTTTTATGGTCATGCCACTCAACGTCATGGTGCAAATCAAACTGGCCAACCGTCCGGGCACCCTGGCCCGGGTCCTGGCCACGGTGGCCGAATTCGGGGGCAACCTCGGCTCCATCGACCTGGTTGCCGCGTCTCCCGGCTACAAGGTGCGGGACCTGATGATCGGCCTGCGCGACAGCGGGCAGATCCAGCCGCTTTTGGACAAACTGGCGGCCGTCCCGGATATCCAGGTCCTGCACGTGGCCGACCGGGTGCTGTTGTCCCACCGGGGCGGCAAGATCCAGGTGGTACCCAAACGCCAGATCCTGAACCGGGAAGACCTGGCCATGGTCTACACGCCGGGTGTGGCCCGGGTGTGCCAGGTAATCCACCAGAAGCCGGAATACGTCTACGACCTGACCATGAAGGGCAACACCATCGCCATCGTCACCGACGGGTCGGCCGTCCTGGGCCTCGGCAACCTGGGACCGGAGGCCGCCCTGCCGGTCATGGAGGGCAAGGCCATGCTCTTCAAGCACTTCGGCGGGGTCGACGCCGTACCGCTGTGTCTGGCGGTGCACCGGACGGACGAGATCGTCGCCGCCGTCGCGGCCGTGGCCCCCGCCTTCGGCGGCATCAACCTGGAGGACATCGCCGCGCCGCAGTGCTTTGAAATCGAGGAGCGACTGTCCCGCCTGCTGGACATCCCGGTGTTCCACGACGACCAGCACGGTACGGCCATCGTGGTTCTGGCCGGCCTCATCAACGCCCTGAAGGTGACCGGACGGAAAATGGAGGATGTCCGGGCGGTCATGAGCGGGGCCGGAGCGGCCGGGGTGGCCATCGCCAAGATCCTCCTGCGGGCCGGAATCGGGGACCTGGTGGTCTGCGACCGGCGGGGAGCCATCGGCCCCAAGCGCGACCTGGACGTTCCCTCCAAGCGCTGGCTGGCCGCGCACACCAACCGGGAGGGCAAAAGCGGCACCCTGCGGGATGTGTTGGCCGGCGCCGACGTCTTTATCGGTGTTTCCGGACCCGGACTGCTGGTCCGGGAGGACGTGGCCCGGATGGCGCCGCGGCCGGTGGTTTTCGCCCTGGCCAACCCCGAACCGGAGGTCGACCCCGAGACCGTGTACGACATTGCCGGGGTGGTGGCCACGGGACGGTCCGATTATCCCAACCAGATCAACAACGTCCTGGCCTTTCCCGGGGTTTTCCGCGGCGCCCTGGACGGTCACGCCCGGTGCATCAACGAGGAAATGGCGATGGCGGCGGCGGGGGCTCTGGCGGAATGCGTCCGGGAAGAGGACCTGGCCACCGACAACATCATCCCTTCGGTTTTCAACCCGGACGTGGCCGCGCGGGTAGCCAGGGCGGTCCGGGAGGCGGCGGTGACCACCGGTGTGGCCCGCAAACTGCCCCACGTGCGGGAGAGTTTCGAGCAGTAGGGATCCCTGTGGTATACGGTAGAGGTATGCGGTATATAAGGAGGTTTTTTTGTGGTCTGGACCAGGGACGCGGTCCGGATCCCGGCCGGGGTACCGGACGGCGCGAAAGGCACCTACGTGGACAACTACCTGGGCATCACCCGGGGCAGCGGCAACCTGATGCTCTTTGCCGGCGACCAGAAAGTGGAACACTTGAACGAGGATTTTTGCGGACCCGGTATCGCGGAAGACGACGCCGACCCGGAACATCTGTTCCGCATCGCCGCGCGGGCCGAGATCGGAGCCTTCGCCACCCAGGCAGGGCTGATTTCCCTCTACGGGCGCGACTATCCCGGGGTCAGGTACATCGTCAAGCTCAACTCCAAGACGCCGCTGGTCGGCGCCGAGCAGCGGGATCCGGACAGCCGCGCCTGGCTGGGCGTGGACGAAGTGCTGGACTTGAAGCGCGACGCCGGTCTGGCCGTCGCCGGGGTGGGCTACACCATTTATCTTGGCAGCGAATTTGAAAACGAGATGCTGCGCGAGGCGGCGGCGATAATCCACCGGGCCCACCGCTTCGGCCTGGTGACGGTCCTCTGGATCTATCCGCGGGGCCGGGCGGTACCCAGGGAGAAGGACCCCGCCCTGATCGCGGGGGCCTGCGGGGTGGCGGCCTGTCTGGGGAGCGACTTCGTCAAGGTCAACTACCCGCAAGGGGAGCGGCCGGAAGAGTCGTTCAAGGCGGCCGTGCAGGCCGCCGGACGGTGCGGCGTGGTCTGCGCCGGGGGATCCAGCACCGACGTACCTTCGTTCCTGAAGCGCCTGTGGCAGCAGATTTTTGTCAGCGGAGCGCGCGGCAACGCCACCGGCCGCAACATCCACCAGAAGGCCCTGGACGAGGCTGTGCGCATGTGCAACGCCATTTCGGCCATCACCATCAAGGGCATGGGCGTGGACCAGGCCCTGGCCGTTTACAACGGAACCCCGTTCTTTATCGAGGAATACCGTGCCGGTTGACTGGGCGTCCCTGGGTGAGGAAACGGCCGCGCGGGTGGCACCGGTCTGGCGCGAGGTGGACCGGGTGGTGCTGGCCAATACGGCCAGGGTCCTCGATGCTTTCACCTCTTGCCGGGTCAGCGAACACCACTTTCGCGCCAGTACGGGCTACGGCTACGGCGACGCCGGACGCACCGCGCTGGAAGCGGTGTGGTCCCGCTTATGCGGCACGGAGGCGGCGCTGGTCCACCCCTCGATCGTTTCGGGTACCCACGCCGTGGCCCTGACCCTGCTGGGTCTCCTGGCCCCGGGTCAGGAGTTGCTCTCGCCGTTCGGGGCGCCTTACGACACCCTGGCCGCCGTCATCGGTGGTCCGGACGGCCCGGCGGGTTCCCTGGCCGCCCTGGGTGTTTCCTACCGGCAGGTCGACCCCGGGCCGGACGGCTCGCCGGACTGGCCGGCCGTCTGCGATGCCGTCGGCCGGCGCACGGCCGTGGTTTTCCTGCAACGTTCCGGGGGCTACAGCGACCGGCCGGCCCTTCCGCTGTCCGCCCTGCGGACCTTGATCGCCCGGGTGCGCCGGTGCAAACCGGACGTCACGGTGGTGGTCGACAACTGTTACGGCGAATTCGTGGAGACGGCCGAGCCGACGCACGTGGGCGCGGATTTGATAGCCGGCTCGTTGATCAAGAACCCCGGCGGCGGCCTGGCGCCGGGGGGAGGATACGTGGCGGGCCGGCGTGAACTGGTGGAGCGCGTTGCCGCCCGTCTCACCGTCCCGGGCCTGGGCGCGGCGGTGGGACCCGCTCCGTCGGGCTGGCGCCTGTATTTCCAGGGGCTTTTCCAGGCGCCCCACGTGGTGGGCGAGGCCCTCAAGGGGGCCGTTTTCACCGCCGCTTTGGCGCGGCGACTCGGTCTGGCCGTCCGGCCGGAGTGGGACGCGCCGCGCACCGACATCATCCAGGCTATCGAACTGGGACGGCCGGAACTGCTTACGGCCTTCTGCCGGGGCCTGCAAAGCCGCTCCCCGGTGGACGCCTACGCCGTCCCGGAGCCCGGTCCGCTGCCCGGCTACGACGAGCCGGTGATCATGGCGGCGGGGACGTTTATTCAGGGAGCCTCCCTGGAGTTGACCGCCGACGCGCCCTTTCGCCCGCCTTACACCGTTTACCTGCAAGGGGGCCTGTCCTGCGCCCACGTGCGCCTGGCGGTCCAGGAAGCCCTCCAGGCCGTGCTGGCGCTGGTCTGAAACCGGGGAAGGGGGCGTGCGCCTTTGCAGATGAAGCAACTGGAAGCCTTTCTCCGCGTGGCCGAACTGAAGAGCTTCACCAAGGCGGCGCAGCAACTGTTCATGAGCCAGCCGGCCGTCAGCTTCCAAATCAAGTCCCTGGAGGAGGAGCTGCAGGTCAGCCTCTTCCGGCGGGGGGACAAGAAGGTGCTGCTCACCGAGGCCGGCCGCCTTCTCTACCCCGAAGCCCGCCAGATGGTCGGGCACTTCCAGCGGGTGAAGGACGCCCTGGAGGAGTTGCGGGGTCTGAAAACCGGCCGGCTGGCCGTGGGCGGCAGCACCGTGCCGGGAGAATACGTCCTGCCGGGGATGATCGGTCTTTTCAAGCGACGGTACCCGGGCATAACGGTGAGCCTGAAGATCGGCGACAGCCGGGAGGTGGCCGCCCTGGTGCGCGAGTGGGAGATCGACCTGGGAGTGACCGGCGCGCCGGTGGACGCGGAGGGTATCAGCTGCCGCCCGTGGCTTCAGGACCGCCTGGCGGTCGTGGCCGCCCCCGGTTTCCCGGCCGGCGGGGAACTTGCGGCCGCGGAAATGGTGGCCCGGCCTCTCGTGCTGCGGGAAGCCGGCTCCGGGACCAGACAGGTGTTGGAAGAGAGTTTGCGCAAGCTGGACCTGTCCCTGGCGGATTGCCCCCAGGCCATGGAGCTGGGCAGCACCCGGGCCGTGATCAGCGCGGTGGAGGCCGGGCTCGGCCTGGGGGTGGTCTCGGCCTGGGCGGCGGCGGAACCGCTGGCCCTGGGACGTCTCGTGGAGATAGCGGTGGCCGGGCTGGATCTGGACCGCTCCTTTTACCTGGTCCGCCAGGAAGCGGGTTTGGGCAGCTTCGCCCTGGACGCGTTTTATGATTTTCTGCTTGGTCAGGAGGGGTCCAATTACCAGGGTAATTTAGGCTGAAGAGGCATGTTACGCCAACCAGGTTCGTGGGGGAATCTATCCTGACATATCCCCCCGTATACAAGGATGCTGTTTTGTATCTTTTGGCCCTATATCAGCGCTATCCAATGAAAAGCCCGGTTGGCACCAGCCGCACCGGGCCCCGGTTGGCTTTCCGCCTCCGGATTATCAGCCCTTCAATCTTCTTTCCAAGGCTTCGAGCTGGTTCCGCAGTTCCCCGGGCAGGCGGTCCCCGAAGCGGGCATAGTGCTCCCGTATCGATTCCACTTCCCGCAACCAACCGTCGCGGTCCACCCGCAGCAATTCGTCCATGTTCCCGTCGCTGACAGCGAGGCCTTCGCGGTCGATGGCCCCCGGCGCCGGCATCAGGCCGATGGGTGTTTCCACCGCTTTCCCGGTGCCGGTAACCTGTTCGAAAATCCACTTCAGGACGCGGCTGTTCTCGCCGTAGCCGGGCCACAGAAATTTCCCGTCCGGCGACTTGCGGAACCAGTTGACATAAAAGATCTTGGGGAGCCTGGCGGGGTCGGCCTGGGCCCCGATGTCGAGCCAGTGTTGGAAGTAGTCGCCCATGTTGTAGCCGCAGAAGGGCAGCATGGCGAACGGGTCGCGCCGCACCTGGCCGATCTTGCTCGAGATGGCCGCCGCGGTGATCTCCGAGCCGACGATGGAACCCAGGAAGACGCCGTGCGCCCAGTCGAAGGCCTGGTGGACCAGGGGAACCACGTTGGGGCGGCGGCCGCCGAAGAGAAAGGCCGCAATGGGCACGCCTTGCGGCTTTTCCCACTCCGGCGAGATGGCCGGACACTGGGCGGCCGCGGCGGTGAAACGGGAGTTGGGATGGGCCGCCGGCGCCGCAGCGCCGGGCGCCCAGTCGCGGCCCCGCCAGTCGACCAGGTGGGACGGGGGGGCCACGCCGATGCCTTCCCACCACACGTCCCCGTCGTCGGTCAGGGCCACGTTGGTGAAGATGGTGTTTTGGGCGACGGTCCGCATGGCGTTGGGGTTGGAATCCATGGAAGTGCCGGGGGCCACGCCGAAGAAGCCGGCCTCGGGGTTGATGGCGTAGAGGCGGCCGTCCGGTCCGAACTTCATCCAGGCGATGTCGTCACCCACCGTTTCCACCTTCCAGCCGGGGATGGTGGGGATGAGCATGGCCAGGTTGGTCTTGCCGCAGGCGCTGGGAAAAGCGCCGGTGACATAGATCTTTTGGCCGGCGGGATTGGTGATGCCCAGGATGAGCATGTGTTCGGCCAGCCATCCCTCGTCGCGGGCCTGGACCGACGCGATGCGCAGGGCGAAGCACTTCTTGCCCAAAAGGGCGTTGCCGCCGTAACCGGAGCCGTATGACCAGATCGTCCGTTCCTCGGGAAAATGGCTGATGTATTTCTCGCCGATGGGGGCGCAGGGCCAGGGGACGTCTTTTTGGCCGGGGGCCAGGGGGGCGCCGACGGAATGGAGGCAGCGGACGAACTCGCCCTCGTCGCCGAGGAGGTCCAGTACCCTCTGGCCCATGCGGGTCATGATCCGCATGTTCACCACCACGTAGGGGCTGTCGGTGATTTGCACCCCGGTCTTGGCCATGGGCGAGCCCAGCGGACCCATCGAGAAGGGGATCACGTAGAGGGTGCGTCCCCTCATGCAGCCACGATAAAGACCGGTCATCGTCTTCTTCAGCTCCGGGGGGTCGACCCAGTTGTTGGTGGGCCCGGCGTCTTCCTTTTCACGGGAAGCGATGAAGGTGCGGTCCTCCACCCGGGCCACGTCGGAGGGATCGCTCCGGAAGAGAAAGCTCCCCGGACGCCTGGCCGGATTCAGCCTGGTGGCCGCACCCGCTTCCACCATTTCCGCCAGCAGGCGGTCGTATTCCTCCTGCGACCCGTCACACCAGTGGACCCGGTCCGGCCGGCAAAGCGCGGTGACCTCGTCCACCCATTTCTGCAACGCCCTGTTCACGAATTCGCCCTCCCCTTCCGGAACCATCCGGGGGCCCGCCGCGCGACGAACGCTCCCCGGGATGTTGTATACTGTATATCCGAATCATTCGCATATTTCAGTGTATCCTCTTTTGCGCCAAACTTCAACACCCGGCGCGTGACCAAAATGGGCAAAAAAAAGGACCCGCCAACGGGGCCGGCACAGGGGGCCGGGCGACAACCTCCTAGCCGAGCCGGCGTACCAGGGCGACCAGTTTGCCGGCCAACCGGGTGTCCCGCGGCGGCACGCCGTCAGGGTGACGGATCACGCGCAGGGCGTCGCCTTCGCTGGCCACCACCACGTCCCCCGCACGGGCCGCGGCCTGCCGCCGGACGATCACCATATCCCCGGCGCGGAAGTCGTCACCGCCCAGGTGGTCTTCCGGCAGGGCCAGGCCGAAAAAGGTCCCCTCGCCCAGAAAATCGCGGGGCAGGACAAAGGTGCCGCGGCAGTTTTCTTCCGCCCACAGGGGTTTGGCCGGATCGAGACGGGCGAACACGGGCAGATCCACCGTTTCCGGAGGCGGAACGGGGCCGGAAGGATCGAGCACTTCCATGGCCCGCGGCTTGGCCGCGTCCCGCCGCAGATAGCCCTTTTCCTCCAGCCGCTGCAGATACTCGTGCACGGAGGCAATGGAGCGGAATCCCATTTCCTGCCCGATTTCGCGCAAGGAAGGGGGATAGCCGCGGGCGCGGATCTTTCTCAGGATGATCGCCAGAACTTCCTTCTCCCTGGAAGTGAGGGCTTCCCCCACGGCCGCCACCAACCCTTCCCACCATAATATCGAACATTATAACATAAACGGGCGGCTTGGCAAAACCGCGGTTTGAGAAAACTCGCAGGTCGAAGGCGCCGGGATGGGCCGGTTGGGCACCCGGATTTCGACTAATATCGACAAAATATTGCACAGTGACTCAATAACCGACATCGTCACCCGATGGCGGCACGATCCTCTCCCGGCGGGAGAACCCTTTCCCGTTGTCCAGGTACCAGACCTCCCGGGGCCGGACCCGGTACACCAAGGCCCGGACCATGACCGCCACGTACCGGGGGTCGGTGAAGAAAACACCCAGGTGGGGATACTTGGCGGCAAAAGCGGGGAGCAGCGCGGCCTTCTCCCGGGGCGAAACCGCCCTCGCTTCGCCGGCCATCTGGAGTCCCTTTATCTCGCGCCAGTCCCGGTAGTCCTCATGTACGGCCAGGGCCACCCGGGAGTCGCGCGACAGGTTTTGCCCGTGCCGGGTGCCGGCCTCGCTCAGGAAGAAGAGGGTGAAACCCTCGTTGACGTAGAAGACGGCCGTGGCCCAGGGGCCTTCGGTTCCGAAGGTGCAAAGGGTCATGACGTGGTGGGAGGAAAGGTAACGCAGGGCTTCGTTGGCCGCGGACATGGGAAGGGCTCCTTCCGGTAGGATTCACTGTCTTTGTGGTAATAGTACCACGACGGGCCGCGCGGGTCCACCGGACGGGACCGCTCCGCTTCCCTTCCTTAATACCTGATTACAATCTCGTGAAAAGCTTGGCCTCCCGGCCCGGGCGGTGTATAATAGTAGAACGCGGGCAACCACCGGCTGCCGGAGTCCGCGTGCGACCGATGACGGCAGGGTAAACCCCCGGCGGGGCACCAACCCGGGGTTGGATCGCGGGGGTGGTTGAGTGTTCTCCGGTCTCCAATGCCCCGTTGGCAAACGGGGTCAAGGAACCGGATATCCATTATCGGGGGGTGCAGACGCCTGAAGACCATAGACGCGGCGCAGGTGACGGCCACGGTGGCGAGGTTGTGCCAGGAAGCCAACTTTCACCTGCCGGGGGACGTCGGCCGCTGTTTCGAGAACGCCCTGGCCGCGGAGAAATCGCCCACCGGGCGGGATGTCCTGAACCAACTCCGGGAAAACGCCCGTATCGCCGCCGCCGAAGAGGTGCCTATTTGCCAGGATACCGGCTTTGCCGTGGTTTTTTTGGAACTGGGGCAGGATGTGCACGTGACCGGGGGCGACCTCTATGCGGCCGTCAACCAGGGGGTCCGGCAGGGCTACCAGGAGGGTTTCCTCCGCAAATCCATCGCTCATCCGCTTACGCGGGTCAACACCGGGGACAATACCCCGGCGGTCATCCACACCACCATCGTCCCCGGCGAGGCCTTGAAGATCACCGTGGCCCCCAAGGGCGGCGGCAGCGAAAACATGAGCGCCGTCGCCATGCTCAAGCCGGCCCAGGGGATGGCGGGCATCAAGAAGTTTGTCGTCGAAACGGTGGAAAGGGCCGGGCCCAATCCCTGCCCGCCCGTGGTGGTGGGAGTGGGCATCGGGGGCACTTTCGAGATGGCCGCCTATCTGGCCAAAAAGGCGCTCTTGCGCGAAACCGGGGCACCGTCCCCGGATCCGGCGGCGGCCGCCCTGGAAAGGGAGCTGTTGCCGGAAATAAACTGCCTCGGCATCGGGCCGGCCGGTCTGGGAGGTTCCACCACCGCCCTGGCCGTGCACGTGGAACTTTACGGAGCCCACATCGCCAGCCTGCCCGTGGCGGTAAACCTGAACTGCCACGCCGCCCGGCACGTTTCGGCCGTACTCTGAGCGAGGCGGCGCCGGGCGGGCCGGGGTGAAAAGGAGCGGGTGCCCATGGAGGAAAAGAGGATAAGGACGCCTTTTGACGACGCCCTGGTGGAAAGCCTGTCCAGCGGCGACCGGGTGCTTTTGACCGGTACCGTCTATACCGGGCGGGACGCCGCCCATAAAAGGCTGACCGAACTGATAACGGCGGGACGGGAACTGCCGGTGGACCTGCGCGGCCAGGTCATTTACTACGTGGGACCCACCCCGGCCCGGCCCGGCCGGGTGATCGGCTCGGCGGGACCGACCACCAGCGGCCGGATGGACGCTTACGCGCCGGCCCTTTTGGCTCTCGGGCTCAAAGGAATGATCGGCAAGGGGATGCGGTCGCCGGAAGTGATCGAAGCCATGCGGCAGCACCGGGCCGTCTATTTCGGGGCGGTTGGCGGCGCGGCCGCCCTGATCTCGCGCTGCATCAAGAAGGCGCGGGTGCGGGCCTACCCCGAACTCGGCCCCGAGGCGATCTACGAACTGTACGTGGAAGACTTCCCCCTGACGGTCATCAACGATTGTCGCGGGGGCGACCAGTACACCGCCGGACGGATGGCCTATGCCTGTTCCTCCTGACGGCGGCCCGGAGGAAACCGTTTTCTTTTCCGGCTACGCCAAGCTTCCCGCCGGTATAACCGCCAGCGCCATGTTCAACGTGGTGGCGGTGGGAGTGGAGGTGGAGGCCGCCACCGGACGCATCGTGGCCGCCGAGTGCACCCTGGCCACGCAAGTGGGCAAAAGTTTCTTTGCCCGTCTGGTGACCGGCTGGAATATCGATACGGATCTGCCGGAACTGATCGAGACGATCAACCGGCGCTACCAGGGCAGCGCCCAGAAGGCGATCATCACCGCCTTGAAAATCATCCACGAGAAGTACCGGGCCTTCCGGGGTCATCAGGCACCGGGAAGGACCGCGAACCCGTAAATAGGCAAGGGGGTAGGAACATGGGCGAAACAGCCTTGCGGCTGACCGATCCGGCGGGGGATTTCCTGGCCGAGGTCAGCAGCCGCTCCGGCCAGAAAGTGGCTCTGTGTTTTCAGTGCCAGAAATGCTCCAGCGGGTGTCCGGTGGCCGCGTACGCCGATCTGCATCCCAGCCAGTTGCTGCGGCTGGTCCAGTTCGGCCTGCGCGATCAGGCGCTGGCGAGCCGTTTTCTTTGGTTGTGCTCCAGTTGCGAGACGTGCGGGGCGCGCTGTCCCAACGGCATCCGCACCGCGGCCGTGGTGGACGCGTTGCGGGAGATGGCCGTCGACCCCCGGGCGCCCGAGCGCAATACCCGGCTTTTTCACCAGGCTTTTTTGGATTCCGTGCGGCGTTACGGACGGGTTCACGAACTGGGCATGCTGACCCGCTACAAGCTGCGGTCGGGAAGCCTGTTCCAGGACCTGGACGTGGGCCGGCACATGTTTTTCAAGGGCAAGCTGAAACTGATGCCGCACCGCGTGCACGACGTGGGGGCCGTGCGGGAGATTTTCCGGCGGGTGGCGGCGAAAAACCGTACGGACAAACCGCGGACTTCGGTCCGCGGCAGTTGAGGTTTGGTTCCGCAACCTGATTTCCCCGTCTTTGGACGGGGGTCGAGCAACCAGGAAACCAACCTTCCGGCTCATAGCCGGAGGCATCACCCAGGAGGGATGGCAATTGAAGCTGGCCTATTACCCGGGCTGTTCCCTGCAATCCACGGCCGTCGAGTACGACCTGTCCAGCCGCGCCGTGTGCCGGGCCCTGGACCTGGAACTGGTGGAACTGCCCGACTGGAGCTGTTGCGGCGCCACCTCCGCCCACAGCACGAACCACCTCCTTTCCCTGGCCCTGCCGGCCCGCAACCTCAAGCTGGCCCAGGAAGCCGGCCTGGACATCGTCGCTCCCTGTTCCGCCTGCTACAACCGCCTCAAGACCTGCGACTGGACCTTGCGCCACGATGCGGCCGAGCGGGAGAAAACGGAAGCCGCGTCCGGTTTTTCCTTTACCGGGGAGTCGGCGGTGCTTTCCCTCCTGGAGGCGGTGGTTACCAAAGCCGGTCTGCCCCGCATCAAGGCGGCGGTCCAAAAACCGCTTTCCGGCCTCAAACTGGTCGCCTATTACGGCTGCCTGCTGGTACGGCCCCTGGAGGTCTGCACGTTCGACGATCCGGAAAACCCGGTGGCCTTGGACAAGGTGATGGCCGCCCTGGGCGCCGACGTTCTGGACTGGTCCTATAAAACCGACTGTTGCGGGGCGTCGCTCTCCCTGTCACGGGCCGACGCCGTGACCGGCATGGTGGGCGACATCCTGGCCGGGGCCGTGGAGGCGGGGGCTTCGGCGGTGGTCACCTCATGTCCCCTGTGCCATTCCAATCTGGAGATGCGCCGGCGGGAACACCTTGGTCCGCCCGTCTTCTTTTTCACCGAGCTGATGGCGCTGGCCTTCCAGTTGCCGGACAGTTCGGAATGGTTCAAAAAGCACCTGGTGGATCCCTTCCCGCTCCTCAAGCGGCTGGCCCTGGCCGGCTGAGGGGATCCTCCCGTCATTCGAAACCCCCGTTCAAAACGGGGGTTTTAATGAAAAGCGGCCGCTCCGGCTAAGTCGTTCGGGCTAGCTCCAGAAGACAGAACCAACCCGGATCCGGGTTTGGAAGGGGGAGAAAGGGAGTTTGAAACTTTTCGAGTACATGGGCAAGGAACTCTTCCGCGCCTACGGCATCAAGGTTCCCGCCTCACGCGTGGCCACCGGTCCCCGGGAAGCCGTGGCCGCCTGGGAGGCCCTCGGGGGGACGGTGGTGGTCAAGCCCCAGGTCCTTGCCGGCAAACGGGGCAAGGCCGGTGGCATCCGTTTCGCATCTTCCGCCGCCGAGGTGGCGAAGGCGGCCGGGGACGTCCTGGCCATGGAATTCGGCGGTCAGAAAGTGGACAAACTGCTGATCGAGGAAAAACTAGCCATTGCCAGGGAATACTACCTGGCCCTGACCGTGGACGGCGCGGCCCGAAAAGCGGTCTTGATCGCGAGCGCCAGCGGCGGCATGGACATCGAGGAAGTGGCCGAGGCAGCGATCGTCAAGCGGCACATCGATCCGGCGGTGGGCGTGCAGCCCTACCTGGGCCGCGAGACGGCCGGACGCCTGGCCCTCGGCGGGACGGCGCTCAAGCAGTTCGCCGACCTGGTGGTCAACCTTTACCGCCTGTACCGGGAAAAGGACGCCGAGTTGTGCGAGATCAACCCGCTGGTTTGGACCGGCGGGGAATTCGTCGCCGCCGACGCCAAGGTGACCATCGACGACGAGGCCCTCTTCCGCCAACCGGGCCTGCCCCGGGTGGAAGAGAAGACGGCCACCGAACGGGCGGCCGCCGACCTGGGACTGTCCTACGTGCAACTCGACGGGAACATCGCGGTAATGGCCAACGGGGCCGGCATTACCATGGCCACCCTGGACACCCTGGCCCACCTCGGCGGCGCGCCGGCCAACTTCCTGGATGCCGGCGGCGGTACCGGTACCGAGGCCACGGCCAGGGCCCTGGAACTTTTGCTGGCCAACAACCCCCGGGTCATCTTCGTCAACATTTTCGGGGGTATAACCCGGTGCGACGACGTGGCGCGGGCCATCGTCAGCTTCAAGTCGGAGAGACAGGTGGACGTGCCGCTGGTCATCCGCATGGTCGGCACCAACGAGGACGAGGGCCGGCGCCTGTTGCAGGAGGCCGGGATCTCGGCCCACCGGGTGATGGTGGAAGCGGCCGCCGAGGCCGTCCGCCTTTCCCGTTAACCCAGAAAAAGGAGCGTTGGCAGTGGCCATAATAGTAGACGAAAACACCCGGGTCATCGTCCAGAACATCACCGGGCGGCAGGGTTCGTTCCATACGCGGCAGATGCTGGCCTTCGGCACCAGAGTCGTGGCCGGCACGGCTCCGGGCAAGGGCGGTCAAACGGTGGAGGGGGTACCGGTCTTCGATACCGTCGACCAGGCGGTGCGGGCGACCGGCGCCGACGCCTCGGTGATCTTCATACCCGCCGCCGGAGCCAGGGACGGCGCCTTCGAGGCCATCGACGCCGGCGTACGCGTGCTGGTGGTCATCACCGAACATATTCCGGTGGCCGACGAGATCGACCTGCTGGCCCACGCCCGCCGCAAGGGAGTCACGGTCATCGGGCCCAACACCTTCGGCATCGTCAGCTCCGGCAAGTGCAAGATCGGCATTCCCGCCAACCATTTCTTCACCCCCGGCCCGGTGGGAGTGGTGGCCCGCTCCGGTACCCTGACCTACGAAATCGCGGCCAATCTGATGGACGCCGGCCTGGGCCAGAGCACCGTGGTGGGGTTGGGCGGCGACCGGGCGGTGGGGCTGTCCTTCGTCGACGTGCTGTCGCTGTTCGAGGCCGACCCGGCCACGGCGGCCGTGGTGCTGATCGGCGAGATCGGCGGCAACGCCGAGGAGGAAGCGGCGGCCTATATCACCGGCATGAAGAAGCCGGTGGTGGCCTACATCGCGGGCAAGAGCGCCCCGCCCGGGAAGAGGATGGGGCACGCCGGAGCCATTATCGAGCGGGGCCGGGGTACCTTCGCGGGAAAGGTGCAGGCCCTCGCCGGGGCGGGGGCGCAGGTGGCTTCCCTGCCGCACGAGGTACCCGGGCTGATCCGGAAGGTTTTGTATGCCTGAGGGGGGTTTACCTTGAATTCCTTGGACGAGATCCGGGTCCGGCTCGCCCCCTGGCGGGAAAAACTGGCGGCGACGCTGGCCAAGCGGCCCGGGCGCAAACAGCACTTTGCCACCGATTCCGGTCTCGATGTCGACACCGTCTACACCCCGCTCGACAACGGCAACCGGGAGTATTTGAACGACCTGGGGCTGCCCGGCGAATTCCCGTACACCCGCGGGGTCCAGCCCAACATGTACCGGGGGCGGCTTTGGACCATGCGGCAGTACGCCGGCTTCGGGACGGCCGCCGAGACCAACGAGCGTTTCAAGTACCTGCTGCAGCAGGGGCAGACCGGTCTCTCGGTGGCTTTCGACCTGCCGACGCAGATCGGCTACGACTCGGACCATCCCCTGGCCCTGGGCGAGGTGGGGAAGGTGGGCGTGGCCATCGACTCGCTGGCGGACATGGAAACGCTCTTTGCCGGCATCCCCCTGGACCAGGTGAGTACGTCCATGACCATCAACGCCCCGGCGGCCATCTTGCTGGCCATGTATATAGCGGTGGCCGAAAAGCAGGGCGTGCCGGCGGCCAAACTGAACGGGACCGTCCAGAACGACATCCTGAAGGAGTACGTGGCCCGGGGCACCTACATCTTCCCCCCGGCCCCCAGCATGCGCCTGGTCACCGACGTGTTCTCGTACTGCAGCCGCGAACTGCCCAACTGGAACACCATCTCCATCAGCGGCTACCACATCCGGGAGGCCGGTTCCACCGCCGCCCAGGAGATCGCCTTCACCCTGGCCAACGGCATCGCGTACGTGCAAGCCGCGGTAAGTTGCGGTCTGCCCGTGGATCAGTTCGCCCCGCGGCTCTCCTTCTTCTTCAACGCCCATTTGAACTTCTTCGAGGAGGTCGCCAAGTTCCGGGCGGCCCGGCGCCTGTGGGCCCGCGTCATGCGCGAGCGCTTCGGAGCCCGAGACCCGCGGTCCCTCATGTTGCGTTTCCACACCCAGACGGCGGGCTGCACCCTGACGGCGCAGCAGCCGGACACCAACATCATGCGGGTGGCCTTCCAGGCCCTGTCGGCGGTGCTGGGCGGCACCCAGTCCCTGCACACCAACTCGCGGGACGAGGCGCTGGCCCTGCCCAGCGAGGAATCGGTCCTGATCGCCCTGCGCACCCAGCAGGTCATCGCCTATGAGACCGGGGTGGCCGACACCGTCGACCCCCTGGGCGGTTCCTACTACGTGGAGAGCCTGACCGACCGGCTCGAGGCCGCCGCGCGCGAGTACATCGCGAAGATCGACGCCCTGGGCGGTTCCACCGGGGCCATCGAATACATGCAAAAAGAGATCCACCAGGCCGCCTACCGCTACCAGAAGGACATCGAGACCGGGGACAAGGTAGTGGTGGGCCTGAACAAGTTCACCATGCCCCCGGTGCCGGTCAAGGGCCTGCTCAAGGTGGATCCGGCCGTGCAGGAGAAGGAGACGGCCAAGCTGGCCGCCCTGCGCGCCGGACGGGACAACGCGGCGGTGCGGCAAGCCCTGGCGGAGTTGAAGACGGCGGCGGCCGGTCCGGAAAACCTCATGCCTCACTTTCTGGCCGGCGCCCGGGCCTACGCCACCCTGGGCGAAATGTGCGACGTGCTGCGCGAGGTCTTTGGCGAGTATCGCCAACAGGTCATGTTTTGAGGGGGTTGTTGGACATGCCGGACAAAATCCGGGTGCTGGTGGCCAAACCCGGCCTGGACGGCCACGACCGGGGCGCCAAAGTCATCGCCCAGGCTCTGCGCGACGCCGGGATGGAAGTGGTCTATACGGGCCTGCGCCAGACACCGGCCCAGATCGTCAACGCCGCCCTGCAGGAAGACGTGCGGGTTATCGGGCTTTCCAGCCTTTCGGGGGCCCATCTGCCCCTTTTCAAGGCCGTGACGGACCTCCTGAAGGAAAAAGGGGCCACGGACATCAAGGTGGTCGGCGGGGGCATCATTCCGGAAGAGGACGTACCGGAACTGAAGGCGGCGGGTGTGGCGGCAATCTTCACCCCCGGGACGACGACCACGGAGGTGGTGGATTTCATCCGCCGCCTGGCCGAAGAAAAGGACGATTCCAGCCCGCAGACCAAGCCCCCACTTCAAGTGGAGGGGTAATTGAGAAGGTCGAGGAAGGGGGAAATGGGCTTGAAGATCGATCACGTCGGAATAGCGGTCAAGAGCATCGACGCGGCCCTGGCCGTCTACGAAGGGATCCTCGGCCTGAAGGCGACCGGGGTGGAGGAAGTGGCCGGCCAGCAAGTGCGGGTGGCCTTCATACCCGTAGGGGAGTCCGAGGTGGAACTTTTGGAGTCCACCTCGCCGGACGGAGCCGTGGCCCGCTTCATCGAGAAAAACGGCGAGGGCATCCAGCACCTGGCCTTCAGGGTGGAAAACCTGCCGGAGCGCCTGGCCGGGTTGAAGGAACGCGGGGTGCGACTGATCGACGAGACGCCGCGCCCGGGGGCGGGGGGGGCCCGCATCGCCTTCCTGCACCCCAGGGCCACCGGCGGCGTGCTGATCGAGTTGTGCGAACGCGACTAGCGAGGAGGTATCGTAACCGTTGGATATGCATGAAAAGCTGGAGCAACTGGCCGCCTACCGGGCCAAACTGGCGGGAGGCGGCGGGGCGGCCCGGGTGGCCAAACAGCACGAGGCCGGCAAGAAAACGGCCCGGGAAAGGATCGACCTGCTTTTCGACCCCGGCACTTTCGTAGAAGTGGATGTCTTCGCCGGCGAGGAAGACATGGAGAACCTGGCCAACCCCGGGGAAGGCGTGGTCACCGGCTACGGCGACGTGGACGGGCGGCGCGTGTTCGTCTTCGCCCAGGACTTCACCGTGGCCGGGGGATCGCTGGGCCGGATCCACGCCGCCAAGATCTGCAAGGTGCTGGACATGGCCGTGAAGGTAGGCGCCCCGGTGGTCGGCCTGAACGACTCGGGCGGGGCCCGTATCCAGGAGGGCGTCGACGCCTTGAACGGCTATGGTTCGATCTTCTTCCGCAACACCATCGCCTCGGGGGTGGTGCCCCAGATCTCGGTGATCCTGGGGCCCTCGGCCGGCGGCGCGGTCTACTCCCCGGCCCTGACCGACTTCATCTTCATGGCCGCGGGCACCGGGCAGATGTTCATTACCGGGCCCCAGGTGATCAAGGCCACCACCGGGGAGGACGTGACCATGGAGGCCCTGGGCGGGGCGGCCACCCACAACCAGACCAGCGGTGTGGCCCACTTCCTGGCCCAGAACGAAGAGGAGTGCCTGGCCCAGGTGCGTACCCTGCTCGGCTACCTCCCTTCCAACAACCTGGAGGAGGCGCCCGCTTTCGAGCCGGCCCCTCCGGCCGGCTCGCCCGACGAACTTCTGGAGATCGTGCCCACGGACCCCAACCGGGGCTACGATGTGCGCGAGGTCATTCGCCGGGTGGTGGACGGCGGCGATTTCTTCGAAGTCCACGCCCTTTACGCCACCAACGCCGTGGTGGGCTTCGCCCGCCTGGAGGGACAGTCCGTGGGCATCATAGCCAACCAGCCCCGCTTTCTGGCCGGCTGCCTGGATATCAACGCCTCGGACAAGATTGCCCGTCTGGTGCGTTTCTGCGACTGCTTCAACATACCGATCGTAACCTTTATGGACGTGCCGGGCTTCCTGCCGGGCACGGCCCAGGAGTACGGGGGCATCATCCGGCACGGCGCCAAGATGCTCTACGCCTACTCCGAAGCCACAGTGCCCAAGGTGACGGTCATCCTGCGCAAGGCTTACGGGGGCGCCTACCTGGCCATGTGTTCCAGTTCCCTGGGCGCCGACGCGGTGTACGCCTGGCCCACGGCCGAAATCGCCGTGATGGGCCCGGAAGGCGCGGTCAACATCGTGTACCGCCGCGAGATCGCCGAAGCGGACGATCCCCCGGCCATGCGCGCCAAACTCACGGCCTCTTACCGCGACCGCTTCGCCAATCCCTACGTGGCGGCGGCGCGGGGCTTCGTGCTGGACGTCATCGATCCGCGCGAGACGAGAAGGGTGCTGGCGGGCGCCCTGGCCGCCTTCTCCGCCAAGCGTGAAACGCGGCCGCGCAAGAAGCACGGCAACATCCCGCTGTAGGGACCGGAGGGGGAGGCGGCCAGTGTTTTTCGTACGCAATACGGGACCGGACGGTCCGGGCACCGGAGAGAGGGAAATCCCCCTGGCGGCCGTTTTGGCCGCAGTATTGGCGACTGTCGAACAGGAGACCGCCCCGCCGCGCGGGCCGGGGCATCCGGGCATGCCGGCGTGGAAGCGGGCGGCCCTTTGGGAACTGATGAACACGGGAACGAGAGACTACGTCTGAAACAGGCCAGTGGCTGGAGGGATCAGGTAACGGATGAAAAGATTCAGAGTAACGGTTAACGGACAGACCTTCGAGGTGGAAGTGGAAGAGGTGCGCGGCGCCGGGCAACCGGTCGTCCGCCCGGCGGCACCACCGGTGTATACGGCGCCTTCCCCGCCGCCGGCGGCGCCGGCCCCGGGCCCGGCTCCCGCCGCCGCCCCGGCGGCGCCCAGACCGGCGGCTGCGGCCGGCGCGGTGACGGCGCCCATGCCGGGCGTGATCAACTCCCTCAAGGTGAAGGAAGGTGACGCCGTCCGCGCGGGAGACGTGTTGCTGATTCTGGAAGCCATGAAGATGGAGAACGAGATAACGGCGCCCGCCTCCGGCACGGTCCGGCAGGTAGCCGTGGCGGCCGGACAGAGCGTCAATTCCGGGGACACCCTGGTGGTCATCGGATAGGGAAGGGGACTGGGTTATGGGACGTAAGAAGATAACCGTCGTCGGGGCGGGCAACGTCGGAGCGACCTGCGCCCACTGGGCCGTGGCCAGGGAACTGGGGGACGTGGTGCTGATCGACGTGGTGGAGGGCGTGCCGCAGGGCAAGGCGCTCGACCTGATGGAGGCCGCCCCCGTCGAGGGATTCGATTGCCGCGTTACCGGTACCAACGACTACCGGGACACGGCCGGATCGGACGTGGCCGTCATCACGGCCGGGGTGGCCCGCAAGCCCGGGATGTCCCGGGACGACCTGCTGAACATCAACAACAAGATCGTGGGCGACGTGGCGGCCAGGATCGCCGAATTTTCGCCGGACGCCTTCCTGATCGTGGTGACCAACCCGCTGGACGTCATGACCTACACGGCCTGGAAACGTTCCGGGTTCCCGGCCCACCGGGTCATGGGCATGTCCGGGGTGCTGGATTCGGCCCGCTTCCGCACCTTCGTGGCGCTGGAGTTGGGCATTTCCTTCGAGGATGTCTCCACCTTCGTCATGGGCGGCCACGGCGACGACATGGTGCCGCTGGTACGCTATACCTACGCGGGGGGGATCCCCGTCAGCCAACTGCTGCCGGCCGACAGGATCGAGGCCATGGTGCAGCGGACCAGGCAGGGCGGGGCCGAGATCGTGAACTACCTCAAAACGGGCAGCGCCTTTTACGCACCTGGAGCGTCGGTGGTGCAGATGGTGGAGGCCATCCTGAAGGACAAGAAGCGCATCCTGCCCGTGGCCGCCTACCTGAACGGGGAATACGGGGAGAAGGATATCTTTCTGGGCGTGCCGGCGGTTGTCGGGGCCGGCGGCGTGGAGCGGGTCCTGGAAATCGAACTGGACCCCCACGAGAAGGAAATGTTCGCCAAATCCGTCGCTTCCGTGCGCCGGCTGTTGACCCAGACCGGATCTTAACGCAGAGAGGGGCCATAGCCAGACTTATGTCAACTGAAGGCCGCAAGGTAAAGATCACCGACACCACCATGCGCGACGGGCACCAGTCGCTTTTGGCCACCCGGATGAAGACGGCGCACATGCTGCCCATCGCCGAAAAGGTGGACCAGGTGGGTTTCCACTCCCTGGAGGTTTGGGGCGGAGCCACCTTCGACACCTGCATGCGTTTTCTCGGCGAGGACCCCTGGGAACGCCTGCGGGTGTTGCGCCGCCACTACAGGACGCCGCTGCAGATGCTGTTGCGCGGCCAGAACGTGGTGGGTTACAAGCATTACCCGGACGACGTCCTGGTGGAATTCATCAAGAAGACGGTGGCCAACGGTCTGGACATCTTCCGCATCTTCGACGCCTTGAACGACGTCCGCAACATGCAGAAGGCCATCGAAACGGTCAAGGCCGAGGGCAGCCACGCCCAGGCCACCGTGGTCTACACCATCAGCCCGGTGCACGACCTGGAGTTCTACGTCAAGACCGCCAAGGTGCTGGAGGACATGGGGGCCGACTCCATCTGCCTCAAGGACATGGCCGGCATCCTGGCCCCCGGACCGGCCTACGACATCGTCAAGGCCTGGAAGGAGCAGTTGAAGATTCCGGTGCAACTGCACTGCCACTACACCAGCGGCATGGCCTCCATGGCCTACCTGAAGGCCGTGGAGGCGGGAGTGGACGTGATCGACTGCGCCGTTTCCACCATGGCCCTGCAGACCTCCCAGCCGGCCACCGAGGTCATGGTGGCGGCGCTCCGCGATACCCCCTGGGACACCGGCTTCAACCTGTCCCTTTTGAAGGAGATCGCCGGCTACTTCAAGGAGGTGCGCAAGGACTACGCCTCCTTCGACCTGGCCGCCATCAGCGCCGACGTGGACGTGCTGATCAACCAGATACCCGGAGGCATGGTCTCCAACTTCATCTCCCAGCTGAGCCAGGCCGGGGCCCTGGACAAACTGGAGGAAGTGCTGGCCGAGGTGCCGCGGGTGCGGGAGGATTTCGGCTATCCGCCGCTGGTCACCCCCACCAGCCAGATCGTGGGTACCCAGGCCGTCATGAACGTGTTGATGGGCGAACGCTACAAGATGGCCACCAACGAAAGCAAGCAGTATATGCGCGGCTACTACGGGCGGCCGCCGGCCCCCATCGACGAGGCGGCCCGCAAGAAGATCATCGGCGACGAGGAGCCGATCACCTGCCGCCCGGCCGACCTGCTGCCGCCCGGTCTCCCGGAGGCCAAGGAACTGGTCGCCGCCTACATGCAGAAGGAAGAGGACATTCTTTCGGCGGCCATCTTCCCCCAGGTAGCCCCCGGGTTCCTCCAGGAACGCCTGGCCAGGAAGATCGCGGTCGACCTGAACCTGGCCAAGGAGTCCAGCGTGTTCTATCCGGCGTAGGAACCGGTGTGTCGAAAAAAGGCCCGTCCCTTGCCGGGGACGGGCATCGTTTTGTACGGAGGGTGTCGAGAGCGGGCACCTGGTTCGGAGCGCGGCCTTTGTCAGCTTCGATTTCCTCCCCACGGATAAATCCGGGGGATTCCGGGGCCGAACCCTTGGTTCTTGATCCGCGTATCCCCCCGCTGGATAACGGGTGGCTCATGAACATCACCTTGGCCAAGAGCGTTCTGATCGCCGGCGCTTGGGCCTTCGTACTGCCAACAGAACCGTCCAAAGCCCAACAACCGTGTCGCCGATGTCATCGGTTGAACACAATTATCAGATAGACCGTTGCTGTTGCGTACCTCCTCAGCGGTTTTTGGCCGGCCAAAGACGGAGCTTTTTCGTGGCTGCGCCCAAAGCGGCCACGCTATCCGCACCGGTACCGGACGACGCGGAGTCTTTCGGACATTCGCCGCGGATCTTCCCGATGTAGTAATGGGCTTCCCGTATCATGTGGTCGAGAAGAAGCGCCGGCAGGATGCCGAGCACCCTGCACTCCTCCACGTCGCATTTCAGTTTGCCCATGTATTCGATGAACTCTTGCGAGGTCGTCGTGGCCTCGCGGTTGAGGTAGATCAGGTTGGCCAGGCATTCCGGCCGGCTTTTGATCATTTTACCGTAGGAATAGGCCTTGTAGAAGAGGGCCATGAACAGTTTCTTGAATTCCCGGGCCCTGGTGAGAATGATCGCTTCGACCGGGTCCAGCAGCATCAGGATGGCGTCGGCATGGGCGGTAAAATTCCACAACCACATGAGGTGTTCGTGCATGTCCTGCAGGACCGGGTTTTTCTCGGGGATAACGTGGTCGAGAATCAGGAGGAATTCCCGGGCTTCGTCTATGGTTTCCTCCAGGACGAGCGGCGGCAGGTTGAAGCCGACACTGCAGGTGAGCAGCCGGTGCAGCACGTCCTGCTGGTACTTCCGGAAATCTTCCACGCGGTTGCGGATCTCGGACAGTAGTTTTTCCGGTAAACCGCCCGCGACCCGTTGGCGCAGGTCGGCGAAGACACCCGCGTAGTATTGGGCTTCCTTGGCATCGGCCTTCTCGGACGGCGGAAAGGCCAGGTACATGAATTGGCCGTGGTCGCGCAGGATGGCCAGCCAGAACAGGCACTCTTCCTTGAGCTCAAAGTAACCCTCGGTTTCGGGCATGATATTTCCCCTCCTCGCTAACAGGATATGACGGCATGGGAACATCTGCCATGGCGTTTTCGGGTCGACGGGAAACGTGCAACCACCCGCCGGCCATAAATGACCGTTGGCCCGCCGGTCATTGCCGGGGCGGACGGGGAACGGTAAGCTTACAGGGGAGGCTTGGCGGATGGTTGGGGCGGGGGACGGACATCCCGGGGCCAGGATCAGCGTGCCCCTGGTTTTGGAACGGCGGGACCGGGTGGAATGGATGGCCATGCAGTTGGCCATGAGCAGGACCAAGGAGGAGGAGGAAGCCCTTAAGCGCGCCTTGCGGCAGGTGCCGGGATTCCGGGTCGCCGTCACCGAAGCCGGCGGCACGGACCGGGAAATCGCCGAGAAGCTGCATCATGGCGTGGTCGGCGCCGCCCTGAACAATGGCGTGGTAAGCAAAAGGCCGGAGGAATTGCATGCCCTGTTGCACGCCACCCTGGAAGCGGAGCGGGGAATGCTGGTGGACATTCCGCGGGGAGTGAGCCTGGCGCTCAAGGTCGGCATCGCCGCCCGCGACGAATGGCTGGCGGTGGCCATGTTCGGCCAGTCGGCCCTCCACGTCGTCACCAACCACTGGCGGGCCGGGCTGGGGGTGATGCACCTCAACCACCGGTAGAAGTTTTCTGTAGGCTGGGAAAGAGTGATCGAGAGAAGCCTATACAGTGCGGGGCTTCTTTTGTTTTTCGTCGATAACTGGGCGAAGGAGGTGGGTCGGCCTCGCTCCGACGTCGCAACGCATCGGGCTTTGGAGTGGGCCGTCGCGTTTGAACCTGGTCGAGGTATTGTTGGAACGGGAGAGAGTATCGCAAGCCAAGACGGCGATAGCGTTCGAGGGGCACCCTTATACCTACGGGCAACTGAAGGCAACGGTCTACGAGCATGCCGCCCTGCTGGCGCGCCTGGGGGTGCGCCAGGGGGACCGGGTGGCGCTGCAACTGCCCAAGTCCATGGAATTCATTTACCTGCATCTGGCGGTCCTGTCGGCGGGGGCCGTAACCTTGCCGCTCAATCCGGCCTACACCGCGGAGGAAACCGCCTACTTCCTGCATGACTCCGGCAGTGCGCTCCTGTTTACGGACCGGGCCGGAGCGCAGCGGGCCGGCAACCGGACGGAAACCATCCGGACGGTGCTGGTCGACGAACCAGGAACGGATCACTATAGGTCGCTGGTGGAGCGGAGCAGGGCGGAGAAAGGACCGGAGTCCAAGCCGGCCTACTCCACCCGGGCCGATGACCCGGCCATGATCTGCTACACCTCGGGGACCACCGGCAAACCCAAGGGGGCGGTGATCACCCACCGCAACCTGGTGTCCAACACGGCCGCCCTGTACGAGGCCTGGCGGTGGACGCAGGAGGACGTGTTGCTCCACGTGCTGCCCCTTTTTCACGTCCACGGACTGTGCGTGGCCCTGCACGGCGCCCTCCATGCCGGTGCCACCGTGGTCATGCACGAAAAGTTCGACCCGGTGCGGGTGTGCCGCGCCATGGAAGAAGAGAAATGCACCGTGTTCATGGGGGTACCGACCATCTACGCGCGCCTTGGACCGGAGTTGGCCATTCGGCGCCCGGATCTGTCTTCGATGCGGGTCTTCATTTCCGGTTCGGCTCCCTTGAAAGAGCACCTCTTCGCTTCCTTCCGGGAACTGACCGGCTTCCCGATCCTGGAGCGTTACGGCATGACCGAGGCCCAGATGATCGCCTCCAATCCCTACGACCCGGAACGCCGGATCCCCGGTAGCGTCGGCTACCCTCTGCCCGGGGTGTCCGTCCGGGTGGTGGCGGCCAGCGGCGACGATGCGGCCCCCGGTGACGTGGGGGAAGTGTGGGTCAAGGGTGACAATGTGTTTCAGGGCTATTGGGGAAGGCCGGCAGAAACGGCCCGGGCCAAGGACGGAGCATGGCTCAAAACCGGCGACCTGGGCTACCGGGACCCCCGGGACGGGGGGCGGCTCTATCTGGTGGGTAGGGCCCGGGAACTGATCATATCCGGCGGTTTCAACGTCTACCCGAAGGAGGTGGAAAACATCCTGGATAACCACCCGGCGGTCCGGGAATCGGCCGTCTTCGGCCTGGAGGACCCGGACCTGGGCGAAAGAGTCGTAGCCGCGGTGGTGAGCGAAGACGGAGCGGAAGAGGTGACGGGCGAAGAACTGGTGGCTCATTGCCGGGAACATCTGGCCGGCTACAAGTGTCCGAAAGAGATTCGCTTCGTTCCGGAACTGCCCAGGAACGCCATGGGCAAGGTGCAAAAGCAGGTGCTGAAGGACATGTTCGACCGGTGACCGGCCGAACTTGCCGCGGAAGAAGCACTGTGCCCCGCTGTTGATGATTTTCTCATGGAGGTGGTAGCGGTGTCGACGGAACTGGGAACCGTCCCGGTCATACCGGTCAAGTCCCGGTTGACCGGCCAGCAGATTGGGGGATTTTTTGCGGCCTGGACCGGATGGCTGCTCGACGGCATGGATTCCGTCATTTACGCCCTGGTATTGTCGCCCGCCATGGTCGAACTGCTGCCCAAATCGGGCATCAAAGTATCGGTGGGGAATGTGGGGCTGGCCGGGTCGGCCCTGTTCGCGCTTTTCCTGGTCGGTTGGGGATTGAGTTTCCTCTGGGGTCCGCTGGCCGACCGTTTCGGACGGGCCAAAGCCCTCATGTTCACCATCCTGGTCTACTCGGTGTTCACCTTCGCCAGCGGCCTGGCCCAAAACATCTGGGAACTGGCCCTGTTCAGGATGCTGGCCGGCATCGGCATCGGCGGGGAATGGTCGATGGCCGGCACCTACGTGGCCGAAGCCTGGCCGGAAGACCGGCGGAAGATGGGAGCCGGCTACCTGCAGACCGGCTACTACTTCGGTTTCTTTGTCGCGGCGGCCCTGAACTATACCGTGGGGGCCCGTTACGGCTGGCGGGCCATGTTCTTCCTCGGCCTGATACCGGCCCTGGTTTCCTTCTGGGTCCTCTTCGGCGTCCGGGAGCCGGAAAGATGGAAGCACACCGCGGCCAAGGCCGCCGGGAGAGCGAGGCTGGCCGTCATCTTGGACCGGAAATACCGCCGCCGGACGATAGTCAACTCCGCCCTTTTGACGGTGGCGATCATCGGCCTGTGGGCCGGTTCGGTATACGAGCCCACCGCCGTGACCATGATCAGCCAGAGAAGCGGTCTCTCCGCCGTGGCGTCGGTGCACATGGTTTCCTACGCCACCGGGCTTCTGTCGATCGGGACCATCCTCGGCTGCGTCCTGTTGCCGGTACTGGCCGAAAGAGCGGGACGCCGGACCGCCTTGGCCGTCTATTTCCTGATCATGCTGCTTGCCATCATCCTCTCTTTCGGCTGGGCCTTTTACCTGCCCGGGGGACTGAGCGTCTTCATGGTCATTCTGTTTTTCCTCGGTCTGGGAGGGGGCAACTTCGCCGCCTTCAGCCTGTGGCTGCCGGAACAGTACGAAACCGGTGTGCGGGCGACGGCCTTCGCCTTCTGCACATCGGTGGGGCGCTTCATCGGGGCGGCGGCCACCTTTGCCATCGGCGCCCTGGTAAAAGCCATGGGAACCCTGGGCACCCCGGTGGCCTGGACTTCGGTCGCTTTTCTCATCGGTCTGCTGATCATACCGCTGGCCGTGGAAACCAGGGGAACGGTGTTGCCGGAGTAGAAAGGCGCCCCGGCCCGGCGAACCTCCGGTGCCGCCAGCCAAAAGACCCGGGACCCCGGGGTCGCCCCGGGGTCCCTGTTATTATCAGGCCTTCAGTCAGCACCTCAGGTGTCGCGGTCGAAGCGGTGGGAGCACCTGGGGCAGGTCACCGTGATGCGGCCTTTCCCGGTGGGCACGCGCAGCTTCTGGGAGCATTCCGGACAGCGGACCGTGCGGTGGTCCACCAGTTGCAGGACCCGGTCCTGGTCCAGGCCCACCACCATGTCCTCGCCGATCAAAAAGGCCGGCACGCCCATGACGTTTCGGGCCGCCAGTTCGCGGGCGGCCCCGGGGTCCCGGCTGACGTTCTTCTCCTCGTAGTGGATGGAATGGCGGGAAAGAAACTCTTTCGCCCGGACGCAGTGCGGTCAGGTGTCGCTGGAAAAGAGGGTGACCTTTTTCATCCGCGCATCTCCTCTCCGTGGTCGGAATGCTTTTTTCTATCTTACCCCGATAGGGCACGCAAGGCAAGGGTTGCGACGTGAAGACCCTGTGGCGCTGGTATTCATCAGTGTGGCGGCGGGCAAAGGATATCATTAACGTGCTTTTGTTCCGCGAGGAGAAGTACAAGCCAGCGGCGGCAGGCGGGTTGCCGCCGGTTAGGAGCGAAACCATTTTGACGGACATGTTTGGCGTCGTCGACCGGGTAGCTGAACTTCTGACCGTGGCAGGTTTGTGGCGGGGAGGGGGAACGGAAATGGGGCTCGCCCCGGGGG
>Ga0078972_1005122_pt1 | contig 30157 bp, 22 predicted proteins | sample YelNatPaOPGAMG01_FD_67568 | JGI IMG/M metagenome (GOLD analysis project Ga0078972, IMG submission 67568) | Hot spring thermophilic microbial communities from Obsidian Pool, Yellowstone National Park, USA - OP-RAMG-01 (SPADES assembly) (version 2) | ecosystem: Environmental > Aquatic > Thermal... | reverse complement strand
TAAAATGAGGCGCTCCTTTCCCCGGGCTGCGCTGCGCTTGCCCTGGGCTGGAACACCGCCGCCCCGTCGGGGCGGCTCGCCACGGGGAGCACCGGCCGCTGACCGGTCCGTTTCGGCGGCTCACCGAAACCTGACGCCATGGTGCATGCTCCATGCTGTAGCGCGCGCCAGCGTTTGGACTGCGGCGGCCTTGCCGCCGCTTTCCATGGCCAAGTCACAATCGCAAGCTGCCCAAAGGCTCGATCAGTCTGCCGAGTGCCAGGGGGCGATCGCTTCGAACGCGCCCGCTTGCTGGGCGTCTGCCATGGGCACACCGGGGGGCTAGCGGGTCACCGCCTTTGAAAGTGCAACTCGGATCGAGCGGTTGCTTATGGGTTCTGCAGGCCGCGATAGAAGCGTTTGGGCCGGGACAAGATGTTGCTTTCCAAGTAAGTAAAGGTGCCGCTGGGCGTGCTGGTGGTCAGTAAGCTGATCCAGTTGGTCAGATCGTGTGACCGCTGAAGCGTAAAGGGGTAGTTGGGCGTGGCGTGGACTTGAAAACTGAAAGTGCCCGCAGCGGCCACTTGCTGCGTCAGCACCATCGACAGCAGCAACCGATAATTGAGCCGCAGGGTGCCTGTGGCGCCGTTGACGCCGTCCACAGCAATGAAATACACCGTGTCATTGGTCGCGGGGAAGTTGACCTGGCTGGTCATGCCGTCAGGGCCGCTGTTATTGTCGCAGGCTACAAGCTGGAGGGTGGCAAACTCGGTGCCCGGCCCGGTATAGACCGCCAGGACGGTATCGTAATCGCTGCCGAGGGTGTCCACGTGCAGCGTGCCGTTGGTGGGCGCGATGTAGTAATACCATACCGAGGCGCCTCCAACCACGCCGCAATGGACCGGTTCCCCGGGCTCACTCACAGCTCCGTAAGTATGGAACACTTGCGAGCCGGCGTAACCATGGATCAGCGACTGAGCCGCCAGAGGCGGCTTTGGTAATGGCGCAGGGCCAGCCGGCGCAGACAGGCCGCGCACTGCATCCGCCAGCTTGTCGGCAAACAGGTTGGTGGCCACCGGCCCGTCTGGCTCGACCAAGCTGATCTGCAGCAGCGCTGGCCGGCTATCCAGGGATTGGGCGCCGCGGATCAGCCGCACAAAATACACACCCGCATCGGTCAGTTGCGCGTTTTGAATGGTTAGCACCGGTTCGTTGCCCAGGCTCACAGGCTGGCCGTTGTGAAACCACTGATAGCTCCAGCCGACGTCTTGGGTGGCCAGGATGCTAAACGTGACCCTGTTGGAGAGGCTGGTCAGCACACTTTGCGGCTGCTGCAAAATGACCGGCAACGGCTCGGCCCCAATCTCCAACGTCCAGCTCAAGACAATGTCGCCTGCCTGGCCATTGAACCCGTCGATAGCGATGTGATACAGCCTGCCGCGCACAGCGTTGAATCGGATTTGGCTACACAAAAACCCAGCGCTGTCATCGTCGCTGGCCACCTCCGTCAACTGGTCCACACTGGACCCCACATACGCCGCCAGCAGCGTATCAAACCCGCTGCCGCTGGTTCGGAACGTCACCACCCCATCGTCCAAGGCACGCCAAGCCAGCCACACCGAATGGCCTCCAGGCTTGCCGTAATGCAGCGGTTCGCCTGGCTCGACTCCTGCCCCGCGGTTGCTAGCTCGGCCTACGCCCACCGGATCGGCCAGCTCGACTTGGTTGGTGAACAGGTCCTGCAGATTCAACTCCGGCAAAACCACCCATACCGGCACCTCCGGACTGCTCACTGCTCCGAGCAGATTCTCAACGACCACACTGTAACTGCCGGAATCGTCGGGTCGAACTGCTGGCAAGCGCAGGATCGGTTCATGGGCGTCGGGGATGAACACGCCGTTGCGCCGCCAGTAATATCGCAGCGGCCCGGTGCCCTCGGCTGCCACCGTTAGCACCACTTCCTCGCCCACCGCGACCACGGTGGGTTGAGGCGGTTGGGTGATCCGCGGCGGTTCCAGCACCGTCAAGAAGGCCGGCGCGCTGATCGCCGACCCGAACTGATTCGTCACGACCACCCGATACTCGCCGGCTTGGGCACTTTGGGCGTTGGACACGGTGAGCGTGGGCCCGGCGGCTAACGCTGTGGGCAACGCCATGCCGTTGAACAACCATTGAAAACCCAGGGGCTGGGCGCCCAGGGCTTGCACGCTGAAGTGTGCTGGCTCCCCGGCTCGCACGGTCAGATCCACCGGCTGCTGCACAATCAGCGGCTCAGTCACCACGCGCAGCCGGGCTATCGCACTGGTGACCACGCCAAAACTGTTGCTTACCCAGACCCAGTAAGGGCCAGCGTGAGCTAATTGCGCCTTGGGCAACACCAGCACCGGGTTGGTGGCGCCGGCGATCCGGTTGGTGTTATGCCACCACTCAAACCACACCGGCGGGCTGGCCAGCACGTGCACCGAAAAGACCGCGCGCTCGCCCAGGCCCACCATCAGGTCTTCTGGTGGCCGGATGATCCGGGGTGCAGGGCTCAAATACACCATGGCTGCGCGGCCTTGCGTCAGCGTCGGCACGGTGTTCCAGCTACCAGCCTGGAACCGGTGCACTGTCGTGGCCGCATCAGCGGGGTTGACCGGCACCTCGGGCAAAGGCCGGTCAAACATGTAGATCATGTCGCCATCTTGGGGCGGGACTCCGAGCGCCTCGACGAAACCGCAGGTGCCCAACTGCCGACACCCAACCAAGTTCAGCCCAGGCACAAGATTGCTTCGGGGTTGCGCTGGAGGGGTTAGCCCGACCACGGTCACTTCCCATGGCCGGTCCACATACACCAATGCACCTTGGCCGGGTGCCAGCACCCCAGCTTGAGGGGTCGGCGAGCGCCAGCCCATACCCGACACATACCGCGCTGGCGGATCGAACTGTTGGGTGATCGGGTTCCACTGGATGCACAGCGCACCTTCGGGCATCCATGGGAACAGCTCGTCCAACGCGTTATCGGCCACTTCAAGCGGCACGCTCACCGCGTTGTAGCCCGGCTCGAGCACTAACCTGAAGCTAGCCTCTTGGTTCGAGCCTGGGCTAGCGGCTGCAACGCCAGCCAACAGGCATGCAATCCAAACCGTTGTTCTCATAACCCTGGCCCCATGGGACCGCCCGGACGCAAGCAAGCTCGCTCCGTCCAGCAGCAATCCATGGGCTTCATGCACAGTTAATCTAATCCAGCTTGCAAAACTTTGCCACAGCCGAAATGGCCGCCTCTCAGCGTTTCTAGCCTCGATGCAAACCCCGACCAATCAGAGGGAGCCCGGAAAAAAAGCCGGAGTGCGCCCGGTTCTGCGGCTGGACTCAGGCCTCATCCGTAGCGCAAGCCTTTGGAGCATGGCGCATGCACGGTGGGAGAGGCGCGGCATGGAGCCAAGGGTCGGAAGCTGGGGGTTGGTCAGTCCCAACGGGGCTGCGGTGCAGCGCTGGATTGCCTCGCTGGGCGGTTCTTGCGACACTGCGCAGCGTGAACATCGAGCTGATTACTACCGGGACCGAACTGCTGCTGGGCCGGGTGCAGGACACCCACCAAGCCTGGCTATGCCGGCAGCTTGCTGACCACGGTTACACCGTGCATCGACACACCACGGTGAGCGATTCGGGCCCGGCTATCCAGCAGGCGGTGCGCGAAGCGGCCGCACGGGCTGACTTGGTGATTGTGACAGGTGGTTTGGGCCCGACTAGCGACGACCGGACACGCGAACTGATTGCGCAATGGTTAAGCCGACCGCTGGTCGAAGACCCGGCCTTGCTGGCGCATATCGAGCGATTCTTTGCCGAGCGCAATCGGCCTGTGCCCGAGCGCGCTCGAGTCCAAGCCCTCATCCCCCAAGGGGCCACGCCGCTGCCTAATCCGTTGGGCACCGCCGCCGGGTTAGTGCTGGAGTTCCCGCCCAGGCCGGGCAGTGACCGACCAGGACTGCTGATTTTGCTGCCAGGCCCGCCCCGTGAATTGCGCCCCATGTTCACCCAACAAGTGCTACCGCTGCTTCAAACCCGTTTCCCTTTGGAGGAAGCGTTTGTCTGCCTGACCTTGCGCACCACTGGCTTGCCTGAGTCGCAGGTTGAACAGACCATCGCAGGCCCCCTTCAATTCCTGGTGGCTGCGGGCTTGGAGCTGGGCTACTGCGCGCGGCCGGGCGAGGTGGACGTGTGGCTGGCTGCGCGCGGGCCGGCTGCGGCGCGGTTGGTGCGGGAAGCTGAAGGCCTGGTGCGGCAGTTGCTCGGGCCCGCTGTGTATGGCGTCAATGACGAAACCTTGGAACAGGTGGTTGTGCGGTTACTGACCGAGCGCCGGCGCACGTTGGCGTTGGCAGAGTCATGCACAGGCGGCTTCATTGGCCATCGACTCACCAACGTGCCGGGCGCCTCGGCGGTGTTCTTAGCTGGCTTGGTCGTTTACTCCAATACGGCTAAGCAAGCGTTCCTGGGCGTGAAGGCTGAAACCTTGGCCGCTCACGGCGCGGTCAGCGAGCCGGTCGCGCGCCAGATGGCTGAAGGCGCCCGGGCGCGCACGGGAGCTGACTACGCCGTGGCGGTCACCGGCATCGCCGGGCCAACCGGTGGCTCACCCGAAAAACCGGTTGGCACCGTGTTCTTAGCCGTGGCCGGGCCAACCCAAACCTTGGCCGAGAAACGGTTTAATCCCTGGGACCGCGAGACTTTCAAACACGTCACCGCCCAACAAGCGCTGGACCTAATCCGACGGACCGTCACTAGCGAGCCAACTTCCAGTCCGTGACCATGCCCAGCCCACCTGGGCGATCCTTGCCTGGGCCAGTTGGAGCGGGGGCTCATGCTTCCACGGGGCTTGCGCGGCCAGCTCCAGCGAATCAGCGATCCGCAGCCACCGCTGCGCAGCGGGCGCACCCAAACGCCCCGAAGCAGGTCCGCACGGGTAGTCATCAGCGCCATTGCAGGCTCGGTTGCTCGGTAAGCCGCGCTTGACCTGCAGGTTGCACGAGGATCTGGCACGTGTTCATGACCTGCCTTCGCGCCGGTCAGCAAATGCCGCGCAAAGCAGCAGAGCAGTGCACATCGCCATCAGGCATGCCCCGATGATGTTTAAACCAATCGGAACAATCTTGAACGGCACCAGTCTCACCGCTATCCACATGAGCACCGGCATGAAAACCGTGGTCAGCAAGCCCAGTGCACAGGATACCATAACCAACACGCCCACATTCGGATAGCGCCTGCGATGGCTATAGGCGACCAGCAACCCGATTATCCAAGTGATCAACTCGGGGACCGAATAGGCCCATGCTTTCAGCAAGACAGCTATCATAGAAGCATCATGTTCCATAAATCCAGGTGCCAACTATTGTCTAAAGCTCGCCCAAGTGCCGCTGGGCTCTGGGCGGGTGTGACCACATGATCGCTCCTGCGCGCCACACGGACTTGCAGCCGGGCCCCCGCGCCTCACAGCCTTCTCACGAGCCCCGCACTAATAGGCAGATTGCCAGCGCCGCACCGAACAACACCATGCGCCAGCCCCAGCGGTAATGGCGCCGGCGCTGCTCCGGCACCGACGCCAAACCGAATGTGAAAAATCGGCCCTGCCGATACACGGGAAACTTGGCGTACCCGATCAGCCACCCGCCCACGATCATCAAAATGAAGCTCGCCACCAAGAAGCTTAGCCGTGTCCACTTAGTCAACCGCATCAAAAGCCACAACAGCCGCCCTGCTAACAAGCCAGCAGCAACCACGATCAAGGTTCCCCAATGCTCCAAGAAGGTCTCCCACCCGTTGCTGTGGCTTTGGCGCTCCATGGTGACTCAGGATCGATCAGCGATTGGGCCCCCCAAGCACAATGAAATGAACCAAGCGCCTGAGCATGAACGTGGCTGGCCCGGCTCCAGGACGAGGCGCCGTTTGGCTGGCTCCGCACGATTACCCGTGCCAGTCATAGGTCGAGGTTGCCCCTGGAAGGATGCCAAAAGCAAGCTGCAGGTTTGAACCAGCGGCGGCTACGCACTGGCCCAGTGACCCTTGTAGCCGCCGGCATGAGCCGGCGGAAGGATTGTAAGTAGCCGCCGACGTCAGTCGGCGGATCCATCCGCCAAACCCAGCAGCTCCGCGCCCGCCTTGGCCGGCTGAATCCTGGTGGGACCTTGCACCTCAGCTTCAACCCGGCACCCAGCGGTGAGGTCTGTTGCCTCGCGGTGCAGGCGGATGGCAAGATTCCGGTGGGCGGCGCGTTCACCAATCTGGCTGGGCAGCGCCGCGCCTACCTCGGCCGGCTGCATGACACCGTACCGGCCACCGAGTCGCTGAGTTTTGACGATTCCAGCATCACCTGGCTGCGGGGCGGCGCCAGCCCGGAGCTGTGGCGCACCAGCTTCGAGGCCTCTGTTGACCAAGCCGACTGGGTTGCTCTGGGCCAAGGGACACGGATTGCCGGAGGCTGGCAGTTGACAGGGCTGGGCTTGCCGCCCCACGCCTGTGTTCGCGCCAGGGGATTCGTTTCCGGAGCAGGCCGCTCAGAGTGGTTTGTAGAGTCGCTGAGCACAGCTAGTGCCCCGATTCGGCTGAGCCTGGTGCGCAGTGGAGCGGAGGTGGTGCTGAGCTGGACGGGCGGCTGCGGTCCGTATCAGGTGCAGCAGAGCACGAACCTGGCCGACCCCAACGGCTGGACGGATCTGGGCGCGGCGCTGACGACCAACCACCTCGTGTTGCCCATTGGCTCTGGCCACCTGTTCCTGCGGGTGCGCGAACCCTGATGAGCTGCTAAAGACCCGAACCTGCAAATCGGGCACCTGACGAAGTCTCGCATCGCATACAAAGCGATGCCGCGAATGGGTTTGGCGCTTGGGCAAATGCGGGGCATCGAGCATGGGGCATGGAGCGTGGAGCATGGAGCGTGGGGGATGGAGCATGGGGTAGCCGGCGCCGTAAGGCGGCGCACATCAGCCTAGGGCAAGCGCGGCGCTGGGCTCGGCAGGCGTGGGCATGATGCATCAACCACAAAGACACAAAGGCCACAAAGAGACACAGACTCGAGAGATCCTGGCCCTTTAGCGTCTTTGCCGGGGCCTCTGCCTGCCGGTAGGGAGGCCGAAACCCGAGCGGCCAGCGGCCAGTGCTCCCGATGGGCATCGCACCCCAAGGCCAAGCCAGTCGAGTTGCCGGCTTGCAGGGCCGAGGTGGAAGTCTGCCCTCCAAATCGATACTGTGGCCAAGCCGGCGCATTTGGCTGCTTATGTGGGACGGCTATGGTTGCCGATTGGGTGGCGGCCCTTGGGTTTTGGTGTTTTTGAGCCTTGGGATTTGTTTCGCGCTTCGGATTTCGTGCTTCGGCATTGCGCCCACGGCAGGGTGGGCTTAGGGTTGGGCCGATGGCGTCTGGGAATTTGGGACTAAGTTGGCGTTTGAACCGGGCTGACGCTGGTTTCGGCGGAAGCGCATCGAGCTGGGTAAATGCGTCACAGCCCGGACAGTCGCTCGCGGTGCGCTACAGGGTCCCGAGAGGCTCAACCCTTAATCACACGCACAACCAATGAAGGCGAGTAGCAACAGCGTCTTACACCTTGGGGCTGTATTGGGGCTATGCACAAGCCTGGCCGCCGCAGCCCCGGAGGCGCAATCGCCCCAGCCACCCGCGAATGCCGCCCGGCTTCAATGGTGGCGTCAAGCCAGGTTCGGCATGTTCATTCATTGGGGCCCGGTGTCCATCAAAGGTACTGAAATCGGTTGGTCCCGGGGCGACCCGATCCCGATCGAGGAGTACGACAATCTGTATCGGCAGTTTAACCCGACAAACTTCGACGCGCGGGATTGGGTGCGCCTAGCCAAGGCCGCGGGGATGAAATACGTCGTGTTTACCACCAAGCATCACGACGGCTTTTGCATGTGGGACACCAAACAGACCGACTACAACATCATGCGCTCGCCGTTCGGTCGGGATGTGGTCAAAGAGCTGGCGACTGCCTGCCGACAAGAAGGCTTGGAGCTTGGCACCTATCATTCGGTCTGCGACTGGCATCATCCCGACTTCCCCCTCACCAGTCCTGGCGGGCGTGTCAAACGCCCCCAGGCCAACCTGGACCGGTATGAGCAGTATCTCTATGCCCAGGTCAAGGAGCTGATTCAAAACTATGGGCCGCTGTTGATCATGTGGTTCGACGTGCCCCAGATGTTCGATCGGGCACGTGGCTTGAGGCTAGAAGCTTGGACCCGGTCGTTACAGCCCGACATTATCATCAACAACCGGAGCGGCGCCGAGGGCGATTACGACACGCCCGAACAACGGATCGGCCGATACCAGGATCATCGCCCGTGGGAAACCTGCATGACGCTCTGCGACCAATGGGCCTGGAAACCGAATGACCGGCTCAAATCACTGTCCGAGTGCATCCGCATCCTGGTCCTGTGCGCCGGTGGCGACGGCAACCTGCTGCTGAACGTGGGCCCGATGCCCGATGGCCGGATCGAGCCGCGCCAAGCTGACCGCCTTCGGGAAATGGGCGCCTGGTTGCAGCGCTTCGGTGAAAGCATCTATGGCACACGCGGCGGGCCGTGGAAGCCCACCAAGACCCTGGCCAGCACACGCCGCGGCAATACCGTCTTTGTGCACGTGCTGAAGTGGGATGGCGACACTGTGACGTTGCCGGCAGTTGACGCGCGCGTGCAGCGGGCCACAGCCCTGACCGGGGGCAAGGTCCAAGTCGAGTCTCAAGCCGGCCAGCTCGTGTTGCGCTTGCCCCCAGCCGACCAGCAGCAGCTTGACACGATCATCCGATTGGACCTTGACCGCTCTGCCATGGACCTGCCCGCAGTGTCGATCGCGTCGCCCATCAAGGCCACCGCATCCAACGTTTATCGGCGCAGGGATGAGTTCGCGCCCGAGAACGCGTTCGACGGTGATCCGCATACCCGTTGGGCCACCGATGCCGGCACCCGACAGGCTTGGATCATGTTGGAGTTCCCTCAGGCTCGACGGATTGGCCGGGTGCAGATGAACGAGGCGATCGAACGCCGCGTCCGCCGATTCGAGTTCCAATACCGCACGGACGGCGACTGGCAAACGTTGTTCGAGGGGACCGAGATCGGCCCCAATTTCACCCGATCATTCGATCCGGTTACTGCCCGCGCAGTGCGCCTGAACATTCTGGAGGCCACCGAAGGTCCGACCTTTTGGGAAATACAGGTCAGCGAACCGTAACAGCGGCGCTCCAGGGTTACGCGTTTGGTTCGCTGGGGCATCCTGAACCTCGAAAGCGGGCTCGGTTACCCCTGCGCATGCTCGGGTCCGCTGCAGCCCAGCATTCAGAGGATCGACAAGCCTCGGCAGGCTGAAAGACCCCAGCCAGCCCGGCGCTGAGTTGGGGCTCACAGCTTCCACCGGTGAGGCCCTTTTGCTGGAGCGCGTTTGCCTTGCCGAAATAGGCGCTGTGCACTTGGGCTGGGCCCAGGCCGGGCTTCTTAAGCTAGCCAGGGCCGTTCGCGCTGAGTCAAGCTAGCGAGGATTTCGCGCGTCAACTGCACGTCTTCGGCGATCTCGAAGTCGAACATGCCCGCCAGCACAAAGTCCGCCCCATGCAAGAACGCGTATCGGAAAGCGTTCTGGGGTGGGATGGCACCGGCGGCCATGGTTTTGAAAGCGATCCAGGGCTTCTTGACCGAGCGCATGAACTCGGCGGTCTCTTTGGGGTTGGCGCACCAGTAGCCCGGATACTCGCTGTAGGGGGCCTTGATCTGGTCCGGCTTGGGCCCGGTGGGATAGTTGTGGTGATGGAAGGTCTTGATGTAGAAATCCACCGGCACACCATGCCGCTCGCAAGCCTGCACCACCTCCAGTGCATGGGCACCCACGCCCGAGGGCACGCCCAGCCGACGCGGTAACTCCACCGCCGCCGCCAACAAATCGATCTTGCCTTGGGCCACCAGCGAGTCGGCATGAACGCCCCACAGGTAAATAGCTTCGCACCCGTCTTGAAGCAGTTCCTCCACCTGCTGCCGGTACTTGGCCAGACCGGGTTCCACCGGTGCGGTGGGACAAATGATCCATTGGATCCGCCCGCCGCGTTCTTTGCGATAGCGCCGCAGCAACGACATGGGATGGGGCGGGTTGTGCATCGACACGGTGTTGACGCCGTGCTTCTCGGCCAAGGCTAGCGTCTCTAGGATCTTTTCGTCGGTGTTGTAGTGCGCGGCTAGTCGATACACATACTTCAGGTCGCGGCTGTGGGTGTAATGTGTCAGGAGGTTGCCTCCCAGAATCAGCCGGCTGATCTCCAGCTTCCCGATCCGACCTCGCGGTAAAGGAGGGGCTGGTTGCGACTCTGCAGGCTTTTGTTCCGCAGGGCCGGGTAGCCCGAGGGCTAGACTGGCGGAGGACAATAAGGTGCCTTTGACAAACGACCGGCGTGTGACTTTGGCGTTCACGCGCACCACTTTACACCGAAGCTCTCGTCAGCACAACCCCCAGCTCCTGCCTCGCCCGCGTTCACGGCGCCGAGCTGGCGGCAAACAGAACGGCCTAGCTGGCCATTGGACGGCGCCCACCGCTGACTCAGGCCCGGGCCGCGCTGGTACGGCTATTACCCCGCAGCCGCTTCAGCGCCAGGCCACCCCACAATGCCGCAGCCAAGAGCAAAACCCAAGGCAAGATCAGCACTGCGCGTTGGAGGTCGCCTCCCCAGGCGTCCGCTATCCGGCCAACCAATTCCGGTGACCACATGTCGCCTGCCAAGTGAATTAGGAAGATCGACAGCGCCATGGCACTGGCCCGCACGTTTACAGGCACGGTCTCCAAAATGAGCGTGTTGACCGGGCCGGTGGACAGGAACAACAGCAGCATCGCTCCGGCCATCAGCCCCATGGCCAGTTGGGTATGCTGTGTTTCAAGCGCAGCCCACGAAACCGGTACAGCCGCTAACGTCGATAGTCCGAGAATCAAAGCATACCCAGCTCGACATCGCCGTTGCCAGGCCGTGCCGGCCAGACCGCCCGCCAAAGTGCCCACTAGCCCGGCTACCACCATCACCCCGCCGAAGAACCGGTCTGCCTCAGCAGTGGCCATCCCATGCACCGTCTCGAAAAACGTTGGGCCCCAAAACGCAAATGCGCCCAGTGCAAATGTGTAGGCCACATATCCCCACACAACCAGGTTGTATTCCAAGTTGACGAACAACTTCAGCACATCCCGCCCAGACGGGCGCTGAAGCGCCGCTGCAGCCGGGCCATCGGCAGCGCCCCGTGTCGGCTCGGCAAACGGCAGTAACAACCCCGCTAACACCAAGCCCGGTAAGCCGGCTATAACAAATGCATACCGCCAGCCCCAACGCGCTTGCACTTCGCCCCCGAGCAGATACCCCAACGCAGCCCCCACCGGGATGGCTGCGTAAAAGATGCTCAGCGCATTGTTCCGTCGTGCTGGGCCGTAAACGTCCGCAATTAAGCTGGGACTGATGGTGGCATAGCTGGCTTCACCCAAACCCACTGCGACGCGGCAGCCCACCATCACAGCCAAGCTGCCTGCCAAACCAGTCAGAACCGTGGCCACGCTCCACACGGCGATGCCGGCTGCAATCAACCATTTGCGTGGCCATCGGTCTCCCAGCCAGCCAAACCATGGCGAGGTCAGGAAGTAGCCCAGCATGAAGGCGGTGGCCAACCGACCGGACTGACCGTAGTTCAGCCCCAAATCGGTAGCCAGCGGAGTCCGCACCGCGTTGAGCACGAACCGGTCGATGTAATTCACCAGGTTCAACCCCGTCAAAATGCACAGCAAAGCGGCAGGTGACAGCCGCCGGTGCACAGTGGGACTGGATGCTGTATTGTTCAGGCGCCGCACAGCCTGCCTGCTTAACCCGGCTCGGTCACGCCCAAAGCCGACACGGCCCTTTGGCCCGAAGCCGGAGGCCAGCCGGTTAATCACGGCGGTACCAGGCAAACCTTTGCAGCTACGCAGCCGACCAGCCGCACTTGGTAGGTCGGGCGGGCTCTAGCCAATCCTGGAACGAATCGAATTTCGATGGCCTCCGACTCAGGCTAACCCAAGGTCCGCAGTTGTTATGGGTTGCAGTCCTGAGGCTCAACCACTTGCCCAGAAGTTAGGGGTGTGACGCGAGCAACTACGAACCGGCGACCAATGGGCTGCCGTTGGGCGGGCAGTTTGCAGGCTCCGACCTGGGAGCGATCGAACAAGTTTTTCGCACTGTTGCCCACGCGCAGTGGAGCACCGTGCCGAGAACCTAGCTCAAGGACTTTTGGCACCACCCGCTATAGGATCGTCCGACTGGTATTTCGCTGAGTGGCAGCAACAGCCTTGCGCTGTCGGTGGCAGTCGGTTGGCCGCAGCGGCCTGGCGGATGAGTTGCTGGACATTGCCCAAGCAGCAGGCGCCCTGCGGATTGGTGCGCTCGCAGTCGTGCAGTCCCCGCGTGCATCTGGCCTTGATGTCGGCCGCGATCGGCGAGGCGCCAGTTTCGCTAACTTCCTGTTGAATCGAGGCCACCGTGTAGCCAAACCAATAACAGACCAGCCGGGCCGGGTCGGTGCTCTTCTGGAAAATGGGTTTGCAAACTTGCGCGCAAACGACCAGCTCGCCGGTAGCAGGATGGAAGCAGGCAACGTCACAAGTTGCCGTCGCGCAGAATTGGAAGCCATGCAGGGTCTGTAACTGCGCCCGGGCCGCAGGCAGAAGCAACGCTTCGATCGTTGACGGGCTAACCGTTCGGCCAGGCTGTCCACAACGCGGACAACCAAAGACAGCCTTGTCCGTGGGCTTCGAAGCCGTCAACAAGCCTTGCATAGGCCCCTGGTCTGCGTCACAACCAGCTCTTGAACAGCCGGATGTAAACCAATTTGACCGCCTGGGTCAGCGCACAGTACGCAACCAATACAGCCGCCACGTGAGCCCAGTAGGCGGCGGGTAACGGTTGCAGATGCAACGCTGGCGCAAGGGGCGAAAACGGCAGCCACGCCCCGACGGCCATCACCGCCGCCGTGGTCATCAGCACCACCGGCGTAGCCGTGCTTTGCACAAACGGGATTTTTTCGGTTCGGATCATGTGCACGATCAAGGTTTGGGTGAGCAACCCTTCGACAAACCAGCCGGATTGAAACAGCGCCTGTTGCTCGACTGAATTGGCGCCGAACAAGTGCCACAGCACCCAGAAGGTCGTGATGTCGAAAATCGAGCTGATCGGCCCGATGCAGAGCATGAACGTGGCGATGGTGTTTGCACGCCACGGGCGTGGCAGCTTGAGAAAGTCCTTGTCCATGCGATCCCAGGGGATGGCGATTTGGGAAATATCGTACAACAGATTTTGCACCAACAACTGCGCAGCCAACATGGGTAGGAATGGCAAAAACGCGCTGGCCACCAGCACACTCAGGACGTTCCCGAAGTTGGAGCTGACCGCCATTTTGATGTATTTGATCACGTTGCCGAAGGTGCGTCGGCCTTCGACGATCCCCCGCTCCAGGACCAGCAGGCTTTTCTCCAACAAAATGATGTCGGCGGCCTCCTTGGCCACGTCCACCGCCGTGTCCACCGAGATGCCCACATCCGCTTCACGCAGCGCGGTGGCATCGTTGATGCCGTCGCCCATAAACCCAACCGTGTGGCCCCGCGCCTTGAGCACGCGCACCACGCGGGCCTTCTGCATCGGCGAAAGCTTGGCAAAAATGGTGGTGCGCTCGGCTAGCTCGCCCAACGCGGCGTCATCCAGTGCGTCCACCTCCGCACCCGTGGCGATGTGCTGCACGTCCAACCCCACATCACGGCAGATTTTCCGAGCCACGATCGCGTTGTCGCCGGTGAGAATTTTGACACTCACGCCGTGCTCGCGAAGTAACCGGAGCGCTTCGGCGGTGGTTTCCTTGGCAGGGTCAAGGAACGCGATGAACCCCGAAAAGACCAGACCGCGTTCGTCCGCCGCTGTCACCGGGAGCGCGTCGGGTGGAAGGCGTTTGTATCCCACGGCAATGACCCGCAACCCGTCCTCATTGAGGCGATCCCGCAGCCTTTTCAACTCCTGGCGCAACGGCTCGGACAGACCCACAATCCGCCCGTTGTCTTCGGCGTGCGTGCAAACATCGAGCATCTCCTCGACCGCGCCTTTGCAGTAGAGCACACGCTCGCGTTTCGAGCGGGTTAACACCACCGACATGCGGCGGCGCACAAAGTCAAACGGAAGTTCGTCCACTTTCCACCATGCTTTGGCCAGCTCACGCATGCCAAGGGCTTCCGCACGGTCTATCACAGCCCGGTCAAGCAGGTTCTTCAGACCGGTCTGAAACAGGCTGTTCAGGTAGGCGTGCTCCAGCACTCGCTGGCTGTCGGCGCCGCGCAAGTCAACATGACGGATCAGGACGACCTTGTCCTGTGTGAGGGTGCCTGTCTTGTCTGTGCAAAGCACGTCCATGGCACCAAAGTTTTGGATGGCATGGAGGTGTTTGACGATGGTCTTTTGCCGTGCCATGGCGATGGCACCGCGGGCAAGGTTCGCGTTGACAATCATCGGCAACATCTCCGGGGTCAGGCCCACGGCAATCGCAACTGCAAACAGAAACGCCTCCAACCAGTCGTGCTTGAGCAGGCCGTTGATTAGAAACACAAGCGGCGCCATCACCAGCATGAACCGAATCAGCAACCAGCTTACTTGTCGCACGCCGCGATCGAAGGCAGTCTCCGGTCGTTTGCCGGTGAGTTTCTCGGCCATCTGACCGAAGTAGGTGCGGCTGCCTGTGGCAAGCACAACTGCTCTGCCGGCGCCGCTGACGATGCTACTGCCCATGAACAGCAGGTGAGGTGATTCGAGAACCTCCACCGGAAGCCCTTCGCCGGCAGCGGCCTGGCCGCGCCGTGGTTGTCGTTCCGGTTCGTATTTTTCAACCGGCATGGCCTCACCCGTCAGGGCGGACTGCGTGACAAACAGGTCGCGGCTTTCAATCAGCCGCAGGTCCGCTGGTATCAGGTCGCCGGCGGACAGCAACACAATGTCGCCCGGGACAAGCTCGCGCGTGGGGATATCGGAGGCCAACCGGTTCAGCACATTCGGTTTGCGATCAACGCCGATGTTTTCGGTGCGTAGAACGGTCGCCTCGGTGCGAACAAGTTTGCGCAGTGACTCGGCCTGGACCAGCGATTTCATCTCCTGCCAAAACCGCAAGCCCACGCTCAGGATGATCATGGACACCATGACCACCGTGGCCTTCACGTCGCCGGTGAACAGCGACACAACCGCCAACGCAGCAAGCACCGCGTTGAATGGATGCTTGGCCGCGCGCCACAATACCACGGGCCACCGTGGCGGTTTCTGGCTGCGCAGTTCGTTAGGACCAAACAACCCCAGCCGGCGCCGTGCTTCGGTCCAGGACAATCCCTCGGTGCTAGTGGCCAGACGCCGCAGCACCTCGGCCAGGTCAGCCTGAGCGGCCTCGGCCAAAGTACGAAAACCGCACACCGATATGGGCTGCTCGGAGCTCATGTTCGAGCTGATAGTCTAACGGGCTGGGTTCGCTCCGCAAAGAACCGGTCTGTCGCTCAGCGGTCCGACGCGCTGGGAGGCTCGGATGCTCCGGGTGTGTTTTCATTTGGGTGTGTTTTCATTTACCTGGCCTCCGAGCACCTTGCGCACCTCGGTTTCCACATACTCGCTGAGCTTGGGTGGGTCGCGGACCAGTTCCCAGGTGTCGCCCAGCAGCCTCCATTGTTCGGTCTTGCCGTCCGCCTGCCAGACCAACACGAGCGACGGACACGGCAGGTTGTAGTCAGTCAGGAAATGTTTGTTCTGCGGCAGATCGTAGTTCACCGACTCCCAAATCAGCCACCCGGCAGCCAATTCATTGCCAAAACGCTGTTCGATCACCGTCCGGGCCTGCTGCTCAATCAGCAGACAGCTCTCGCAGCGGACCGTGCCGTGAAAGTAGTAGGCGATCACCCGTGGAGCCGCCGCGGGGGCGGCGATGAACGTGTTTGACTGCCTGGTCAAGTTCTTGACATCGGGCGCAGTCACACCCGGAGCGCCCGTGCCGGTGTGGCCACTTTGTCTTGAGCTAACGGCGCGCTTGATTAAGGAGGCCACCGCCACGGCCACCAACAACGCGGCCACTAGAATGAGCTGGGTTCGCGGTCTCATGAGCTATCGGCCATCAGCCATTAACGATCGGAAAGCCGCCGCCTTCGCCCAGCGCCATTTCCGCCCGCAACAAATCGTGCAGCGTCACCACACCCGTTACGCGGCCGTCGCCTGCATCGCGCACGACCACCAGACCGGTCGACGATTCGAGCAAAAGCTGCTGCACCTCGCGCACGCGGGCCTCGGGTGCGCAAACCACCGCCGGCGCAAGCCGTGGCGCGCGTTTCTGCGCCAAGGCCGCTTCCGCCTCGGCGCGCGTCAGCACGCCTTCCAGCCGCCCGTTGGTCCAGACCGGGAAGCGCTCGTAAGGATAGTCCCGCAACAGCTTTTCCAGCGCCTTAGGTTCGAGACTTTCCGCTACGATCGGCGTTCGCGTAGCCAGGGCCGACACCGGTTGCTGCTGCCAGCCCGCCAGGTTGCGCGGCGGGATCAGATGCTCGATGCGGTGGCCGTCCTGGATGAGGATGGCGTCGTAGAAGTTGTGTGGGAGCAACCGCCGGCTCAACGCCTGGCTGACCAGCGCGCCCAGCATCAAGGCTGGCACAAGCGCAAATTCGTGCGTCATTTCGAACACGACCAGGATGCCCGTGATCGGCGCACGCACCACTGCCCCCAGACACGCGCTCATACCCACCACCGCCAGCACTACTTGGTTCGCCGCGCTCACGTGGCCCAGCAACCCGGCCAGCCCGTCCACGAACAGCCCGCACATCCCGCCAAAAAACAGCGTTGGCGAAAAAATCCCGCCGCAGCCGCCCAACCCGTAGCAGGCAATGGTCGCCACGAGTTTCGCCGCCAGCAACACGCCCGCGATCTTCCACGGCAACTGGTTCGCCAGCCCGGCGGACAAATCGTCGTAGCCCAGACTGAGCACGCCCAAATGGCCGGTTTGCAAAAATACGGTCACGCCCAAAGCCCACGTCACCACTGCGCCCAGCGCGGGCCGCAGCCACAGCGGCAAGCCCACCAGCGCCCGGTGTTGCCGCTGGTTGCGCAACCCCAGCGTGGCCTTCTGAAACAGCACCCCGATCAGCGCCGCAACCGCCGCCACGACGATCACGAGGGCATATACGGCCCAACCTGACGGTTCGACCGCGCCCAAGGTGAACGAAGGCTGCTTGCCAATGACCGCATGCACCACAAACGCCCCCAGCAGCGACGCCAGCAACACGCTGCCCAGAATGCGGCTGTTGAGGTCCTGCACGATTTCTTCGAGCACGAACGTCACCGCCGCCAGCGGCGTGTTGAACGCCGCCGCCAAGCCCGCCGCCGCGCCCGCTGCTGCGGCCAGCCGCCGATTCTGTTTTGGCTCGCCCAGCAGGCCGGCCAAATTCGACCCGACCGCGCCGGCTAGTTGCACGCTCGGCCCTTCGCGGCCCAGGCTCGAACCGCCGCCGATGCTCAGGATGCCGGCGACGAATTTCACCCACGCCACCCGCCAGGGCACGTAACCGAAATCCTTCCAGAACGCCGCCTTGAGCTGCGGGATGCCGCTGCCGCGCGCCTCGCGACAGAAGGAATTCAGCAGCCAGCCCACGATGAGCGCGCTGCCCACAATGACACCGAGGCTGCCGAGCAGGAACGTCGTGTGAGGTTGCGCCGACAGTCGCACGAACGTGGCGCGATAGAGCCAGGTGATGCCCAGTTGGAAGGCCACCGTCGCCGCGCCGGCGCCCAAACCGTAAACGCACGTCTGCGCCACCACCCGCCCGCGGGGCGGTAAACGGCGTAACCACAAGGGCAGCGAGGGGACGGTCATGGCACGTTCCTTTTGCGTCCGCAGTGGGCGGGACGAACACGTGGCGGCCATGCACCGCCTTCCGGAGCGGCGCAGGTGCAGCCTGAGGCTCTACCGTGTGCCGTTGTGCTCAAAGGCTCAAAAGTTGTAGGTCAGTTGCAGAAACGCCCAGTGGGCGTCCTGACTGTTGCCGGGTGTGTTCCGCACGTAATTGCCGGTGAAGAATCGGGCGTAGCCGGCGAGCAGTTCAAGTTCCTTGTTCACCTGCCAGCGCAAGATGACATCCAACTCGTGCCCAAGGTCCTGCCCGGCTTGGCCGGTGCGGTCGCGGCGCTCCGGCTTGCCATTGACCCAGTACCAGGCGTCGCGCGCTTGCGCGAGGCGGAAGTAGTGGTAATCCACGCTGAGCTTCAACGGCCTCGCCGGCTGGACGCTGAAGTTCGCCACGTAGTCCTCCAGGTTCTTCCAGCTCACCACGTTCATCCAGCCGTAGGGGATGTCCATCGCGCCAAAGATGCCGTCGAGCGTGCCGGCCACTCCGTTCTTCGGGTCGCGGTCGCCGCTGGCGTAGTTGAACTCGAAGCCGACGCGCGGCTTCCAGGCCGGCTTAAACGTGTAGCCGCCGCGCGCGATGACGCCAAAGGCGCGGATGTCGTCCCGGCCATATTCGCCCAGTTGCCCGGCGGCGAAGAGGCCGTAATCCCAGCCCTTGCCGGCGGGCCGTTCGGAGAACAGGCCGAAGGTGTGGCGCGTCTCGTTGCCCGTGCCGCGTTCGCCTTTGGCACTGCCGGACCAGTCGTGTTTCACGACGTAGAAAGCATCCAGCGTGACCGGTAGTTGCTTGACACGGGCATAGACCGCGCCGACGTGATACGGCCAATGATCGAAGTTCCAGTCCTTCGGCTCGCTCAAGACCCGCTGGCCGTAAATGACGTCCACTGCGATCGGATCGGTCTCGTAGTAGAGCTTGGCAGCGTCCCACCAGTAGTTGCCGACATTGCCCCATTCGGCGGGCGCGAACACGCGGCGGTCGCCGTAGAGCAGGATTTGCCGGCCCAGTTTCACGCCGAACGGCGACTCGCCGATGCGCCGCCATTCGAGGTAGGCCTGGCGTAGATCAAACTCGTCGTAGTAGGAACTGCTCCGGCCAAAGTCGGCGAGGCTGAGGTCGCTCAGCCAGTAGCGCGCGTCCTGGAACTCGACGAACGTGTGCGCTTGATCGGTGAACCTGTAATCCGCACTCAGGCGCGTGCGAAGCAGCAGTACTTCGTCATCCGTGCCCGTGCCGTGGTGGAGGATGTTGAAGTTGTCGAGGTATTCGTAGCGGGCGCGGACGTTGAGGCCGAGGTCCAGCTTGCCCGGCCCGACCTCGATGTCCTTCAGCGGCGAATACCAAGGTTGCTTGCCCGGCTCTGCGGCTTGGAGGGAGAAGGCGAAGCAGGCGAGCAAAGCCAGCACCATCGCGCAGACTTCCAGTCTTGTATCTGCATTTCCATCTATCCTTGCCAGCAATGGTCTGCAGCGATAAATGGACCTGGCCTCCTGCCCGCAGCCCGGAGGGCAGGGGCTCGAGCGGCTTCGTTCCAGTCTGGCACGAGGCCTTGACTCAGTGTGCCAGCAGCCAGAACCGCTCGGGCCGGTGTCCCAAACTCGAACCGTTGCTGGAGCGGCCCTGCAGGGCCAGCTCGCATGGGCAAGAATGAGTCGGAACACCATGACCAGTCCTATCTACGCAGATTTGGATATTCGCAAGCAGAATCTCCAACTGCACTGGAGCGATGGATTCTATGCCGTGCCCGACAGGCCAGCCGGGCATAGCCGGCTCATCCGACTGGGGGGCCGCCAGCTCCGCGCTCAGGTCATCTGGGAAGCCACCGGCGGCTTGCAGCGCGACGTGGTGGTCGGTCTGCGGCGAGCGCTGTATAGGGCTGCGTTGGTGGCCGCAGGGGCCAAGTGCAGGCTGCTTTTACCTCCGGCTGCGGGGTGAGGGCTGGCGGCGGACCGGCAAACATGCTGTCTCCACCGTCGCGCAGCGACGGCGTGAGGGTAGCCGTGGGCTTCAGCCCACGGTGGTTGGAGAGGCCAAGTCCATAGCGCGTCGCGGAGCGACGCCTGAAATCGGTGAAGGATGCATTCGAGCGTCGCTGTGCGACGCCTGGGGTTGGGCTGCACCGGAATCGTGGGTTAAACCCACGGCTACCTCCAGGGCACCGCTCTGCGGTGCCTGCGGGCCCATGATCTGCCGAGTCTGGCGCCGGCCCCGCCAGGCTCCGGCGGATCACTGTAGCCGCCGCAAGGCGGCGGACTGACAGCTCCCGCGGATCGATTCCGCCGACTCACGTCGGCGGACCGGATGGACTGGGCGAATCGGGTGGACCAATTCTGCCGACTCACGTCAGCGGCTACCAATTCTCCGCTGCCTGTTCAGTCGGTCGGATCCGCCGGGCTTGATCGGTCGCCCAAAACCGCAGTGCGCAGACATCGGCCAGCTAAAATTCAATTTTGATTCCGCAGCCGGCTGTGGCATTGCTGCCGGCGCAGGAATGAAGCTGCACTGGTTCGTTGTGGGTTTGTTGTGGGTTGGCCTGAGCGGCCCGATGGGCGGAGCTGCTGGTCAGCCGGAGCCGATCCGGCTATGGCCTGGAGCGGTGCCAGGGGAGACCAATCAGTGGCCGGAGGAGAGAGACATGACCAAACCGACCGACCATCTGGTGGCAGGCCGACCGGTCATTCGGCTGGGGAACGTGTCTCAGCCCACCATCACGGTTTATCCTGCCCCGGCTGACAAGGCAACCGGTGCAGCGGTGATTGTCTGCCCCGGGGGCGGTTACCACATTCTGGCAATGGACCTGGAAGGAACCGAGGTGATCGAATGGCTGAACTCGATCGGCGTCACAGGTGTGCTGTTGAAGTACCGCGTGCCAGCCCGGCCAGGTCGGCCCCGGTATGAGCCGCCCCTGCAAGACGCCCAACGCGCCATCAGCTTGGTGCGAGCCCGGGCTGGGGAGTGGGGAATCGATCCGCACCGGATTGGGCTGATGGGGTTCTCAGCCGGAGCGCATTTGTCGGCAGTGGCAAGTTGCCGATTCGACCAGCGCGCCTATACGCCAGTGGATGCAGCCGATCAGGTCAGTTGCCGACCGGATTTCGTGTTGTTGATTTATCCGGCTTACCTAACGGTGCCACAGGAGGGCGACAAGCTGGCGCCGGAACTGACCGTCTCATCCAACACGCCGCCGACCTTCCTGGTGCAGACCGAGGACGATAACATCCGAGTCGAGTGCAGTTTGTTCTATTACCTGGCCCTCAAAAAGGCGCGGGTGCCGGTCGAGATGCACCTGTATCCCAGCGGTGGGCACGGCTATGGGTTGCGCCCTAGTCCCCACACTGTGAGCACCTGGCCGCAACGGGCCGAGCAGTGGCTGCGCGCCTTGGGCCTGTTGGATCGGCGCACCGCCAAGTAACCGACCCGGTCCGCCCACGCCAGCCGAGCGGCGCGGCCACCGCAGTGGCTTCCCCTCAGTTGATCGGCGCGTGCAGCGCGTAGAGCTGTTGCATGGTGGTGATGTAAAGCACGCCATTGGCGGCCACGGGCGTGGCGCTGATGGGGCTACGCAGGTTGATTTCGCTGAGCAACTTTTTCTGGCGACCGGCAGCAAACACCAGCAACTCACCTTGTCGTGTGGCGAAGTAGACCTTGCCATCGGCCACCAACGGTGAAGCCCAAACCTCCCCGCGCACATCGTGCGTCCAGTAAGCCTGGCCGGTGTCAGCATCCACGCAGTGCAAACGCCGACCGCAATCCCCGACAAACACCAGGCCATCCGCGACGGCTGGAGTGGCCATGCAGTGCCGCACCAGCGGGTAAGACCAACGCTGCGCCGTGTGCGTCAGGTCACCGGTGCCCCTGGGCTGAATGCACTTGAGCCAGGCCTGGTTCTTGCCCCACCACAGGTCTCCACCCACCGTCACGTAAACTCGACCGCGATGGATCACCGGCATGCTCTTGATGTTGCTGGGCCCTTCGTTGCGGTTGCTGTTGTAGAGGTGCACGTTCTCCTTGGGCGCCGTGGGGTCGCAATCGAACCACCAGACTTTCTTCAGCGGAAGCACTTGACCTGGCGGCGGTGCATGGGTCAGCGGCTCGAAGGCATACACCACGCCATCGCCGCCGCAGAAGATGATCACCTCACGGCCATCGATGGTCCCCAGGGCTGGAGCTGACCAGGTCGAGTGAAAAATGCGCGGGCCGATCCGCTCTTGGTCCTGCGCCACCAGCCGGCTCGTGGCTTTTTCGAGCACCACCAGGCTCGGGGCGTCAGGCGCCGTGATTCGTTTGTGGGAGTCATCGACGCCGTTGGACGTGTTCACGTACAGGAACGGCCCGTGCAGTAACGGAGCCCCATGCGCCGCGTCGTGCTGGCGCACGCCCAGTTGCTTGACCAAATCAAACAACCAGATAATGTCGCCATCAGCCGAGCCGGGCTGGATGGGTGCGGCCTCAGGGGGCACGCAGTGCCGAGCTTCATCCAAGTAAGGCCCGTCATTGCCATTGGCCATGCCCAACACGTCCAGACACATCACTTCGCCCCGGTTACTGACGCCATACAGCCGGTTCCCCTCGATACTGGGAGTTGAACACATGCCGGCGCCCGGCCAATCCCAATACACACTGGTTTTGAGCTTGGGCACTACGAGTTGCCAAAGAAACTGGCCGGTCGCCTCGTCGAAGCACATCAGCACGCCGCGGTCGCCCTGGTGGCGCGGGTCACGGGGGTGGCCGTTGTTGGTGCCGATGAAGACTTTGCCTTGAGCGATTACTGGTGTGGAGTGTGTCTCGGTGCCCAGTCGAGCAATCCACTTGAGGTTGCGACCAGTCTCGGGGTCGAACGACTCAGGTAACTCAACCTCTTCGGCGACCATGTTGCGCGACCAAGCCTGGCCCCATTGGGCCCGGTCAGCCCCGGGGCCAGGCAGCATCCCCGCAACCAACACAAAAAACGCCATGTGGGCTTTCGTCACAAGCCACCTGGAACTGCGCGTCAGCATTGGGCTGCATAGTCGGCGGACTGGGCCAGGCGCGCAAGGGCAGACCATCACCGAGGGTTTTAGCGCGGTAGGCCCAAACGGTTCAGGTTGGCCGTGGGCTCGGCAGCCGCAATTCGAGCGCCCTCAGAACGTGTGTTGAGCGCAACCGCTCCGCCGACAGACTGCTTGCGCGGCCGTCAGCGCACCCGGTGCGCAAAACCGCCGGATCAGCCCGCGTCAAGTAGCTGCCGGGCCGCCGTTCACGCCACCACCTGGATGGCTTCTGGCTCTTCGAGCATCCGGCGCAGCTTGTGTAGGGCTAGGTTCTGGAGCTGGCGGATCCGCTCGCGCGTGAGGTTGAACTTGGCGCCGATCTCCTCCAGGGTCAGTTGCCGGCCACCGTCCAAGCCAAACCGCAAGCGAATGATCTTGCGTTCCCGCTCGGGTAGCCGATCCACCAATGACCCCAGCACACTGAGGGAGTTGCGATCCTCGAAGACCTGATACGGGTCTTCAGCCCGCTCGTCCGGCACCACCTCCATGAGCGTGCTGGAATCCTCGTCGCTCAACGGCGCATCCAGCGATGCTGGCCGCAGCGCCGCTTCGCGCAGCTCTCCTACCCGGCGCACCGTCAGCCCTAGCTCGCTAGCCAGCTCCAATTCGTTAGGCTCGCGTCCCAACACTTCCCGTAGTCTGGTGGCCGCTTTCTTCAGATGACAAATCTGGTCCACGGCGTTGACCGGTAATCGGATGGTCTTGGCTTGGTTGGCCAAAGCTCGGCGGATGGACTGGCGAATCCACCAAGAGCTGTAGCTGGACAGCTTGGCCCCTTTGCTGGGGTCGAATCGCTCCACAGCCCGCATCAGCCCGATGTTGCCCTCGTTAATCAGGTCCAACAGCGGCAAACCCAAATTTTCATACTCACGGGCGATTTTGACCACCAACCGGAGATTGGCCCGGATCATGTGTTCGCGGGCCTGCTCGTCGCCGGCCTTCACGCGTTTGGCCAGCTCGACCTCTTGCTCGGGCGTCAACAGCGGCACCGCGCCCACCTCACGCATGTAGAGTGTCAGAGCCGAACTGGCCTCTGAATCCCACCGGTCTCGATCCGGAGCGACCGATTCGGACGCTTGCACTGGGAGCTGCGAGATAGGCGGGATGCTGAAAAGTTCTTCACGCCTGGCTGGAGGCGCCGGTTTTGGAGGTGCCTGCAGCTCAGCCCCTAGCCCACGCCGGCTGCGCAGCAGTTTCGGCAGCTTGGGCATCTGCGGTTGGGTCGAAATTGCGCGCGCAGCTCGCTTGGAGGCCTTTACCACCGTTAGACTTCGCCTACTAGTGGTCCGGTTGGACCGAACCTTAGTCCATCCTGGCACTGCGTTATTCAGTTTGCTCTTCATTGCCTTCGGTTTGGTTTTGGGCTGGGCCGGGTAGCAGGCCAAGCTCGAGTCGGGACCGGCCATCTGTGGTGGTCCGGCCGGCCTGTTTGAGCCGTACCAGCCCAAGTGCGACTTCACTCTCAGCTATCTTTCGGTTTTTGTCAAGCGGGATGGCAAAAAAAGTAACCTGATCGCTCGGCTATCTATCCTTCTGACGGTCAGAATCTTGCGCATCAGGACGCTCCGGAAGCTGTGCTCGGCCTGGTTTCGTGCATGGCCGCGGTACATTTGTTACGCCTATTTTGCTTTGCCGCACACCTGTATTGCCCGAAGCCGGTGAACCCCAAATGGGTATCCACAGAGCGCCTACCCCCGCTGCGGCAATGCCTGCCATTCAAAACTCGGCTCGGACCCAGCCAAGCAACATAGGCGCAAGGCCATGGGGCATGGGGCGTGGAGCATGGGCTGGGGCTGGAAGCCCGAGGCTCGGAGGCGGACGTGACATATTTTGGCGAGCCGTTGAAAGCAAGTGGCCGACGGCGGCTTGTCGCCAAGCCAATCGGGCCCCGAAGCCAGGCCGGCCGAGCTCTTGGTTGGGCCGCCGTGGAGGTCGGCCCTTCAAGTCAATGTCGTGGGCCAAAGCTGGGGCTGTGGAGCGTGCTAGCTCCAGCATTCGACAAGGCCCAGTAGTGTGGCGGTCTTGAATTGCGCACTTTTGGGCGTTGGCCTCTGTTGTGGATTTCGGGTTTGGTGTTCGCATCTGACCGATACGCCAGGGGCTGTTCAGCACCGAACTCGGAGGGGGTGAAGCGAAGATGCAGCCGCCGTGGAGATTCGGCGCTTGGCGCGCTGCGGTGCAGGGCCGCATACTGCCTGGCACGGGCATATGAAAACCCCGCAGACCATCTCGCGTCGGACTCTGATGAAACGACTCGGCGCAGCCGGAGCAGCTTTAGCTGCCTTGAGACCCGCTGCTGGCGGCGCTGCGGAGACACCGCCCAGCATCCGAGCACCGCGTCTGCCGACTTATTCAGCCGACGTGGCGCAAGTGATCGCCGACCGAGTGTTTCAAACGCCGCTGATCGATACCCACGAACACTTGCTGGAGGAGAAAGAACGGCTCCAAGGCACCCGCCATCCCCGGGTCCGGTGCGATGATTGGGCGCTGCTATTTAGCCATTACTTGGACTCGGACCTGCTTAGTGCTGGCATGCCGCGCAAGGAGCTGGACCGGTTCTTGTCGCCCAACGTCGAGCCACAAGACAAATGGCGCTTGTTGGCGCCGTATTGGCCGGCGGTCAAGAACACCGGATACGGCCAGGCTGTGCGGCTGGCGTTGGCTGAATTGTATGGAGTCAGTGAGCTTTCGGCTGAGACCGTGGCCAAGGTGCAGGCTGGCTACGAACAGACTCGTCGGCCTGGTTTTTACGAACGCATCCTGCGTGAGCTGGCGCGGATCGAGTCCTGCCAGGTCAATTGCCTGACAGGCGAGCCGTTCAAGCAGTCCGACATGCCGACCTTGCTGATGCAGGACTTGAGCATCGTAGGCATGTTTGCCGGGCCGAATCTGAAGCAATACGCCCCACCGACCGGCATCGAGGTGAAGGACCTGGGCGACTGGCATCAGGTGATTCGGTGGTGGTTCGATCGCTACAGCCGATATGCCGTGGCGGTCAAATCGCAACACGCTTACAGCCGCGATCTGGACTATGCGCGCGTGCCCGCCGAGAAGGCGGCGCCCATCTTCAAGAAAGCACTTCAAAAGGATCCGGTCTCAGCCGAGGAACGAAAGGCCTTGGAGGACCATCTATTTTGGTATGCGGTGGACCAAGCCACCGCGCACGGTCTGCCGGTGAAGCTGCACACGGGCTATTACGCGGGGCATAACTCGATGCCGTTAGCCAGGCTCCGGCTCAATCCCGGCTCAGCCGCCGAGCTGTGTCGGCTCGGGCCGGAGACGACCTTTGTGTTCATGCACATTTGCTATCCCTACTACGAGGAGCTGCTGGCCCTGGCCAAACAATGGACTAATGCGTGTGTGGACATGTGCTGGGCGTGGATTGTCAATCCGGCTGCGGCCAAGGATTACCTCAAGAAGCACATTCTCACGGCGCCCATCAACAAGCTGTTGCCGTTCGGCGGCGATTATATTCCGGTGGAACCTGTGCTGGGCCACGCCTTGATCGCGCGCCGTGGCATTGCCCGGGCGTTGTGGGAGCTGGTGGATGAAGGTTGGCTGACGCTGCAAGATGCGCTGGATTTGGTGGACCCGATCCTGCATGGCAACGCCCGGCGCATCTTCAAGTTGGCCCAGAAAACCGAGGCGCTCCGCCAAGCCGAGTGGCTTCAACGGCCATCCACCGCACCGCTGAGCACGCCTTCGGCAAACCGACTCTGAACCTGGAGCCGTAGCGCCAGCTTTGCCGATGGTGGTTCGAATCCAGCTCAAACGTATGCGCCCATTCGCCTGCATCGCGCTTGGCTTAGGCTGGGCTGCCATGTTGGCTGCAGCCGACTGGCCCATGGTGCGGGGCGACCCCCAGCATACCGGGTTTGTGCCGGAGCAATTGAGCCCTCCGTTCCGGCTGGCCTGGGCAGTCGAGTTTGAAGGGGAACGGTTGGGCACAGCGGTGGAACCGATTGTTAACGCCGGTCGGGTGTTTATCGCCACGCACGCTGGCAGCCTGTATGCGCTGGAGGCAGAGTCAGGCAGGCTACTGTGGCGGTTCCAAGCGCATGGGCCATTCCTTCATTCACCAGCAGCCGATCAGGGCTTGGTTGTCGTGGGGAGCACTGACGGTTGCCTTTACGCCTTGGACCAGGTCACCGGCAAGCCCGCCTGGCAATGGTGCGATGCGCCGGGTGGTTTTGCCGCTGCGCCTGTGGTGGCTTCAGGTCGAGTCTTTATCGGCACGCGCACCGGCCAATTTGTGGCGCTGGATGTTAACAGCGGCCAACCGATCTGGCGCCGTGCAGTGGGTGCGCCCATCCGACAAACCGCGGCGGCGGTTGAGGACCGGGTGATCGTGACACCCGAAGATTTGCGGGTGCGCTCCTACCGCGTTGCTGACGGCGAGCTGCTGTGGACATCCGAACCGTTGGTAGGCCAGACTGCCCGGGACTATTACCCGGTAATTGTGCGAACACCAGCCCGCACTTGGGTTGTGGTCCGCACCAATCCCCTGCGGGGCATGGGGCAGCACATCGGACAGGATCGCAGTTTCCTGTGCCGGCAAGCGTGCGTCAGCGACCGCACGTGGCAGGAGGTGGACGCTTGGCTTAAGAGCGATCAGGCCCGGGGCACACCCGAACTGTGGGCGCGCGAACAGGAGGCCATCGCGCAATATTTGGAAACCAATCCACTGGCGCGGACATTTTCCGTGTTGGATGCCCAGAGCGGGCAACTTGGTCCGTGGGCACCGGTGTTGTGGATTGGCGGCTGCCAAAGTGTAGGGGTGCAGCCGGCTTTGACGTCCGATGGCCGGTTACTGGTGTTTTATCGGACTGCTTACGGCAACTGGAACCACGGCGTAGCCCCGTTGGTGGGGCTGGGTCTGCTCGACTTGGACACAAACCGAATCGAACCGTTGTTCCATCAGCAAGGCCGGCAGCCAGCCTGGAACTGTTTTTGGGGCACTGCCGATGAAAGCCAGAATTTCTTGGTGGTCGGTGACCTTGCGCTGATCATTCATCAAGGCACTTTGAGCGGGTTCAACCTGAAGCGGCGGGAGCTGTTCCGCATCTGGGGCGAGCGTGACACCTATGGCGGGTTCCGGAACCCCCCTTGGGCGCGCAACGAATGGCACGGGCCAGCCCGCAGCGGACTGGCAGTGGCCGGCTCACGCCTGTACTGGCAGACGGGTAGTCGGGTGTTGTGCTTGCAAGCGGGTCAGGCTGGTCAAGCTCGGCCCGCGCCCCAGCCCAAGACCATCCGGGGCGCTGACCTGCCCACGCAGACCGCTGCGGCTCGGCCAGCGCGAGCTCGAGCCGCCTTGCGCGAGCAACTGGCCCGGGCTGTCAAGGAACTTTTGGATCGACCCTGGGCGCCGTTGTGGGTGCAGCCTGGACTGAGCGGACGCGAGTTTGCTTTTGACCATAGCGGCGAGTTGTTTGAGGCACTTGCATGGCATGGCCACATTTGCCACCGGAGCTTCAGGGCCAAGTCAGCGCTCGGCTCCGCCAAGAATGGACCAATCACCCGCCTTGCACGCGCCAAGGCTGGTATGCGCTCGACCAAGGCCAGGGGCGGGAGTGGGCTCAGGTGCCCCAGCAGCTCCGCAGCCGCGACGGTGTGGACAGGCCGCCGCATCCGTTCGGCAACCTGTATGCCGTCTGGTTGTGGGCTAGCCGTTGCGGCCAAACCAACTGGTTGATGCACCAGTGGCCCAGCCTCAAAACCGCTTTTGACCAGTTCGCCCAAACCGGTTGGCGGATGCCGACAAATCGAGGCGACCAGTATGCGAACCGGTATCTGGCCAGCTTGTTGGCCTTCGACCAGGTGGCTAGCGCCGCGGGCGAGCCGGACTTGGCTCAACGCACCCGAGCTTGGGCTAACCAGACCACTGAAGCGCTGGTGGCTTGGTGGCAGCGCACCGCCCAGACTGGCAGCTTGGAGTCGTTCCGTGGCGTTAGTGAACTGGACCCATTCATTGGCCGCGGAGACGGTTTATCGCTGGCTGTTGCGCCGCATCGGCACAAGGTAGCCTTGTTCCAAGACCTGGCACCCGAGGTGGCCCGCCTGCTCCAAGCCAGGTGCCCATCGGCCATCGGCCCGGTCTGGAACACCTTCCAACGCCTTTACAGCACCTGGTGGGTGGTGGGCGAAGAACGCCAAGTGCACTTCGGCGAAAATTTCGTTGACCCACCCGACCTGGCCCTGGGTGGGTTCCGCGCCATGGCTTGGTTGACCCCAGCCACTGGGCCCGAGTTAGCGCGTCGGTTGGATTTACCGTTCTGCCGGGCCGACTTGTATCACATCATGAAGCTTGGCATTGCGCTGGACCGACTGCCGCACTGAACCCCGGGTTCCTGTTTGGGACCGCAGCAACAACTCCGGCTTCGCGCCCCCAAATAATTCAGGCGTGCAGCCGTCGAGACGCTCGATGCAACGGAGCCAAGTGCCTTGGGAACTCCAGAAAGACCAGGCTTTGGGCGCCGGCACCGCCTTCGGAGCCCCAGACAAGCCCACGGGTCCTGCTTACGTCACAGTGCGGACCGAGTTAGTGGTGCCGAATGGATTGGGCACTCGCAAGGTGCACTCCGGATCATCGCGCCATTCGCCGTCCACCAAAAACCGGTAGTGGTAGGTGCCCGGCGCTAGGTACACTGTGGCCGTCCAGATGCCTTGCCTGTTTTTCTTCATCTGAATGGGCGCTTCTTGCCAATGGGTAAAGTCACCCACCAACTGCACGCTCATCGCCGTGGGCGCGTTGAAAGAGAAGACCTGTCGCTTCTTGCCGCTGTTCTTTGCCATAGCGCACTCCGTCAATCTTTTGACCGTTCGAATGCTCAGAATGCGCACCGCCGACCCGCCTGTCAAACCCGCAGACCAGCCCGTTGAGCCTGGGCCAAGCGCTGAGTCAAAACCGCACTCGCTCACGCGTCGGCCCGCAGGAGAACCTCTCTAAGGCAGAGGCAACTCATCCCCTGGGCTCTACACCAAACCCAAGCTGGGAGGGTAGGCTTATGAGCGCGGAGCGTGGGGCACGGGGCGTGGAGCAAGGAGCACGGCGGTGGTGAATCCTGCCTGGTGGTGGTTGGACCCAGCGGTGGAGCGGAGGCAGGTGGAGCTGGTGCGGCGACAGGCTCGGTGTGGGGTTATGAGCCCGCCGGTTCACAGTCACTTGGAGCAGGCTGCCGAGTAGGAGCAGGGCAAGGGGTGGCGGTTGGAGCGG
>Ga0078972_1005906_pt1 | contig 30165 bp, 24 predicted proteins | sample YelNatPaOPGAMG01_FD_67568 | JGI IMG/M metagenome (GOLD analysis project Ga0078972, IMG submission 67568) | Hot spring thermophilic microbial communities from Obsidian Pool, Yellowstone National Park, USA - OP-RAMG-01 (SPADES assembly) (version 2) | ecosystem: Environmental > Aquatic > Thermal... | reverse complement strand
TCGGCGTTCAGTCAGTTCCCTACCCGGCGCACGCCGGTGGACAAGAAAAACCGGCGGCGTGTCTCCATTGCCTTTCGGCGTTCAGTCAGTTCCCTACTACAAAACTCGTGGTTCTGCCAACACAGATAGACGCGGCCAGTCTCCATTGCCTTTCGGCGTTCAGTCAGTTCCCTACCGTGGGCTTGTAAGGTGTTGGATGTCAAGATGTTTGATTGCAGCCAGGTCCGGAGGGGGTAATTTAGGCGGCACAAAAAGTGCTGTTGGGGCCCCAAGTCTTCCGGGTTGTTTGTTTAAAGTCTTCATCAACAGCTACTTACAAATCAGGTCCGGACCCCCCTGATTTTGCCGCATTTTGGGTCCGGACCTGGCATTGGTCAAAACCGACCGATCATTGGTGATGGAGTGTTCGGCGGGCAACGATTGGCTTTTGGGATTCCTGGCCTGCGATTTCTTTTCATAGCACGTGCGATGTCGGCGCATTGATCTTAGGTTGGGAAAGGTCAGTGGATTTTGAGGCCGGTGTTGCGGATGTGATCGACCAGCTCCAGTGAAACCGGGATTTTTCGTTTTCCAACCTCGAGCATGGTGCCATCCGAGAGGAGGTGGCGGTCGAAGATGAGGATCGCGATGCGGCAGCGGCCGCCGATGATGACCACTTTGACATGCACGGGGCTGGGATATCTATCTGGGGTTGGGCTGGTGGAGAGGCGGGTCTCGACAACGGGTCCACCCTGAAATCTCTGGACCAGCGGCAGGCCGAGTGCAGGGCGGTAAACGACCTGCTTATGTCCGCCTTTTCCCAGGGCGACGTCGTGGTCGTTTCTGCCCCATTTGGAAGGATTGCCACCGTACCGGCTTGTGCCGAGGCGGAGGCTGCGGAACCATTTTGCTGCTGCTGCGAGGGCGTCGCGGGCGTGGAGGAACTGGCCGTCCAGAAGACGCACATGGATGTCCCCGGGCAGGAACTCGAGGGCACGGCTGAAATCGGCAGGAGACGAGAATTGCCATGAAGGATCCCAGACGCTTCCATAACCGCGGGTGGCGCGGGTGCCCAAAGTGCCGAGTAGTGACCATGCTTTCAGTGCCTGCTCGAATTTCGGTTGCCAGGTTGAGGCCATGCCAGCGAAAGGCGGCAGCCATGTCCATTCCAAAGTGAACGAAGCATACGATTGATCCTCTGGGGCAATGAGGACACCGCGTTTTTGCGGGGATTGGCGTGTAGGACGGAGCGGCCACAAGAAATATGCCTCGGCTTGCTGGAGTGCCTCGTTGCCCTTGCGGCCGGTGTAGTCCTCGAGGTTCAGTTTGCGCAGACGTGCTTTGACGTCTCGTACAAGGAGTGAAACAGCAGAAGCGCGGACGTTGCTGTCAACTGCCGATCCGAGAATCACCTCGTGTGCGTTTGTGTTTGGGAAGAGGGTACGGAGCCACCATCGAAGTTGACCGCGGATTGAAGGGGCACGGATTTCGGCGGTGTCAGCCGGGTTTGCACCGCCCGCCCAACATGGTGTGAGCAATACGAGGGCTAGTGAGTGTTTGGGGAGTTTCATGGTTGATCAATGATTTGGGAGGAGGTCTTTGGGGAACCAATCCACTTTTTGGAGACGTTTCCGGATATCCCGGTAATCGGGCGAAGCCAGAAGCTGTTGAAAACGCTCGCGCCATTTTCGGTTGGCCTCCTTTTGGAGGAACTGGACTTCGGGTTTGAGCTCGTGGAGCTGGCCCGGATTGAGCTTGGAGAGCACGCGATTCCTGAACACGGTTTCATTGGGGTAATCGGCTTCGACATCGAATTGGGGAGTCGGTGCTTTTTCCCTTTGACCGGGTTTGGGATGCTGTTGAGCAGGGGGTGAGTCAGAGGTGCACTCGTCGAATCTACCGTAGCCGGCTGCGGTTTTGGCGCCGATGCCGATCTGAGTGAGCGCTTCCTTCAACAAGGCCTCGGTGGCATCGAGGATGTTGAACCAGTCTGCCGACAGGGTTTCTTTGGCGATGATGATGAATCGCCAGGCGGCGCCTGGAGCGATGGTGAGGAAGAAGCTTGGTACCGGCTGGCCGGTGGTGTGCGGGGTGAGCACTTCGACCTCGAGCTTGAGAGAGGGGTTGACGACCGGGAATGCGCCGACGAAGATGATTTCGCCGGCTGCGGGGTGTTCCGGGTCGTCGCTGCCGAGGATGCGCAGAGCCAGGTCACGGGTGTGGTCAAGGAATGATCTTCTGTCAGTGGCGACGTTGTCGCGGAATGACAGGGGTTGGTCTTGTTGATCCGGGTTGATGGTGTTACCGCGCCAGCATATCCAGGTGGCGAGGAGACCTTTGAGTGATGAGCCGGGGATGATGGGCAATCCGGTGATTGGGTTGGCTGCGAGCCCGACGTTTTCGAGGACGCTGGCACGTCCGAGAGCCATAGCGAGGCGTGTGATGTTGTACAGTTTGAACTCGCGATAGTGCTGTTGATGGCGGTTGCGCAGCCTGGCGAGCCACGAGAGATCGGCTGTGGCGATCTTGAATTCTTTCACGACGGTGTTCAGGGCGGGGAATTTCCATGAGCCACGCGTGTCTTCGGGGAAACTCAGCTTGTCAAGGCGGAGTGTCCAGGAATCACAACGTCGGTGGGCATTGAGAGCGGCCTGAACGCTCTTGGTTAGGACGGCATTCATGGGTTCAGCTTGCGTAGCGTTTGAGGTAATTGAGATAGGCCAGCGCTTCTGCCGTTGCCAAGCGGAGAATGCGTGCGTCAGCGTTGCTAATGATTTTGGCCAGGTCTTCCAGGTTGTCCGGACGACTGGTCAAGACGCGGACTCGCGGGTCAGCCAAGTGGGTGGCAACAGCCATCATGGCCTTGCCATAGCCGCTTGTGTCGCCTTCTTTCTTGGCGAAAGCGAGGACCTGGAGGAGACCGTTTGTCATAATGAGCTGAGGCAGTTTTTTTACGATATCGCCGCGGTTTTTGCCGATGAACGTCTGGTTGCCGTCGGTGACGGCTTGCAGTGCGTTTGCGGAACGGATCTGGTCGAGTGTGTGGTTCATGGTATTCTCCGTTATTTGGCTTCGGTGAGTCGAACGCTGCAAAATCCATGGCCGGTTGTTTCGTCGCCGCCGACCTGCAGGAGTGTGTCCTGCGTGAGAACCTTGGTGAGGTGGTTGATGACATCCTCGATGGTCCAGCCGCTGCCGTTTCTGGCGCGCTCCGGGTGGAGCACCAACAAGGCGTAGAAAAGTGCCTCCGACGGGACGTCCTCCTGGTTGAAAAGTGCGCCTTCCTCTGCTGTACGTGTGGAAGGGTTGATTTTGATGCGGGTCGTGACCTCAGTTGTTGTGGACACGAAGTGTTGGAAGAGTTCGTCTGTAACGAGCGCCAGCCGGTCGGCGAGGGTGTCAGCCCAGACAGACTCGCCGCACAACGGTTTCAATGCCTCGACTATCGAGCCGAGATTGCCTTCTGCGGATTCGAGGGCGTATTCCTCGAGTACGACCTGGCGGGTGGATTCGATCCTGAGGGATTTGCCGGCAATAACGCGCTCGCCGGTGATAGGTGGCACGGAGAATTGATGTCCCGAGTCGCGTTTGAATCGTTCAAGTGCGACCGGACACGTTATCCAGGCAAAACAACCAGCGAGCGAGCGCACTGGAAAAGCAAGGAGTCGTGCGTCTGAGCAGATGACACAGCCGGCCTTGTGTTTTTCCTTGTCGCGTTCAGCGGTTTCATTGCCGAAAAGGCGACAGGCGGCGTCGGGGCCGCAGTGATCGACGCATTCCTGCCGCAGCACGCCTTTGAGGCTTGTGCCGGGGATGACGGGGAACCCGGTGATGCGTTCGCGCATGATGGGCAGGTCAACGACTTCGACTGAAGTGCCGCTGCCAACGTGGAGCGGGGTTCGCGTGTACAAGGTGAGCAGATGTTTTTTCATGGTATTGTACGATGCATTCAATGTTTTGACTTGTCAGGGTTTGAGACGTCCGGGGACGACTCAAAAGTGTTCCAGACACCGCAAACGCCGAGCCCGTAGCTCTTTTCGCCGAGTGCATCCGATCGGGTACGCAGATGGAGGGCACCGGCGAGGGCTGCGGCGTCTTGTGGTGTTTGGCATTGGAAATAAAACGAGCTGCCTGCGGGCACGGCAAGCTGAGTGGGTTTTGGGTTCTGGCTGGCGACGTCCCAGCCTGTTACGGGCTGGGGGCGGCCCAGGCAGACACTGACCAGTTTGGCGTGAACTGGGCGGGCGGAGTCGGTTTCGAGGTTGAACGTTTCACCCTTTCGGCGCGTTTTACGTCGAGCGCGGCGCTCGACGCGGTCGATCAGGCGCAGTTTTACGTAGAAGGTCTGGGTGTCGATCCAGCCTGGCAGCCAGCCGTTTGCAAAGATTGCCGGGGTGAGCAAGGTCCATTTGACACGAGTTGTGTCAAGCGCGACAAAGTCGGGCATTGGAAGAGTGTTGCTGTCGAGCTGGGGGCTGGTGTGGGATTGTTCGAGTCGTGCCATGCGGCGATCGCCGCCGAACAACAGTGTGTCGAGTTCTGCCAACAAGCGGATTTCCTCGGTGCGGCGGCGGTCGGCGATTTCTGCTGCGAACCAGAACCGTGTTGAGCGTGCGGGCCGGAAGTACGTTGCGGCGTAGAGCTGGCCTTCGCGGGCCGTGAAGGTTGCGTTGTCAATTTCGACACCGACGCGGTGTTCGGGTTCGAACAGGAACCGTGCCGACAGCGGTCTGAAGTCGGCTGTGTGGTCGCCACGCAGATAAGCGGCGAACTGGTCGGGCGTCCAAAAACCCGCTGGAGTGTCCTTGGATGGTGGTGTAGGCGGAACTGGGGACATGGACAAGGGGGCGGCGTTTGGATTTGTTGCGAGCTGAAGGACAACAAGCCTGTTGGAATCGGCTTGCAAGACGTCCAACGGCAGGGGCAGGCGCAAAGTCGGTTGTTTGTGTATTTCCGGGACGCGGAGCCAGTCTGCGTCGGTTTCATCGGGTTGTCGGTCCCGGGCGCCATGGAAGAAAGGGCCGCGGATTTGGAGGGATTGGAACGCGCCATTGGCGACCGCGGTGGGTGTTGATGAAAGGCGTTTGGTAAAGTTGTTGCGTGAATGTGCGTCTGGGGCGGGGCGATGTCCCGACAGGTCAAGCAGAGCGGTACGCAGTGCTTCGTGGAGTGTGTTGGGGAGAGGCGCTCGGCAACCGTGGCCGGAGCCCTGGCCTGGTGCCATTGGCCTTCCATCACGAAAGAACAACAGGTCAACTGGTTCGAGCAGATACTCAGGCATTGTGAACCTCCGCGGTTGATGGTTTGGTTTCAGTGGATGTATGGGCACATCCTGGATGCTTTGCCAGCCATGCGGCGGCAAGGAAAGGATTCAAATAATCACGCACGCGTGTGTTCGGTGACCGGGCGAGGCTTTCCAGGAACTTGTCGGTTTGGTTTTGGAGTCGGATGAATGCCTGTTCGTTGTGTTCCCGGAGGTTTTCGGCCTGGCGTTGAAGGACGTGGTGTGTTTCGGCGCGGAGCACTCGGGCAAGCGGTGGCAAAATGGCGTCCAAACCAAGCGGGCGCAGCAATTGGCCGAGTTGATAAGGTAATCGACCGGAAACGCCGCTGGTTATCGGGGTGGCGAGATGTGTTATGAGGGATTCGATGAGGACAAGACGCGGGTGCCGCCGGGTGATGGACAGGCGGTGTTCCTCGGTTTGGTTGGGTTTGGCGGGGTCGGCGAGTTGTGGATCTGTGTCCCGCCAATGGCCGCCGATTTCGAGTGCTTCGCCTGAGCGTTTTAGAATGCGGAGGCAGAAGGCATCGCGGCCGTAATGTTTCTTGGCTTGTTGCTCGGCATCGCGGGCAGCCTGGATGGTATCCTGCATCGGGGAACGGACGTGACCGACTGCGATTCCAACCGAGGCGGTTGCGCGCGGCCCTGGGACGATGAACGGCCAGCGCGGCTGGTTCTGCAGAGGTTCGGCGATGCGGACGAATCCGCCGCGGAGGGTGTCCGGTTCCCCTTTCGGCAGGAACTCGAACAATCCGTTACGACCGGCGAGGACATCAAGTGCCGGACTGTTCAAGACCTCATCGACGTCTGCGGTGTCGGGCAGTTGACCGCGGAACGTCCAGTAAAGTGCCTCAGCGCATGCGAGTGCGCTGGCAGCGGGAAGCATTGCCAGAACGTCGTCGCCGCCGCAGTAGATTAGCTGGCCACCAAATCTTTGGATGACAGGCCGGACGCAGTAGAGTGCGAAATGGTTGAGTGCTTCGCTCAAAGCTGCGTGGTAGGCCGGAGTGAGGAGACGGCGCACTTGGTTGGCTTTGAGTTCTGATGCTATTTCCGGGCGCCAGTGTTGATCGAAGTAATGGCGGGCTTCTGAAGAGAGCTGGCCCAAAAGGGGTGGTGCTTTGGCACCGCTGACCCACTTGCCCATTTCATCACCGTCGAAACAAAGCACGGCGTAATATGCTTCCTCGGGCAGGAGACGTAATTGTTCGTCGGTTTCATCCCAGGTTTCCTTTTTGCCCGAGGCGATTTCGATGACAGACCTGAAATTTTTGCGGATGCAGGTGGCGGCATCGAAGTCGAAGAACGGCTGGGGAACGTCGTTTTGGTTGCTGAGCGAAGCGCGGGTCCAGAGTCGTTTGACGATGGTGAGTGCGCCGTAAGATTGACGACCGACGAAATGGCGTTCGGCGCGGTCCTCTTGTTTTTCCTTTTCGCCGAGGACGGGATGTGTGCGGAGAGCGTCCCAGAACTCAGCGACGTTACCTTCCGGGCCGATGACTTCGGTGCGGCCATCGAGGGCGTCTTTGGGTCGAGGGTATCCGTGCCAGCGATTGAACCGGCGCATCAGTTTTTTCGCGGCGAAGAACCAGTCGGCGGTTGCGTAATGGAGTGGCCAAGCAAAACCAGGGTTGTCGATCAATGGGCGTGCTTTGGGCAGGAGCGGATTGCCGCCGTCATCGAGCAGGCTGTAATGCCATCGGTCGTCTGTGCGGCGGCGGACATGTTTGTAGCAGCGTGGGTCGCGATGTTCGGGCGGGATCATGTCCTTGGCCCACAGTTCTGCGAGGTGAAGAGGATGAACCGGCCAGAGATCATGAAGGGGCGGCTGTCCGGCGGCGGCTTCGCGCAATGCGGTTTCGGTGTCTTTCCAGTTGTGGACGACGTAATCAATCTGCGGGAAGACTGAAAGTTGCTCGTCCCAGAGCACATCCCAGCCGTTGAATCTGTCGCCGTATTCAGCGCGGATTTGTTGATCGAGCCATTGGCGGACGGCGGTATGGATGTTTTTCCACACGCCGCGGATTTTGTGTGCTGCGAGTTCGGCGAGTTCGACTGCGCGCGTTCTCGGCAGTACGGCGAGGAATCGGTTCGGCAGACTTGGGATGAGCAGTTCATTTGGGTGGGTGTGGAGTGCATCGCCGTCGTGGAGCCAGCCGGTTTGTTTCCAGTGCCAGTCGGCCAGCGGTATTCCACGCAGCAGCGGATAGACGATGACGTCGGGCCCGACCTCGTCTGCAATGGCCAGCATGCCCTGAGCGATGAGGAAGCTGAGGAGATAACTGCCCGACCAGAGATCCTGGGTTTTGCGGGCTTGAGCGATGAAGTCTTGGACCGGACCGATCTGGAAAAGAAGAAACGCGGCGTCGATGTGACGCTCGTTGTTTGCGGCGGTTGTGCAGGTTTCGAGTGCACTGACGATTGAATTGTGTTGCCAGAGCGTGTGATCTGGAACGCGAGTGTCAGCGACCAGGTATGCGAGCACTTCATGGCGTTCGAGGTCGGCGGCGTGATCGCGCCACAGGCGCCAGATGCGGATGAAGTTTGCTTGGTGGGAGTGGCCGGCGTCGGCGATGCCTTTCATGGTGCAGTTAACCCAATCCTCGGCGACGTCAGCGGTGGAGGGAAGATACCGCGGTTCGAGTCGTGTGCCAGCCAACGGGTGGATGAAGGCGAGGTTTTCATCCCGCCAATCGGTATGCACATTTGAAGCGGCTGGGTCGGGGAAAATCAACCGGTCAGCGGCGGCTGCAGTCCAATCAGGTTGTTTTTGCCATTGGCGCATTTCCTCGACGTCCAGGCCGCAGGCGATGAGGGCTGAGGCGCGCTGGTTTTCGTTGCCGGCGATGCGGAATGGTTTGTGCGGTGGGTCATGGAGGAAGGCAAGGAGTTTGGCTTTCCAATTGGTCTGATTGTTTGAGATGTCTGGCATGGCTGTGTTTTATCGTGTCTTCAGTATGTAGTTTCTGATTCCTGGTGAAAAGTTCTCGGATGTTCCGGGACGTCACGATGCTGGTTTACGAGCGCTAGTAACTCCTCAGTTGTTGCTGGTCGGTCGGGAAACAGGAGCGCACGGAAACCGGCTACGAGGTCTGTTTTTGGTACAACCTCGATGTGGTTGTGGCGGGCGAACTGGAGGACTTCGTCTGGCAACTTTGATTTGCGTACGCAGACGATTTGGCCCAGAAGACCACCGGTTTCGCGGACGGCCAACAGGTCTTCCTTGAGCGCCTTTGTCTGGCTGGTCTTCAGTTCGTTGGCGATGCGAGTGAGGAGCAGCTCAGTTTCGCGATTGAGACCGCACGGCAAATCTCGGCGGAGGGCGGCTACGAGGTCCTCGGTTGGCTTGCGGTCTTTGCAATCCACCAACCAGAGTCGGCCATTCCAGTTGAAGAGCAGGTCGATTTCGGCGTGTGGGTAGCGACTGGAGATGTGAGGTGCGCTTTTGACTTTGAGTCGGAGCGAGCGCTGGACGCGCGGGACACCGAGCTTTAGCAGAACGGCGGCGGTGTTGAACTCGAGATCGTCACCGGCCTTCTCTTCCGAATCAGTCGCTCCTGTCACAAGGAGGAAATTCTTCATTGGATTTCCGTTGGCGATGCGTTTGAAGAATTCCGTTTCAGGCATATCGCTGCCGGGTTGATTGAGAGTGATGGTCTGGCCCGATCGCTCGACTTCGGAGGCATCCATTTGGCATCGGAGAAGATCCACCGCGTCGAGATTGTCGGTGATATGGCCGTCAATCTTCTCCGTGCGGGTCAGCAGGTCTCCGTCGCGGGGTTCGAACCACGTCAGGAGGTTGCGGCGTTCGAGGTAGAAAGATCTGATGCCGCGCCGTGCAGACCAACGGAAACCGGCGGTTGCCATGAGTTTGTTACCGCCAGTGAAATTCAGGGCGCAATCAGCCAAGGGAAACTGATTTGACACAAGCAGACTGTCCAAGGTGCGCTCGATCTCGTTGAAGTCGGAATCGGAAATGATTGCGAGGCGTGTGCAGCCTTTGGGTATGAGAGATGATCGATCGAAGAAGCGCTTGAGGCGTGTGGCGGGTCCGCGCGATTCAGTTTCGTCTTTGCTGTGGAGGAGGAGCAGGTATGCCGGCTTCAGGTATGCCACAGTGAGCACGTGGGGCCAGATCTGTTTCGAGGCTAGTGACAGCAGAATCATGAGTTTATTCGAACCATTGTGGGTTTAGTGGCGGGATTGGGTTTGCCTCTTTTGTGAGGTCGAAACCGAGAAATTCGGTGGCGATTTGTTTCATTTCGTCGAACCCTTTCTGGTCGATGGGTGAGACGCCGTGGGCGAGGATGCTTGTGTTGCGTTTTTCAGTGGCGGTGCGCCAGCGGCTTTTGGTTTTGCCGGTTTGATCTTTGAGTTCGATGTCGGTTACGACTTTCGATGCGAGCTGATGACCGAGTGCCGCCAGGGCACGGAAGCATTGTTCGAGGCTGAGCCTTATTTCGCCCGAGTCGTGGGGCTGACAGAACGGTAAAGCGGCGAGTGGAGGTGGGATTTTATTCCTGTGTTCGGGTTTGCATCTACCATCGATGAACAAGCCGCCGGTGGCATCTGCGAGCCAGAGCTGTGCCTGCATTTCCATGGCGCGGTAGAGGCGTGCTGCGGCATCTTCGTAACGGCCTTGGGCGGCGGTGCGGAGAGCGTTGTCGAGTAATTCGCGTAGGAACGCCTGGTTGGCAACAGATTCGGCGCAGGCTTCGCAGATTTGCAATGCGGTTTCGGCGACCGGTATCGGGCTGTTGACCGGATCCGATTCGAACATCGGAGAGAGCCGTCCAATGGCCTGTCTCAAACAGCCCTGGGCCCCTGCAAAGTCAAGGCGATGGCGAGCTGCCATGCCGTCGGCGAGCAGAGCCAGGGCCTCGAATCGCCTACGTAGCGGAACTTTTGTGGCGACCGCGCGCAGGACGGCCGCGGCAGTTTCGAATTGGCAGGCGCTCCAGAGATCGCAAGCGCGTTCTATTTCGCGAATCGCAAGTGCGGTCCACGGGTTGTTCTCGTAGAGCACGCGTTCTTTGCCATCGATGACTACACCCAGGCCGCTTTTCTCGCGTTGTTCACCGCCGACGTAGGTGAACTGATGGAAGAGTTCGACTGCGGCCAGGACGAGCGCGGCACTCATGGTTTTTGTGCCGCCGGTGTAATCGACGAGAACCTCCTCGGGTTTGACTTTTGTTTCTGCGAGTATTGCCGGGATTTCACGTCGGAGCCGGCGGTAACATGGACCCAATTCCTCGAACCGTTCCACCTCGATGAAACGTGCTTGAGGATGCCAGTCGAGCTGGCTCTGGATGGCTTCAGCGTTTGGCCGGCTGCCGGCAGAACAGAAGTACCAAACGTGCGCCGGGCGATGCTGGCGAAGCACGTGCAGAACGGGTGCGGGGGATCCGCCGACGGAAACCAAAGCGGCGCTGAACGTGCCTGGCGCGGTTGATGTCGTCGTTTGCATATCACTAGCGGATCAACGACTTGTGGAGCGCCAGGTTCAGGAGTGGTTTGGTTTCCCCACTGGTTCTTCTCGATTCGGCGTCAAGGACGCGTTCATGCGGTGCCTCGATCAACGCCAATCGCAAATGGCCATCAATTCGAACCGGTCTGAAAAGCAAGGCGCTGGCTTGTCTTGGGTCCGGCGAGCCCAACGGACTTGGTTGTGCTGAAGAAACACCGAGCCCGCCGTTTTTCCCGCGTAGCTTGTGTTTGAGGAGGTTGCCGGCTCGAAGAAGAAGAGCGGCCCAGTCATTCTTGAAGTCGTCGTCCAACAGGTGGACTGTGAAGCCAGCCCCGGCAAGCTCGAGCTCCAATTGTTTCCAGCTCTGGGTTGTGAGTTGATGTTCGCGGCTTGCGATTGCTCCGGCGGCACGGGTGGCACGGAACCCGATTGCGCCAATGGAGAAAAACAGGCGCAGGCTTTGTTCGAGGCGCGGGGTTGGTGGGGTTTTGAAGAGCAATTCGATAACAGCCGTGCTCCCTGGCGGAATGGCGCCGTGTGGTTGCAAACGACCGGTTCGGTCACAGAAAAAACCCTGAAGGTATGCAAGAGCGCCGACTCCCTTCCCTGGGATTTTCTTTTCCCAATCTTTTTGACCGCCTGAGGGTTGCTGGCGGACCCGGACGACGAACGAGCTTGCGAGAGGGTTTTTGTCGCGTACACCGCCGAAGACGGTTTGTTCTTCGTTCGGGGTGCCGCCGATGCAACGGAACCACCAACGGAGTTGGCCGCGGATTGAAGGCGGTCGGAGTTCAGCGCGTGTCTGGCAGGCTCCGGCGCAGAAACATGGAGTAAGAAACTCGATATGATAAGTGCGCGTGATCATGGCATTTTTCCGAGGTTCATTTTCTTGCTGAGTTCGCGAATGGCATTGGCCACTTTGGCCGGTTCGCCCTTGGTGGCTTCACGTTTGAATTCATTCCAATAAGCGCTGCGCGGCCCGCGGAGAGCGCGTACGATTGCCTTTCTTTGTTCATCGGTGGGGCCGCCTTTTCTTGGGTCTTTGCAAAAGGCGCGGACCAAGTTGTCGAACTGCTGGTCAGTGAGCATTTCAATTTCCTTGTCGGCTCGTGCTTCCGGTGGAAGACCGGCGAGGGCGGCTTCGCGTTCGAGCTTTGCTTTTCGTTTTGCTTCCTCTTGGGCTTTGGCTTGTTGAGCTTCGGCCTCGCGCTGTTTTTGGATGCGTTCTCTTTCTGATTGTTCGAGGAGCAACTTTTCGACGGTTGTTTGGACAGTATCCGAGCAATCGAACCAGCCGTAGCCTGCGCTGGTTTTTGCGCCGATACCGAAAGTCGAAAGGCCATCGGCAAGAAACCGTCGCGCTGACATGAGCAGCCGGCGGTCCGCATTGCGGAGAATCAGGAGTGGAAAAGCGAACACGTGACCGGCCGCCACGGCTGGGAATACAACCGGATTTGGGTCTTCAGAATCAAAGGCAACGGGCAATTTGCCGTCGTAATATTTCATGTGATGGCACGTGATGACATCGAGTTCGAGTGTTCCTGCGGTCGGGATTTGCGCGATCGGCAGGTCGTTCACCCTGGTTGTCTCGAAAAACACCGGATACGCAGCCAGGAAACAGACCGTGCCAGCGAAATTCGGCAGGTCGAGCCACGGTTCATTCGGGTGGCGACGGTCTTCGACCTGCAGATGGTCAAGTAGGCGTTTGGCGGTCTCGACGGCCACTGTTTGCCAGATCGCATTGCGCTGCTCGTCGTCGTTTGTGCGATTACCTGTGGCGGGCGCCATTGCCCACCAGAAGTCTGAACATGGTTCGGTTTCGACCGGGCGACCGTTCTCGCGCTTGATTCTTCTACCGGCCTGCCAATCGGTCTCGCCCCAGCCAAACACAAGGCAGAGGTCGGTCAGGAGCTTGATTTTTTCTTCTGGCGAAGTGGCCTCGAGGAGTGACTGTGTCGCGGTGCGGCGTGCGCAGCCTTTGACGGCGCTGCCGGGAATGTAGGGGAAGCCGAAGCGGTCAATGCACAAACCGGCATTCTCCATGACACCGCCTGCCATGTTTATCATGAGGCGGGACTGGAGCTGGGCATAGATGACGGCGGCACCGGCGGATTGTGTGGAGGCGGCGACGCTTCTGATCCATGTCTGCCATTGTTTCAACTTTGGTGTAAAGGGCGGCTTTTTGAAGGCGCGCGTGAAAACCTGTTCTCGGTCTTTATCTTTGGCTGCGGGGTTGGCGAACCGGTCGAGCAACAGAGACCGGCTTTCGCATTTGGCGGCCTCTGTGCTGAGCACCGCGCTGGTATCTCTAGGCATCAAGACATCCATGGCTGTCGATGTGGTTTTGGACCATTATGGCCGGTTAAGGTAACAAGGCGATTGGCGTGGTTAGTCCTTTTTGGCGAACCGCTTGAGGTAGGCGATGAACGCCAGTGCCTCGGCAGTTGCGCGCTGCAGATGGTGAGAATCACGCTTGCTGAGGTCCGCGATCATGGCCTCGACCGAAGCGGTTTTCGGCGCGAGATGGCCGCGGTCAGCGAGGTGTTTGGCTGTTGCGGTCAAAGCTTTTTTCATGTCATCGCGGCTTTCACCGCCCCCTTCCGCGTTACAGAACGCGGCAGTGGCGAGCAAGCCGTTGGCGATGATCATTGCGGGGAGTTTGTTTACGCCCGACCGCTTCATGTCGGGCTGTTCTTTGACAGCATCGAGAGCGGATTGAGCCCGGATTTGTTCGAGGTTTTTCATGGCACTGCTGGATGATTTGTCTGGATTATTGGCACTTGGAGCGTTGATGCGCATCGTGGTGGAGAGCCTCAGGGATTGCTCTTGGTGGTTGACATTTGCACCGTGCAGTATCCCAAACCTGTCGAGGCGTCGCCGCCGAACTGGAACGTTTGCTTCGCCTCGCGCAGTTTGTCGGAAAACGCGCTGATCGCGTCTTGCGGTTTTTTGTCTTTGAACTGGCGACCGCGGCCCTGGAAGGCGTTTATGACGCAATAAAACATTGTTTCGCTCGGGACGTTTTCCTGATTGAAAAGGGCGCCGCTGGCGGCCGTGCCGGTTTCGTCGTTGATCCGTACGTGCTGGGCGACTTCGCATGCGTTTCGGGCGAAGAAACTCATCATTCCGTTGCTGAGGATGATCAGGCGGTCTTTGATTTCGGCCCATACGAGGTCATCGAACAGTTCGGCCAGGGCTTTGCCAAGGTTGGACGCCTCGTCGGCAGCAGTTCTGGTGAACGTGTACTCCTCGAGAACAACCTGTTTGACAGGGCTACCGCTTTGGGAATTCTCAAGGTCGATCTTGCCAATGGGGAAGACGGCCTGCTCATCCTGTGGCTCCTTCAATTGTTTAACGATCGAGACGCAATCGGAATTGAACACGCCGTCGCGCGCCGCCCGGGCCAAAATTAACGGGCAAGTGATCCATGCGAAGCTGCCCCGTGCGGAGCGAACTGGAAAAGCAAGGAGACGTGCCTCGGAGAACTGAAGCGCGCCGGCTGCGGCGTTTTCAGCGTCCGGTTCGCCGAACAACCACCGGCCATCGGTGCTGCGGCGAATGATCTGGGTCTGCTTTACTTTTTGTTCGGTTTCATTGCCGTTTTTGCCCGGTTCGTTCCAATGGTCCGCGAATGTCCCTTTGATGCTCGAAGCCGGTATAACCGGGAAACCTGTATGGCGTTCGCGGATGATGGGCTGGTCGATTGCGCCGACGCTTGCGCCGGCGCCAACGTGCAGCGGTGTTCGAGTGAAAATGAACAGGAGTCTCTGCTCACTTTTTTGGGTTTGAGTGGCGTTGTTTTTGTCTTGGGTTTCGCTCATAGGTCTATTCTGTCATTTGATTGTTCTCGGTTCGGTCAAATGGACGTCCTGTAACGTCCGGGAAACTCTTTCATTATGTTGGTTTGATTTGGTTCGGTTTGGCATTGGATTGTTACTTGGGGCGGCCAAGCTCATGGAAATTCCACGTGCCGCAGACGCCAAGGCCGTATCCTTTTTCACCGAGCAGAGTGCTGCGGCGGTTTTTGATTTTGTCGCCGGGGCCGTTGCCGTGCCAGTTGAGCGCTGCGGCGAGTGCTTCGGCGGCCTGGCTCGAGTCGGCCTCGAAATAGTAAACCGCACCTGCGGGGACAGCCATGTGAGTGGATTTTGCACCGCCTGTCGTGCGGTCGTTTTCGTTCGGCAACGCCCAGCCGGTGACAATGATCGGCTTGGGAACAATGGCCGCGACGAGCGACGCGTCTATGTTCGGGTTTGATGGGTAGCCTTTGCCGTTGTAGTTCAAGGACCGGCGCTGACGGCGCTTTTCCGGGTCGATGGTCTCGAGCATGACACGGCCCGACTCAGGGCAAACCCAGTTGGGCAACCATCCGCCCGGGTGCGGTTTTCGTTCGGTGCCGCGCTTGGATGTTCCGGGTGGGATTTCGGGCCAGATGGCGGGTGTGAGCAGAATCCATTTGACCAACCAACGTTCGCGTCCGTTCAGGTGCACTGAAGAAAAACCGCCGGTCAAACCGATTGGAAGTGGGAGCGGGATTGGAGCGTCAGTGCGCACCGCAGTGCAAACACGTTGTTGGCCGCCGACGATGATGCTTCGCGGTTTGTCGTTGAAAAGCAGTTTGATGAGGTCGCGTTTGTTGGCGGGATCGCCATTGACCTTGTCCGGTGCTTCGGCGAAAAGGCCGAGTCGGAAATCGTCGCGCAATCGGAGGTAATGTGCGGCGTAGATTTTACCTTTTGTTTCGTCTCGACCGGTGGTGCTGGTTGCCGGGTCGATGGCGATTCCGATCGCGTACTCGGTGTCGGCAATGTTTTTGTCAGTGCAGAAATTGTTCGAGACAGGCGGGCTGGGCGACCCTGACAGGTAGGCCTGATAGGCTTTCGTCGAGATCCACGGCTCGAGGTCGTCTTCCTTTTTGGGAGGGAGGGTGTTGACGACGGCGTACTTGAGTGGTGCGGGAAGACTTGACTGGTCCCATGGAGTTGGGGAGTCATGGACCAGCGCGGCCAGCGGGCGCAATGTGACATTGACGTTTCCTGCTGAATTGGCATCACGCGGGCGCGCGAAATACCATGTATGCACGCTGTCAGTGCCTTTTCCGGATGGGCTGACGCGGACCGGGAACGGTCCTGCGGTGCTGAGGCTACCGAACTTGCGAACGCGCTGGTCCGGATCCGGGTACTCACCGCTTCTGCCCAAGCGATGTGCGTGGGTGTTTTCGAGACCGGCCCGGTGTAATGCCGCGTGCAGGGCGTGGTTGATGACGTCCGGCAGCGGCCATGCAGCAGTGTGCCCGACCGACGCACCGCTCATCGGCCGTCCGTCGCGGAAGAACAACACGTCAGTCGGTCTGAGGATGATTTGATTGGGTCTTGTCGTTGGGTGCATAACACAAATCTTTCAGGTTCGAATCGTTTTACCGGTTGCGCATGGTACCGTCGGCTTGTGGGTTGGGTTCGGTATTCAGTCCGGGCAGATTGCGTGCGACGAAGGCAACCGTCTGGCAAAGGCCGATAATGGCTTCGATTTTCTGGTCTGGAGACTTAAGGGTGGGACTGGCCAGGTACTTCAAAATGGCGTCGCTGACATCGCGCACCTTGTTGGCGTCGTAGTTTTTCCCTTGTTGGCGGTCGGCAGCCGTATCAATTTCCTTTTCCAACACATCAAGGACGATGTTTTCGAATCCTTCGGTGTTTTGTGTGCCGCCGAGCTTGTCCTTGTGCCTGCTTTGGTACCGGTCCACCAACTCGACGATACGGTGTGGAAATTTGGCGCTGACGCGGTTGTTTTGCATTGCCTCAATCAGTTTGCCGTAGGCGATCAACCCGCCGCTTTCCCATTGGCAGCCCCAGTGGACGGTTTCACCTGAGCGTTTTGCCAAAGTCACCGCCACAGCGCTGCGACCGAGGTCCTTTTTTGCGCGTTTTTCCGCCTGCTGCGCGACACGAACGACATCCTGGAGAGGATCCTTGAAATGCGCGATCGCAATACCTGCCGAACAATCCGCCGCAGGACCGGGGACCATCGCGTGGAAGTTTTTCGGGTCGCCCTCGTTGGCGGGAGCATCCCTGTGGAGACGGATGAACCCGGGTTGATTGAAATCAAATAACGGGGTTTGTTCTTTTTCCCACGCGCCGTTCTTGAAACGCCACGCGCCGGTGAGTTTGTTTAAAACCTCAGGGTCACCCCGGAACGCAGCGCGCAAAGCTATCGCACAAGGAATGGCCTGATGCGCCGGGAGCAGAGCGAGCACATCGTCGCCACCCGAGTAAATGAGGCGACCGTCGTGCGCCTCGACGATACGCCGCACGCAGAAGTTTCCGAAATTGGCGAGCATTTCCGAGAACTGGAGGTGGAAAGACGGGTTGAGCGCGCGCTTTCTGTTCAGGAGCGCGGCAAGATTGTGTTTTTCGAAATAAACTTTGGCGCCCTTACGCTGGCCATCGTGTGGATCGGTGTAATCAGAGAGCTGATCACTGAGCGTCGGCATGTTCGGGTTCAGACCCGAGACCCACTTGCCCATTTCATCGCCGTCAAGGGCAAGTACGGCAAAGTATTTCTGATCCTCCAGAGAGCCCGGGTTGCCGCTGTCCTCGGCAAACGGGGCGGCTTCGGCGATTTGCCTTGTATCTGGCATGGCGAAGTCACCGCGCACGAACAGAGATTTTTTGTTGGGCGAGTCTGCGGCTCCGGCGGGGTGGATTTCCGGCGACTGCAACCATGCAGTCGGCCAAAGCCTTTTGATGAGCGAGGTCGCGCCCAGTAGTTCGCCGGGGTTGAACAGGTGCGGGATTCCGGCTGTGCTGTTGAGTTTTTCGGCATCTTCCTCGGACGAGCCCACGGCAAGGATAGCTTCTTCTTTTCCGTTCAGGCTGTCTTTGTTTTCTTTGCGACCGATGTTCCATCCGCCTGAAGTCCAAGCTTTCCATGCGCGGGTGGTGCGGACGGCAGCCAGTTGCCAGTCCACAAGCTGGTAAAGGGCCGACCATGCGGCGGCGGGGTTGTCGAGTTTGGCGTCTGGTTTGAGGTTGGACGGGTTTTTCCAGCCGCTGATGTCATGGCCTCTGGCGTTGCGCGTACCTTGCGGGTATGTATCGCACTCGAAGTTGCGCACGTCACGATGGTCATGCTCCATTTGCTGTGCAATTTGCAGGATGGTGGTTAGCCCGGATTGCGGGTCGAACGCGGCGCTTTTTGGCAAGAGTTGTGTGAGGCAGAGTGCATGATCAGGTCTGGCCGGCCATGGCACGACCTGCCATGCAATATCGAGGAACCGATCCACTTGAGCGTCGAATCGGGCCCGGCTGTCGTCGGTCCAGCAATCGGCGCTCTCAAGCTTTTCAGCGGCCCAAGCCCAGACGTGGTCGGCGATTCTGCGGTATGTTTTGCGGATGGTTTCCTCGGCGTTTCTTGCGATGTCGGTCGCTGCATCAGCAGGTAGTACGGCCAGAAACCTGTTTGGCAAACTCGGGGTGAGCAACCGGCGCCGACCGAAGGCGTTGGGATTGCCGTCCTTGGTTCTTTCATAGCCGAACGAATCCCAAAGCGTCTGCTTCGAACCGGTTGATGGCTCCTGAACGGTTGCCTTGGACCAGATTTCGTCCTTCACAAGCAGGTCAAAGATCGGCTGGCCACACAGGTTCGGGAAAATGACGCAATCGGGTCCAAAGTTTAACGCGATGTATTTCAGGGCGTGACCGATCAGGTAACTCAGCAGATAAGAGCCGCTCCACAGGTCAAGTGTGCGCCTCGCCTGAGCAATGTAGTCCTGCACAGGCCCAATCTGGAAAAGAAGAAACGCGGGTTTGCAACGGGCATCTTTTCCTTCGCCGGTCACGCAGGTTTGAAGGGCCGATACAATGCTGTTGTGAACCCAGATGGTGTGATCGGGCAGGCGCGTATCCGCCGGCAGGAACGCGAGACGGTTGTCCTTGTAGTCGGATGCCCACCAACGCCAGAGCCGCCAGAACGCAAAAAACCGGGCGCGATCGTCCGGTTCGATGATGATCGGGCGGTTTGTCCATGCTTTGTCATGGGCAATATCGGCGGTTTTGTAGGGTGAGATTTTGAAGGTTGCCTTGCCAAGCGGGTGTTTGAAATGATTGGCCTCGCCGTCGAAGGCGGATTCCAGGAACTGCCAGCGCGGCCATGGAAGCCGGTCTGCGGCTGCGGCGGTGTGATCACAGTCGCGACTGAATTCGGCGTCCTCGATTGAAAGTCCTGCTTCGTAGTTCTCAGCTCTTTTTTTGTGCCATGCGATGTCGAGAACTTTTTCGGGTGGATCGTGCAGGTAGGCATCCAGTTTGCGTTTCCAATCTGTCATTGCGAACTCCGTCTTGGGCTTCATTCTGTATTCCTCGGCAAGTTAGTATTAACGAACCTCATGGTAGTACAAGCCAAAAATCGAATTTATTGCATGAGATCTCTTGCGCCAGAATAGCGGTTAACGCTGGCATGGCACGCGCCCGGACGTCCCCGGACGTTCGGTCAGTCATTCGCGTGGTCCTGTCAAAGTGGGTTTCGCGAAATGGCGCTATGCATGCCGCCCGATTTCAGGCCTTGTATTCATTCGCAGGGCTCACTTTACCTTCTGCATTGCACCAAGCTGGTCCAAACCATGCCTTCGGCCATTGTTTCAACTGGTCAGAACTTGCCTGCCCCAGACTCCCAACTCGGATCTCACCGGACAACGCCCATGGAGCACTAATACGTTCAATCCGGAGACATTTCCGGACCCGCATATTTGGGGTCATCCGGAAGGTTTGTGTTTGGAGTTTGGCGCGGGCCGCAGGCGCCTCGCTGGCTCGGCGCCTGCCCCACCGGCCCGCGCAAGGATTTGAACCCTCCTCCTTGGCGTCCCCGGGTACGTTTCTTCGCGGTTTCCCCAGGGGGGGGTGGAAGAATCTGGCTTTGCTTGAGGAAAGCCGATTTGTTGAAATCGGGCCATGTCACAAAGTCTCCTTTATCATGCATTTGGGATTCCCAGCACGTATCGGTATGTGCACACCGAGTACCGGGAGGGGGCGGTTTGGTTTGCGGTGCGGCCGGAGGTTGAGCCGGAGTGTTGTCCGCACTGTCAAAGTCGGGAGTTCGGAGGGCACGGGAAGAGGGAGCGGAGTGTGCGGACGGTGCCCATTGGGTTGAAGGCGGTGTGGTTGAAGGTGGAGGTGCTGCGGTACCGATGCAGAGATTGTGGGCAGACCTGGGAGATTCAGCCGCCTTTTGTTCGGCCGTATGAGCAAGTGAGCGTGCAGATGAAGCGTTACGTGATCGATTTGAGCCGGATGATGACTATTACGGATGTGGCGGAGTTGACAGGGTTGAGCTGGGACACGGTCAAGGAGATTGTCAAGGAGGGGCTGGGTGCGGAGTATGCGCACATTCGGTTGAAGGGTCTTGTGCGGCTGGCGATTGATGAGATCTACTTGGGGCCGAGCAAGAAGTATTTGACGCTGGTGATCGATCAGGAGACCGGGCGGATTGTGTGGGTGGGGCGTGGTCGGGCTGGGGAAGCGTTGCATGGTTTTTGGCGGCGGCTGAAGGCCAGCGGGGCAAAGATTGAGGCTGTGGCTATGGACATGAGCCAGGCGTATGCGAGTGCTGTGGCGCGGCATTTGCCTGGGGCGCTGATTGTGTTTGACCGGTTTCACGTGATGAAGCTGATGAACGAGAAGCTGGACGATCTGCGGCGGCAGTTGGTGCGGGAGGCTGAGAGTCAGGATGCGAAGGCGGCGATCAAGGGGACGCGGTGGTTGTTGTTGTATCGGCGGGAGAACCTGCCGGAGGACAGGGCAGAGGAGCTGCGGAAGGCATTGGAGATGAACGAGCCGTTGGCGACTGCGTACATGATGAAGGAGGAGCTGGGGCTGGGGTGGGAGCAGCCGAGCCGGGAGGCGATGGCTGATTTTTTCTGTGCGTGGTGTGAGAAGGCGATTGCCAGCGGGATCAAGCAGTTGATCAGCTCAGCGCGGCGCAGCCGCAACCCAATGATCCAGGCGGGGTAAAGGCGTTCGTTCAGCGCTTGGCACTCTGACGCGCCGCGCTGAAAGGGGCGACTTCGTCGCTCACGGGGGAGATAATGGTGGCATGGAGGGATGAGCGGTTTGACGGCAAGAGTCTAGAACGATCCGGTAATCAGCGATTTCTGCGCAGGTTTTCCAATATTGAAATTCTTTGCACCTCGGCAAAGGTCATCTCCCGGATCATTTCCTCGAAACTGACGGTGGGTTCCCAGCCCAGATTGACGCGTGCTTTGCGTGGGTTTCCGAGCAGTGCAACGGGTTCTCTTGGCCGAACGAGTGTCGGGTCCTGGCGGACGTACGAGCGCCATTCCAAACCAAGCGCACCAAACGCAGTATCGAGAACATCAACCACGGAATGGCTTACACCGGTCGCAACGACGTAATCATCGGGGGCAGCCTGTTGCAACATCAGCCACATTGCTCTCACAAAATCCCGCGCATGGCCCCAGTCGCGTTTTGCTTCAAGGTCACCCAACAGCAATTCCTGTTGCAGGCCGGCTTTTATTGCGGCGGCGGCCCGGCAGATCTTCCGGGTGACAAAGTCCGGGCCCCGCCTTGGTGACTCATGGTTGTACAAGATGCCGCTGCAAGCGAACAGGCCGTAGGATTCCCTGTATGCTCTGACAAGGTGTGTGGCAAAAGCTTTGGCACAGCCGTAGGGATTGACAGGGGCAACAGGGGTTTGCTCGTCCTGGGGAGCAACGGTTGGATGTCCGAATATCGCCGCCGATGAAGCGGAAAAAAAGCGCGCGCCCGGGCATTGCGACCTCAGACTTTCGAGCAAACGCAATGCGCTCAACACCGCGAACTCGCAAGTTTCTTCCGGAATCTCATAACTGAGTCCGACGTGGCTTTGTCCGGCAAGATGATAGATCTCGTCCGGCGCAATGCGGGTGATCAGGTCTTTTACCGACTTCGAGTCTGTCAGTCGAATCTGGTGCAGAACCATTCGCCCGTGCAAGGCGGGATTGGACAGCAGATGTGCGATCCACGACTTTGTCGGGTCTGCGCCGGGTCTGACTGTTCCGTGCACATGATAATTTTTCTCGAGCAACAGCTCGGCCAGATAAGAACCGTCCTGTCCTGTAATTCCGGTGACAAGTGCGCGGCGCATGCCGAAATCAAGCTGCGGGGTGACGATGGTCCTGCTGGCGCTTGATCAGCGCAACATCCGCATCCACCATCAATCTAACGAGCTCTTTGAAGCGGGTGCGCGGTTTCCATCCGAGGTGTTTTTCTGCTTTTGAAGCGTCGCCGACCAAGTGTCCGACTTCGGCAGGGCGGCAGAGGCATGGATCAAGAACAACGTGTTTCTGCCAATCCAAACCTGCGTATCCGAACGCGACCTCGAGGAACTCCCGCACGCTGTGTGTTTCTCCGGTCGCAATTACGTAGTCGTCCGGTTTTTCCTGCTGGAGCATCAGCCACATGGCTTCGACGTATTCTTTCGCGTAACCCCAGTCGCGGCAGGCGTCAAGGTTGCCAAGGCACAACTTGTCTTGTATGCCGGCAAGGATTCTGGCCACGGCCATTGTGATTTTTCTGGTGACGAAGGCTTCGCCGCGCCTTGGCGATTCATGATTGAACAGGATGCCGTTGCTGGCGTGAAACCCGTATGCTTCCCGGTAATTCACGGTGGCCCAATAAGCATGCACCTTTGCGCACGCATAAGGACTGCGCGGGTGAAACGGGGTCGTTTCACGCTGCGGTGATTCCCGGGCAAGACCGAACATTTCACTCGAAGAGGCCTGATAGAACCTTGGACGGAGACCGGACAACCTGATGGCTTCCAGAAGCCGTACAGTGCCGGTTGCTGTCACATCTGTGGTGTATTCCGGGTTCTCGAAACTCACGTGCACCTGGCTCTGGGCGGCCAGATTATACACTTCATCCGGGCAGACGTCTTTTATCACCCTGAAGAGTGACGCGCCGTCGGACATGTCGCCGTAATGCAACTGAAGTTTTGCGGCGGTTGCGATTCCGCTCTGACAAAGCTGCTCCAATCTTGCTGTGTTTTGCGAGCTGGCACGCCGAACAATGCCGTGCACTTCGTATCCCTTCGAAATGAGCAACTCCGCAAGGTACGACCCGTCCTGGCCCGTGATGCCGGTTATTAGGGCGCGTTTTGCCATAAACAAGATATGCGTTCGCCACAGTCTCGAGTGCAAAAGGTGGTCTGACAAGCCCGGACTGAGGGCAATGGCGGATTTGCGATACCCGCCGAAGTCAAAGATGCCGACGATCAAATGAATTGACCCCGCAACCTGTCGCTTTCGGCTTTGATCGAGCCGGAATTGCAGGGCATACTTCCGGCCATGGACAAAGATCGTGTTGCAGAGGTGTTGTCTGAGATCGGAGTTCTTCTCGAGTTGAAAGGCGAGAACCCTTTCAAGTCGCGCGCCTACGCGAACGCCGCACGGGCCATACAGACCTTGGAAGAGCCGATCGAGAAGCTCGTTGCCGAGAATCGGCTCGGAGAGATCAAAGGAGTCGGAGAAGGATTGCAGGAGAAGATCACGATTCTGGTTCAAACAGGTCGGCTGCCGTACTACGAAGAATTGAAGGCGTCGATTCCCGCGGGGCTTGTCGAGATGTTGAGCATACCCAGTCTCGGCCCGAAAAAGATCAAGGCGCTGCATGACCGGCTTGGGATCAGCACGATCGAGGAACTTGAAGCGGCATGCAAGGCGGGCAAAGTGGCCGGCCTTGACGGCTTCGGCGAGAAAAGCCAGGCGAAGATTCTCGAAGGGATAGAATACCGGCGACAGTACGCGTCGCGGCATTTGCTCAGCGCGGCGCTCGAGGTTGCGGAACCGATTTTGGCCGAACTCCGTGCGCGCAAAGATGTGACACGGTGCGATGTGGCAGGGAGCGTTCGGCGGTACAAAGAAGTGATTGGCGACGTTGACTTCATTGTGTCTTCGGAGGACGCTGACGCTGTGATCGAGTGTTTTGTGACGCGGCCCGGGGTGATGTCCGTGTCCGCCAAAGGCAGCACAAAAGCCAGCGTGATTTTGCCGGGTGGGATTCAGGCTGACATCCGGGTTGTGAGCGACCGGGAGTATCCGTTCGCGCTGGCTTACTTTACCGGGAGCAAGGAACACAACATTGTGATGCGGCAGCGGGCCATCCAACGCGGTCTGAGGTTGAATGAGTACGGGTTGTTTCGATCGCAGGTGGAAACACGCGACCCGAATTTGTGTCTGCCGTGTGCGACTGAATCGGACATTTATGCGGCGCTGGGACTGGACTACATCCCGCCCGAGTTGAGGGAGGACAAAGGCGAGTTTGCAGCGGCGGAGGGACACGCGTTGCCGCGATTGATCGAATTGAAGGATATACGGGGTTCGTTGCACAACCATTCTAATTGGAGTGACGGGCTGAATTCCATTGCGCAAATTGCATCGACAATGAGCAAGCGCGGATTCGAGTACTGGGCCATCACAGACCACTCGAAGTCCTCGTTTCAGGCCAACGGGTTGGATGCAAAGCGGCTCAAACAGCAGGTAGAAGAAATCAAGCGTGTCAACGAAAGCCTCGCCGAGAAAGGCCTGAAATTCCGCCTGCTTTGTGGAACCGAGGTTGATGTCCTCCGAGACGGTAAACTTGACTTTGACGACGAAGTTTTGGCGGGGTTGGAGATTGTGATTGCGAGCTTGCACGTTCCTGCCGGCAGCGAGGCCGAGAACACGCGTCGCCTTGTCAAAGCTGCTGAGAACCCGTTTGTTCATATTATCGGCCATCCCACAGGCCGTCTGTTGTTGGAACGCGAGCCGTATCCGGTGAACATCCATGCTGTGATTGATGCGTGCGCGGAAACGGGCACGTGGCTGGAGCTGAACTGCAGCCCGTACAGACTGGATTTGGACTGGCGTTTGTGGCCCCAGGCAAAGAGCAAAGGAGTGAAGTGCGCAATTGGTCCGGATGCGCATCGGAACGAACAAGCCGATTGGCTTCGCCTGGGGGCTGGTGTCGCGCGAAAAGGGTGGCTGACCGCGGATGACGTGGTCAACACGCTTGATCTTGCGTCGTTGCGCAAGGCGCTTGCGGTCAAACGAAACCGGGGCAAACGTTAGCGAGGCTCCGCCTCAGACCGACCATGCATGCGGTGCCATAATGCCCGACTGGGGCGCGGGGTCCCTGGTGCCTTGCCCGCCTCGCCAGAGTGTGGCCGCTCCGCGGCCACTTCCGCTTTGGCAAAATGCCGCGGACTCATGTCCGCAGCTACCGTTTATGTTGCAGTGCGCGGCTACTGTTCCGGGACGATCCGGATTGTGTGGGTGACGGGAGTGAACGCGTTCTCGATTTGTTCGACGTATTTTTCCCGGACCTTTTCGGTCAAGGCAATGGTGGCCGGCATGTCAACGCGGCCCTCGTCACCGTGGAAAAGCATTTTGACCTGGCGGGTTTCGTAGTTCTGTTTTGCCGCAACGGCTTCATCGACTTTTTTGAATGGCTCGGAAAACGGATTGACAATGAAGTCATCTGCGAGGTTGACCCCGCCGGCGAGTTGTTGGGCCGTGTAAGTTCTGACCGTTTCGCCCCAGACAACCTTGTAAGATTTGGCTGGTGCATTTGTTACGATAAGAATGAAGCGATTGAGCTGGGGGTTGAACGGCACCAAAGCCATAGCCGATCGGATTGAATTGTCCCGATTGACATCGCCTGCCGCGCAGAACGGGTACCTGTGGCTTGTGATCGTGAGCTCGCCCTTGGTCATTCCGTGCAGTTCGTGTCCCGGGGTGAGAGAAACTCGTTCATTTGCGAGATCCACTTTTACCGTTCCGATATTGCCGTCCAATCCCATCGCTTTCAGGAACGCGTAGGCCATCACGAGGTGTCCCGCCCAATCCGGGTGCACGCTGTCTTTTCCGGCAATCATGTAATCCTCGCCGAATCTTCGTTTGGCTTCGAACCCGGCGGTCAGCATTGGCCAGAAAACGTCGGCGAAAGCGGTTCCTTCTTTCGAAGCGACTTCGATGCAGATGTTACGGAGGTTGCAGAGGCTGAGGTTCATTTCTTCCGAACCGGCTTTTGACCATGGCACTTTGGGGCCGACACAGCCGGGGGAACCAAGGACCACACGGACGTCATGGTTCTTGAAAGCCTGTACAATGGCGGTGATTGAGTCGCGGTAACGGCGCCCGATTTCGGGCTCGAATGCGCGGTACTCGTGATCATTCATTCCGTAGCAGAGAGTGGCGACGGTTGGGACGAATCTGAGACAGTCATTTGTCATTCGCGCGAGAAATCCCGGGGCCTTTTCGCCGCTCCATCCGAGCTGGCGGACTGCCACCTGGAGTTCCGGGACACAAACTGTCAGGTAAGTTTCGATTATCCTCGAGTACATCCGTTGCTCGGTGATCGAGTCGCCGCAAATCATGATTCTGTCGCCGGGTTTGAGAAGGAGACCGGCAGGGGCAGGGGCTTTGATCGGATTGAATTTTGCGAAGAACGGGTCTGAGGGCTTGGCTTCGAGTGCCCTTGACGGTGCCTGTGCGAATGCGATTACACAGAATGCAACGCAGGCAATAGAAAGACCAATTGAACGAGCTGTTTTAGATATGCGCATGGCCGGAAGTGTTGAGTGAGAACCCGACGCAGTCAAATCAAACTCGATGGTTCCGGGTCAGGACGGCTGCGCTCCCGGGGCGATTGCTTTTCCAGCGCGCTGGCGGGAGCGCGGGCATTTTTGCCCGACTCGAATGATGAGTGTCTTGACCACCGTCCGCCGGTATGGCAATGTCATACGCATGGATGAAATCCTGACCATTCGTGTTCCCAAGGGAATGCGACGAAAGCTCGAGGCAGCCGCTCGGGCACGCCACCTCACTCTCAGCCAGTATGTGCGGGAGGCGCTAGCCACCGAGCAGTTCCTCGATGCCTTCGAAGCGGCCCGCGCCGATTTGGTGCCGCAAGCGCGCCGACTCGGCATTTACGATGACGAGGACGTTTTCAGGCTCATCTCGTGAGGGTTGTACTCGACACGAATGTCCTCTTCGCCGCGTTGGTTGCAGCGGGGCTGTGCCACGAGGTTTTTCGCCGGGTTGCCCGTGCGAACGCAGTCGTGACCTCTGAACCCTTGTTGAACGAACTTGATGACATTCTCAAACACAAGTTCCGCATGACGCCGGCGGTGAATTTGTTTGTCACTGAGCTGCGGCGTCGGGCGGCTGTGGTGAAACCTGCCCCCCTCAAAGCACGAATCTGCCGCGATCCAAATGACGACGTAGTGCTCGCCACCGCTGTCGCTGCCAAGGCTGAGGTCATAGTGACCGGCGATGCCGATCTGCTTGTGCTCAAGGAGTACCAAGGCATCCGTATTATGTCACCGCGCCAATTCCTCGAACTGCTGGATCGGGCTGCCCGCTCCCTATAAAAGTTTTTTGGTTGGCTCCGCCTCTGACCAACAAGGTTTGATCCGGGAGGCATACAAGTGGGTCAATTCCCTTGCCGGTCAAAGCTGCCGAGGGGATCGCAGCGATTCTTCTATGCACCCAACCTGTCAACGTTCAGGCGCCTGGCTTGCATGATTGAAACAAGTCGTAAGATCGGTTGGCGAGTTGATGCAGTCGGGACGGCTGCGCTCCCGGGGCGATTGCTTTTCCAGCGCCTTGATCATTCTAATCATTCTGCCACGCGGCCATGTGTTCGTGCTGCCAGAGTTCGTCTATTGGTTGGCGATCGCGGACAATAGAACTGTTGCGCCCTCTGACCATTATCTCGGGTGGAAATGCGCGGCTGTTGTAGTTGGATGCCATGACGGACCCGTATGCACCCGCGCTCATCAAGGCAAGGTAGTCACCTTCCTTGACAGGCGGAAGCCGTCGTTGCTTTGCAAAATAATCGCCGGATTCACAGACAGGACCGACAACATCCGCCGTGAACCACGAACCCGGTCTGTAGGACAACGGCACAATTTCGTGGTAGGCATCGTAGAACGCCGGGCGTATGAGGTCGTTCATTGCGGCATCGACGATGACGAACCTTTTGTTGGCGGTTTGTTTGATGTACTGGACGCGCGTAATGAGCACGCCTGCATTGCCAACAAGAAACCGGCCCGGTTCGAGCACCATTCGCAATCCGAGCGGCTCGAGCAACGGCAACAGGGCGCGCGCGTAAGAGTCCGCTGTGATGACGCCTTTTGCCTGCTTTGACCGCCACCATTGCGGTCTGCCGCTCTCGAGGGCCGGGTCATACACGATACCGATTCCGCCGCCCACGCTGAAGAACTCGATGTGATGTCGGTCCTTGAGAACCCGGGCCAGAGGCAGCATTCGTTTGACGGCGTTGACGAACGGTTTTTCAGAAGTGATCTGAGATCCAATGTGCATTTGGAGGCCCCGGACTCTGATGTGGCGCAATCGAGTTGCTTTCTCGTAAACGGCAAGGACATGGTCCATTGCGATGCCGAATTTGTTCTCGTAAGTGCCGGTTGTGATTTTCGCGTGTGTGTGGGCTTCGACGTTTGGATTAACTCGGATTGCCACGGGCGCGACCTGTTTCAAGCGGGCGGCGATGCGATTGATTCGTTCGAGTTCCGGTTCACTTTCGACGTTGAAACAGTAAATGTTCTTCTGCAACGCAAACTTGATTTCCTCTTCGGTTTTGCCAACGCCGGCGAACACGCATTTTGTCGGATCGCCACCTGCGGCAAGGACACGACGCAGCTCGCCATGACTGACTATGTCGAAGCCCGATCCGAGGTTTGCGAATGTGCGGAGAACGGCGAGGTTTGAATTGGCCTTGACGGCGTAGCAGATAAGATGATCAAGCGAGCGCAATGCGGTGTCGAGGCTTTGGTAATGACGTTCCAGTGTTGACTGGGAATAGACGTACAGGGGCGTGCCAAAGCACTCGGCTAGCGCGCGCAATGGCACTCTCTCACAGTACAGGTTTCTGCCCATCCGAGAAAAACAGTGCATGGAATGGTTATGCCAGAGCAGGGCTTGCGAGCAAAGCGATTTCGCGTACCGCTATATCGGAAAATTTGCGCAGCAATCGCAAGTTAGCGAATCCTTCGACGTTACTGTTTCGGGCAATTCATTCACCAGCCCGGAAATCTCACCGGAATTAAGTTTTGGGGTCTTGGTCTGGTAAGGAGGTGAGATCCGGGTAATGAAAACCCGCGCCCAGAGCGGAGAATCTTTATTCCCAGAATTAATGTCCTGCTTTGTGACTTGGGCGATCTCGCCGAAGCGGATTCCGACACAACTGAAGCTCGAGCAGACTTATGCGCGCAGATCATTTCAAGGCTGCGGTTTTCTCGCAGGTTATCCAACACCATACGTTAAAGGCCGCCCTGTGGTGACTGCACTCCTCGCTGCCACAGAAGCAGGTACTGACGAATTGAGCAAACTCGCAGTCTGAGAATCTTCGCAAATATGATCGATTTCTGAATACAGTAATCTAGCGCTGGCTGGCAAGCAGCCGATTTGACAAAGCGCGAAAGCTGCGCAACTCTGGCAGTTAACATGACGATAGTATCCCTCGTTTACTACTCCGGCTCAGGCCACACGGCCCAAGCGGCCCAGACAGATTCACCACGTCGCCGAGCAGGTGGACGTAACCGAGATTGAAGGCATGCGCATGAAGCAACGATTGTTCTTCAATCCGACCGGCGGCGAGTCGCTGGCTTTCTTTTCCGTGTTGGACGAGGGGGAATCCTCAAGGAAGAACAATGAGTTGAGGCGATGATGAAAATGTGGATTGTTTTCTTTATTATTACGGTGGTGATTGTGATTACGTTTGCTGCATGCCAAACCACCCGAGCGGGATATGAGTCTGCGCCGTACAAGGTCGTGCGCTCGGACGGAAAATTCGAGGTGCGCGACTATCCGGCGCTCACAGTGGTGGAGACGCCGATGGCCGCCGGCGGTCGGGACGGGAGCGACGGGAGTTTCATGCGTCTGTTCCGGTTCATCACTGGCGCGAACGAGGCGCAGCAGAAGATCTCCATGACCACGCCGGTGTTCATGTCCGGCAGCGAGTCGAACGCGACGATGGCTTTTGTGCTGCCTTCGAAATTCAGGGCGGACACCGCGCCCAAGCCGTCAGATGGATCGGTGACGGTGCGGGAGCTGCCGGCTGGCCGGTTCGCAGTGCTGCGCTTCAGTGGCGGACGAAATGGGAAGAACGAGGCTGCCGCGTTGGAAAGCTTGCGGGCGTGGATGAAGCAGGAGGGGTTGAAAGAATCGTCAGCGCCGATCTATGGCTACTTTGACCCGCCGTGGACACCGGCCTTTTTGCGTCGCAACGAAGTGATGCTGCGCACTGAAGCCGACCAACCCTGAGGTTTCAGGCCAGTTCAAGCACCGCCGATGCTCGTGATTAACAATTCCCCATCATGAACAGTGCTGGAATCGGTTTGTATTTCATCGCTGGCGGCACGGGCGGTGTCGGCTTGGAGGTCGTCC
>Ga0078972_1005904_pt1 | contig 30172 bp, 38 predicted proteins | sample YelNatPaOPGAMG01_FD_67568 | JGI IMG/M metagenome (GOLD analysis project Ga0078972, IMG submission 67568) | Hot spring thermophilic microbial communities from Obsidian Pool, Yellowstone National Park, USA - OP-RAMG-01 (SPADES assembly) (version 2) | ecosystem: Environmental > Aquatic > Thermal... | reverse complement strand
GAAGGAACGCGCGCTCTCGGGGCGACGGCACCGGCTGTTGACCAGGTAGCAGAGACAATCCGCCGTGCTGGTGCTGAAGCACAGAATGCCGGCGGTCAGCTGCAGAACAGCGGTGCTAAGGGCAGCGAGAGCTTCGACAAAGTCTCGACGAGTGCCAAGGGCGCGGCTGACTCGGTCAATGCTTTTGGCCAGAGCCTGAACACAATCATGCAGCTTGGCAGCCTAGGCATGGTTGGTAAGGGCCTGGGAATAACCTTCGACAAATGGCTTGGCATGGGCCTGGAAGGCGGCCAGCTCATCAATATGCAGCGCCATTTCGATGAGCTTGCACAAACTGCCGGCACCACTGGCGATGCAATGCGCAGGGCCTTTGAAGAGGCTGCGGCAGGTACTGTTGATGCATCTGACATGATGCAGCAGTACAACCGTGTCATGCTCATGACCGGCAACACAATGTCGGCCCAGTTCGTCGACATGATCAAGCTTGCTCGTGCGGCGGCAGTAGAGACTGGCGGCGACACGATGACGCTCTTGACTGAGATCAGTGAGGGTGTCAGCCGCGCCATGGCCAGGCCGTTGCAGGCTGCCGGTATCAAGATTGATCAAGCCCAGGCGATGGAGGCCTACGCTGCCAGCGTCCACAAAACCGCGTCCGAGCTTACGACTGCTGAGCAACAGATGGCGATCTGGAATGCAGTGGTCAAGGCGGCTGACGCTAATATGCCTGGCTGGCGGCAAGGGGCCGAAGGGGCAGCGGACGGAGCACAGCGGCTGCGTGTTGCCCTGAAAGACCTTAGCGATACGGCCGCTATGGCAGCAACCCCGAGCATCAACCGGCTGTCACAGGAGGTAGCCGGTGTCTCTAAGCTGCTGTCGCCAGTTATCACGGAGACCGCCAAGCTGCAAGATATCGAGCAACAGCTTGGAGGTATGCCTAGTCTACAAGAAAAGCTGCTGCCGGCTCCAGCATTGCCAGCGATACAGCTGATTACAGGCGCGTTTAGAGAGCTCGGCAACATTATCGGAACGGAACTAGCACCGAAGCTAGACCGTCTGTTCGCAGGCGTGACGCTGCCACCCTGGGTTACCGAGCTGGCTAACAAACTGGGCGTCGCCACCGAGAAAGCACATGGTACAAGCGCGGCAGTTGATGAACTGACAGAGAAAGTCCAGACACTTGGTGGTGCTGTCCAGTCTTTGACAGACCGCGATCTGAAGATTCGCATGCACATCGTCACCGAGGGACTGCCAAGCACGCAGCAGCAGATGTGGCAGCAGGATATCGCTGCCGCCCCGGCCGGTGGTCTTATGGGTGTACACGGTACGGCTGGCATGGGCGGCGTCTGGACGCCGGCGCAAGAGGCCGCTACAGGCAAGGCCTACCATGAACAACAAGACCTGACTGAAGCCCAAGAAGAATACAACCGCGAGATGATCCGCGCCCGCGATATTCTCCAGGGCATCGTCGTGCCACAGCGTGAATGGTATGCCACCGAGAGCGAATACTGGCGAGCAATGGGCCAGTTCGCCGAGAGCGAAGCAACGCGCAAAGTAGCGGAGCAGCTCGCCGAGGCACAGAAAGCCGCCTCAAAAGCCGAGACAGCCCTGAGCACCATGAAGGACACGATCAAGGGCCTGCTCAAGGATACGCAGGACTATAACAGTATCGCTGTTCAGACGCTCTTGCGTGAGGGCCAGGGGACGCCAACGAAGCCGACAGAGTTCCTGGATCGGTTGGCGGCGATCGCCCAGGACACGCTGAACACGATGAAACAACCGTACTATGCCGAGACAGCGACGCGGGCCGGCATTCCCCTGACTGCCGACGCCCATACGGCGGCGGTGATGGCGGCCGAGTATCTACTGAAGCCGCGCGTTCCGTCGGATTATGATATGCCGGCCTTGATCGAGGCTTACAAGACCCAGGCCCAGAATCAGTTGACACAACAACAGCTGATTGACCAGGTCGTCTCTCAAGTCGGCCCGTCGCTCGGTGACGCGGCGACAGGGCTGAGCGGGGCAGCAAGCGACCTATCCAATGCCGCCAGCCTGATCAGCCAGGCAGGTGGTGGTGGAGTGGGGCAGAGTGGCCTCGTGGCGGCACCAGTGCCACCGGAAATAGATGCACTCATTCGGGCTGAGTCGGAGCGTCAGGGGGTTGATGCTAACTTGGTGCGAGCCGTGCTCTATTTCGAGAGCCGCTTCAACCCCAGTGCGATCAATCCGACGAGCATGGCAACTGGGCTCGGCCAGGTGATGCCCTCGGACGTGAGCGATCGTTATGGTGGCGTCTTCAAGAACCGCCACACCAGCGAGGAACTGCTCGAACCAGCGACGAACATCGCCGATTCGGTAGCAATCCTGAAGGGAGCACTGCAACAGTTCCCAGATGACCTGAAGAAGGCACTGGCAGTGGGGTACGGTGGCGGCTATTCGAATGAGCAATACGCCAACCCGGTGCTCGACCTGTATCAGCAGTATCAACTGATGTATCCGACGCCTGGAGCGGCGGCGCCAGCGGGGGCGAACACTCTTGCGATCTTGCAGCAGCTGCTCGGCTCGGGTGTGGCAACGGCAGCGCCAGCAGCAGCCGCTGTCCAGGCGCCAGCAGTGCCAGCGGCCACCGTCCAGGCCGGGTTGGGCGGGATAGACTTCGAAGCCTGGGGCAGAAGTGGCGCCGAGACGGCGGGAGCAGCTTTTGGTATCGCCTGGTCGGCGATCAACTTCAAGGGGTTGGGCAATGCCGCTGCGGATGCGCTCAAGAGTGGCATCAATGAGGGCATCAAGGGCATGGACGCTGGTTTGCTCAAATCCATGGCCGGCGGGCTCTGGCCCTATCTCCAGCCTTATATTTATCCGGGCGGTCAACCGTGATTCGGGGTGAGGGCAACATACTACGATGACCTGGACATTGGGGGCGACCTCGGGACTGAGAAATCCGCTAGCGCGCGATGGTTATAGCCGCAAGCGCGTCCGTGTCGGCCAGGACTGGCTGTTTTTGGATGGCTCGGAGGGTGAGCACTACGTCACCAGCCGCTATGAGTTCACGTTGCGCCTGGCGGTGAAGGGCAGTGACTATAGCAGCCTGGTCAGTGCCATTGAGGCCGCCTACGGCAGTACGGTCACGTTCGTGAATCATCTCTCAGAGACATACACCGTGAAGGTCGTGGACTGGAGTGACGCGCTGATGGCGGACAATATGACTCATGATGTGCGGCTCGTCCTGCGGGAGACGACAGCATAATGCCTGTAACCACTGTCTATGGGATCGCCGGGTTCGAGGGCCAGTCATTCGAGCAATCGGGTGTAACATCCGGTAACTATGGCTCTGGGGCCAGCATCTCAAGTGCCAAACATGGTAGCGCCAGCAATTACAGCGCCCTGCTGGATGGCACGGACAATGGCTGGCTCTATGTCGAAACAACACGCTCAGATTGGTATTTCCCTGCGCCAACCGAGGCGGTCTGTTCGTTTTGGTGCTATCTCACCAGCTATAGCGCCGGCAGTCTGGACCCGCCTAACGTCATTGTCGCCTCAAACACGGGGCACGGTGAGTGCTTCTTGGCTGTATGCATTGACGCTGCCACGGGGCACCTAAAACTGTGGGCATACACCACCAGCGCACCCTACCGGACTGTGCTGGCTACGGGCACGCATGTGCTCACTCTCAACACAGAGCACACCATTGAGATGCGCGTCAAGGCAGACAAGACGAGCGCTGGCATTTGCCAGGTCAAGATTGACGGCGTCTTGGACATTGACTACACGGGCGCCACCATCCTGTCCGGCTCTTTCATCGAAGATGTAGGGGCATTCTCGTTTAGCTATGCCTGGTTCGGCTGTGGGCATGTGGCCGGGTATTTTGATGACATTGTAATAGCAGATGATTGGATGGGGACGGCGCATGTCTATGGCATCAAGCCGTCTGGCCCAGGCCAGTATAGCCAATTCACGCCTTCTGCTGGCTACAACTGGGAATGCGTGGATGATACACCCCAGGATGGCGTTACCACTGACGTAAGAACCACTACCGATGGAGTCAAGGACAGCTATGCCTATGGCGGGCTGCCCAGTCTGGCGGGCATCCTGGGGCTACAATACAACCCGGTGCTTGATACCAGTGACCGGGGTGGGCGCTTCAAGCGCCTGCTGATCCTTGGGGGCACTGAGTATGCGGAAGACTTTGGTGCTGGCGGTTGGGGTGTCTGGTTCGCAGAGCCAGGTACCTATGAGGTGCCTTGGTTTGAGACTATCAGCAAGAACCCAGCCACCAACGCCGCCTGGACCGCAGCCCAGATCAATGCAGCGCAGTTTGGCTTACAAGTTACTGATGCCGAGTCCAACACCATATCGCTCACCTCGCTCTATGTCGAGGTGGCAGCGACCGGTACAGTAATCCCAGCCCTCAGCCAGAATGCCAGCCCCACGCGCGGCTTCGAGATCCAGTGGGATGGTACTAATTGGGTAGATGAGACCGCCCGGATTGTCGGCCCGGTCTCCTACTCGTATGGCGTGACCGGTGCACGGGGAGCGATTGCCGACCTGGGGCAGCCGATCCCATCCACGCTCTCGGTGAGACTCGACAATCACGATGGCCGTTACTCCAAAACGGTGAGTGGCAGCATGGCGGCCACATATGGCCTGAGCCTGCTCCGCTGCCGGTTCAGTGCCGGCTATTCGGGAACGAACACGCAGATTTTCATTGGCCGCATCCAGAAAGCACCGCAGAGCAACCGCGACGCCACGGTCACGTTGACCGTGAATGGCTATGATACCGATCTGCTCCAGGACCGGCCGAGCACACTCGGTTACGGTGATGGCGGTGATGGCGGTGATGCGCTGCGGGCGGACGAGATCATCAGCACTCTGGCAACAGCGGTCAGTTTCAGCGACACAGAACTGGACCGGGCCTATACCGTGGTTCCTTGGTGGTATGCCGACGAAGAGGACTGCCTCAGCAAGATGCGCGAGGCAGCGGAAAGCGAGAGTGGCATCTGCTGGGTTGATCCGCAGGATGGCAAGCTCAAGTATTGGGCTTGGGCGCACTGGGTAGGAGCGGCGAGCGAAGCGACGTACAGCGTTAGTCTGGCGGAAGAGGTCCAGCTCAATTACGACGACGCCAACGTGTTTGACAAAGTGGTGGCCCACTATCAGCCGACCGCCCTGGGCCAGGCGACCGTCGTCTACCAACCGACGGAACCATTCGTTGTGCCGCCCGGCAGCAATAGCACGGAGACGGTGCATTTCAATTACCCGATCGGGCAGATGGTCTCACTCGAAACCAATGCTCGCACGGCCGGCGGCGTGAGCCTGAATAGCAATCTGACCGTCAAGAACCCGGACAACAGCACGCCCTGGCAACCACAGTATGCGAAGAGCAGTGACGTGGTCTTCGTCAACTCGAACTCCATGCATGCGATGGTGATAGATAAGTTCGAGGTGACGGCCCGGCCGATCTCACGTGATCCCGACCAGGAATATAGCGAGACGCTGAATCTGCTGGACATCCAACGCCGTTCCGACATCCGGCCGACAACGGATCGCGTCCGCTACACGTTGCAGACAATTGCTCAGGCCCAACTGGTGGCCAAGCTGCGGGCATTCCGTAGCAGCCGGCCGCCGCTCCTGGTAACACTCGGTCCGATTCCGGGTAATCCCGATCTCAAGGTAGGCTCAGTGATCACTCTCGATATCACCGATGCCGTGACGCAGTTGGACACTGATATCGTCCTCCTGCGTCGCGAAGGCACGTTTGGGCAGCGTTGGGAGGAGACCTGGACAGGCGTCCCGCTCTCGGACATGTATGCCTATACGACTGCTAACACAGCTGGAGGCTATTTCAAAGTTGGGACGAGCTATCTTGGTGTGGGCAGGTTGGGATACTGATGCATGAAGCATACGTCCCCGTCGTCGAACTAGCGGATGGCATGATCCTGGGTGGGCCTACCTGGCTGGAACGCATCGCCCGTAATTGCGACCTGAGCTATTCGATGGCACACCGGTACACTGGCTTCTTCAGCCAGGCCTGGTGCGTCAGCATGGGCCAAGGCGTGAAGACCGTCTGGGCAGGGGAGACCTCATTTCACTCCGCCCATCCGACCCTCGAATTCTCCGCCTGGGTGAGCATCCCAGCGCCGAGTGCCAGTCAGCCATATGCGGAACTGCAAATCTACTATAGCGGCGGCTGGCACGCACTAGTGACTGACACCAGCCAAGGTGATCATTGGCTGGACGATGCGAACGATGTGAATGGCGTCCTGAGCTATGACATCAGCAGCCATTATAACGACGGTGATATTGTCCAGGCCCGGCTTGTGGTCGCCGGCAATGGCAATACCGGCTATACGAATGCTGACACTTACCGGGCTCTGCTGATTGGTAGGACGGGATTCCCAGATTGGCCGAACTTCCCGACCTTTGCCGGCAGCCCAACCGTGCACACAGCAGCTGACTTCAATACGCTGCGAGACGCTACACGATATCTGAAGCTATGCAATGAACGGCCACTCCTGGGCAGTGAAATGGGCGAGTTCAGCCATAGCCAATCGAACGCCTACGAAGACCTAGTGCGCTGGGCCTTCCGGGCCGGTGGGGCGCAGAAACTCCACCTTGAATGCACAACTGCCGGTTGTAATGACACGACGGACCAGATCGTGGTCTATCTCTGTGACGAGCAATTCCCGCATGGCCCGAATGGCAGCAGCCGGATCAGGACGCTGGTGACTTATACGACAAATGGCGATCAGACGCTGGACGTGGATATCAGCGCTAATGTAACCGTTGGGACGCGTTACAGCATCATCATCGGTCAGACGGCGGGCTCCACACCAACTGCGAGTGTGACGATCAATTATGCTTACCTCAAGGATAATACTGGCCTAACTCGGCCTTACACTTACACCGCCGGTGAATTCGCTCATGGGGCGATTCCCTCGGTGACGACACTGAACAACTTGGCGGCAGACCTTGAAGCACAGAAGCCAGCCGCCGGCAAGGCTTCGCCGAATTGGTATGAGCATGAGTTCAGTGGTCAGACGACACAAGCGCAGGATGCTGGTGCTGGCGGCCTATACACGTTCAACAACCGCAAGTTCAAGTTCTGCCATACCTGGCCCTACTTGCGCTATCGCGGTGCCGGCAGACTGTGGTCGGCCGATCTGGCTCATTCACAAGCCTTGAGTGATACCGACCCGGCCGGAGGCGACAATCTGCTCGATCTGAGAACTTTGGCTTGGCTGGCGGTGGGTGACTGGTATTTCGTCCAGAACGACGATAGCAGCGTCATCTTGACAGCGTATGAGGACTGGATGGCATGACATACGAGGAACTGCGGCCCACAATCGAGGCAGCCGCCAGCCGCTATGGCCTTTCGCCGGCAACGATCGCGGCAATCATTGAGATTGAATCGAACTGGCAGAATGTCCAGAACGCCGGTGGCTACGATGCCTGGGGACTGATGCAGGTCGTCAGCAACCACACCTTCGCCGACCGGCCCTCACCGGAGCGGTTGCTGGACCCGGCGGTGAACATTGACTGGGGCTGCCGTATCCTGGCGGGCAATCTCAAACAGGCAGGTGGCGATCTGGAGCGGGCGGTCTACTACTATTCCGGTGGCAATGCCTGGGCGAGCTATGATCAATATCTGCATGAGTACTGGGCCCGCTACCAGGCAGCAGTGCTGCATTATCAATCGGCCGGGCTACCGAAGATGACAGGCCATTGGCAGACATTGCCAGGCTATGCCGCCGAGGTGCAGGCAGCCCTGGGAAGTGCCTGGGTGAAGATCATGGACCCTTCACCTGGACCTGACCCCTTCCCGGGCCGGAAGAAATGCCTCCGTTGGTGGACGGACAATTTCGATCGCCTGCTGCTGGCGGCTGGTGAGGCTGGAGCGATCAGTTACATGAGCCGGATGTTGCCGCGCTGGCAGACGGTCGTGAACTGGGGCGAGGTCTGGTTCGAGCTGCCGAATGAACCAGAATGTAACAGCGACAGTGGTCTGGCGGCAGTGAACACATTCACCTTGAAGTGCATTGAACTCGCCGAGGGTCAAGGATTGAGACTCTGCATCCTCAACCTGCCGGAGGGGAACCCGCACGATAACGGCACTGGCGACCCGGCTGTGTCACGCTGGAAAGTGCAGCAGCTGGCGCCCTGCGTGAAAGCAGCCGTGGCCGGCGGTCATCTCGTGGGGCTGCATGGTTATTACGATCCGACACGGAGCATCGATCCAACCGACCGGTATCATGCTCTGCGTTGCAAGGATATGGTGCAATGGTGGGCCGAGGCTGGCGTAGATACTAGCCGGCTGATGCTGGCGCTCACCGAATGGGGCATAGATCGCAGCATTGCCGGCGGACCGGCCAGGAAGGGCTGGCGCAGCGCAGTGGCCGAGACGGACTATCTCGCGCAACTGGTAGAAGCAGAGCGAGCTTTCCAGCAGCTGCCCTGGCTGCAATTTGCCGCCCTCTTCGATTGCGGGGCATTGTCAGACTGGGCGGATTATGACCACGACAAGGAAACATTACTGCGACTGGCGGCAGCCCTCAAACAGCAGGCACCGCCTGCGCCGGCGCAGCCGGCAGAGGAGAATCAAACGATGACAATTCAGGCATTCGATCGCAATGGTGTGGCAGTGGACCTGGTGGATTTGCAGAAGCGCTATGGGTTCGTGGTGAAGCGGGCCGATGCCAAGCCCGGTGCCGAGGTGTTTCGCATCACCACGATTCGCGAGAAGACCGGGCCGGCAAGTCTCACGGTCCACTGCAGCAAGGGAGGAGCTCCTGACCGCCAGCGTCGGGTAGCGTTCTACTGGCCAGATGCGCCACAGCAGACAGCGACAGGTCATGACTGGTGGAACCGCTATGTAATCGGGGAGACAAACGAGAACGGTGATGTCGGGTTCGGCCTCGGGACCGGTGCCTACATCAAGGACGTTGCGCTCGGCGGCCCGCATGCTGTCTGGGTATGGTCACCGAGCACGGCGAGCGACTGTCTCGCCGGGATTGGGATGCTAGGAGGCACAGTTCATGATCATGTCGAGCCCGAATTTGCCCTTGTGCTAGAACCGGAGGTGATACCTGAGCCAGCGCCATCCGCCACAACTCCGACGCCTGAGTCTGAACCGGCTGCAGGCATATCTGCACAAGAGCTGCAACAAGCCAGGAATGCGCTGGCGGCACAAGTGCCAGCGACGATGAAAGCGGCCGACGCCAGGGGCTATATCTGGCGCTACGAGATGTACGAGCCAGACGCCGCTGCGGCACTTGCGATCTGTTATGACCCGGCCGCAAAGGCGTATAGGTTGCTGAAGCTGTCGGCAGCGACCTGGCAGGTCATCGCAGACCAGCCGTTGTAAGAGCAACAGACCCCGCTCTCAGAGCCGCCGGGCAACCGGCGGCTTTTCGTTTTCCTCCCTCTTGGTGCCCAACTAGTACCATTGACCTACTTGACACGCTTGCGTGACGGGTGTATACTATAGTCACAGCAACGATACAGGAGACGACGATGAGATACGCAGTGCGGCAGAGCCCAGACATCAATGCAGACCTCCAGCGCGGTTGGTCTGCATGGCGGGGCCTGCGCGGCAGCACTCTGCAAGAGCTCGTAGACATGACCCCCGACTTCAGTGAGTCCGAAGTCGAGGAAGCCTGGCAAGACAGCCCCGAGCAGGACTACGAGAAGTTCCTGCTTGGCTATATTGAGTGCAAACCGGGTAACTGGGAGCCGGTCTACGATCCCACTACCGGCTACTGGTATTGGCTGCATCACTACGGCCTCAGCGTCTATGGCCTTGCAGCCGAGACTGAAGACGAAGCCCTGGCCGAGGCCAAGGCCCTGGTGGCGCGGCTCGGCGAGTCGTCGGGCCAGGGCGATATGACGCGTGGTTCCGTGACTGTGATCGCGGAACTCGGCAACGACTGGTATCTGCTGGCGTGCGATGGTTACAGCCCAGAGCTATAGGAGGTATAGCATGAAGACCATAACGATTCGTGTCGACTCTCTCTACGACCAGGTCGCTAAGCTGTCACAGCTTAGCGACTACGAGGCCAAGGCTGTTGCCCTGGCCGGTGAAGGCAACGAGGTTGTCTTGACCGGGCCGGGCCCAGTCTGGCTGTACCTCCGCCTGGCGCACCGCCTTCACGGCCTGGCCGGGCGGCTGATCTACGACAGCCCGGCAAGCGGTCCGGTCGTGATCTTCGACCACGACCCGCACTGAAAGGAGGCTATCATCATGACTCGTGACGCCGCTCTTCAGTCGCTCCAGCAGCGCTCCGCAGCACTCGACCCGCGCCGCTGGATCGCTGCCTGGGACAAGGTTTGCCGCACTGCCTGGCGCGACCGCCACCAGGCGGTGCAGGAGTACCAGCGCCGCCACCCGGCGCCGCGAGAACGGTGGACGTGGGATGGCGGCGCTGAGCCGCGCCAGCTCAGCCCGGCGTGCGTCCGGCTGATCAGTGAGCGCGATTTGTACTATGACGCTCTCGACGAGCTCGGAGAACTCAAGCGTGCCGAGCTCGACTTCAAGCCACGCTGGGCAATGCTCACGCGCGAGCAGCAGGAAGCCCAGATCGCAGCGAATGCTGAGTTCCTGCGATGGTCCATCAACTGGCTGATGGACGACGATGACGACTAGCCAGGTATCGCCCCACCGGCCGGGCAGAAAGGCCGGCACAACGATCCGTTATCCCGCTTGGCGGGCAGGATGCCGGGTGGCACAACGAGATTAGCCACCCCTGGAGGTCACGATGTCGTATTGGAAGGTTCGGCTGGATTGTGGGTGTGACAGCAGTTGGGAGGAGCCGGGCATGTCGTCGGACATGCCCTACGTTGGGCACTACGCCTGGTGTGAGCGGCACGGCGACGTTACCGTCGCCGAAGTTGAGCCGGCACGTTGGGACTGGAACAGCTTCACACTCTCGCCGGACGAGCCGGCGCAGTCTGGCAGCCCGTACGGCGGCTGGACGGCCGGCGACAAGGTGGTCGTGTTCTGGGACACTCGGGATGGCTCCTGGGGCTACTGCTTCTATGGAGTGTCTCGGGACGGGCTCGCTTATGAGTCCGACGACGTAACGGGGTTCGAAAGCGCCGAGGCGGCACTTGAGGCCGCCAAGGCCAACGATAGCAGCCAGGACCTTTAAGCACCGACCCCGCCGGTCGGGCTAAAGGCCGGCAAGGAGCAACAATGACACTCTGGGAAAGTGACGTCATGCTTCTTAAGGCTGCTGTTGCCAGCCTCAGCAACAGCACTGCCACCGTCATACGTGGCGGTGGTGTCGAGGCCACAATCACGGGCCGTTGTTCGCCATACAAGACGCATCGCCTTGTCCTTTATCGTCAGTATGCACACCCGTACATGCTGGCGGCCGCCAACGGCAAGCACTCCCTGGTGATCTGGCCGGACGAGCCGGCCAACACCGAGGAGGACCAGCGGACAATCCGCCTGTCCCTGCCCAACACAATGGGCGGTTGCGACGGCTATGCCACCGAACCGCATACTATGCCCGTCCCGGCCGCAATGCTGGCGCCGCTAGCCGCCGAGGCCCAGCGCTGGCTTGGCATCGAGCTGCCAAGCAGCGGCATTGTCTGGGTGACGGTGCGGGTGCGGATTTTCACCGGCTACGATGACGACGGCAAGCCCACTTGGGAGACGATCGCGCCCACTCCGGACGAAGCAGAAGTGCCAGTCTTCGCTCTGGCCGAGGAGGAGTAAACATGAGAGTGCAGTTTCACGCGGTTGGGTTGGAGCAGGATATCCGGGAAAGGACAGGTGCGGGCTTTGCCGCACCTGCCACCGCTTCAGTGAAGGCACGAGAGTGCCTGCAGCGCTATTTCGCGCTGCTGCGGCATGAACTGGCGAGTGTCCAGTTCAGCGAGGCTGAGGCCTTATTGCTAGCGGACGCGACGAACGGGATCTCATTTTCTGCCGATACTGCCCGCCTGCTATGGGCAGAAGTCGCAGATGCCATCGCGCTGAACAAGCTTGACGAGAAATGGGGTGTGGATGGCGACGCGCTCGTCGGAAAACTGCGTGGCTTTTGCCCTGGCCAGGCATTAGCAGTGGCGGACGCCTTGGAGCGAGCCTGGCTCAGGGGAGCGGACATGGCTGATGCCCTGCGGGAAGTGAAGCTTGTGAAAGACGTATAGCAACAGACACGAGAACGGAGCAAGCTGGCTGACCGCAGACTGTACAGAAGCCTATCCTAATTCCTCGCAACTCTCCAGGACGGTTCGGTCGAAGACCTTCTGCGCCGCTGTGGTGCCAGCAGTGACTGATCCACCTTGACTACCGACATAGCTTCAGGAGGTAAGCCGGTGGGCCCACCTCGTGAAGCTATGTCGAAACTCCAAAAGGGAGCCGCCACCTCACCCTCAGAACTGCTCCATCCTCGACAATGATCTCGCTGATGACCGATGCGACCAGCGCCCGCGCCTCGGCCACCGGCCCCTCAGCCAGCGCAGCCCGCAGTTCATCTGCCAGTCCATCTACATCAGCTGTCGTAGCCGGCCGCATGCCGCTGACCTGATATTCGAGCGCGGCGATCTCCTGGCGAAGAGCTGCCGCCTCGGTCTCACGCAGGGCCAGGCGGTCGGAAACGCTGCGCCCATCCTCCAGCGCGTCAAGTAGCCTCTGAATGCGGCCCTCTACGTCCCGTAACTCGTTGCGCAGCAGCTCCAGCCGGGCCTGGATATCGGGCCGCTCGGCGCTGATCTTTGCCTCGATCTGCTCCTGGTAATATGCCAGAGCCTGAGGCGTGAACACCTGCTCGAATAAGAAATCCACGATGGCCTGCTCTACCGCAACGGCTTTGATTTGCGGCATGTCACAGGCTTTCTGGTTGTGGCGCTTGGTGCACTGATAATAGCGCCAGGCCTGGCGGCGGTAGCCGTCGCGGCGAACCCTGTCTGGCGTGTGGCCACCGGACAACATGCTGCCGCAACGGCCACACTTGAGGAGACCGGATAACAGGAACTGGCTGACTATCTGGCGGGCGTGGCTGCCACCGCGATACATGCGGTTCTGTTGCACGAGCTCCCATTCTTCCGCTGTGACAACCGGCTCGATCGGGATGGTGGTATCCCCGAAATGGGCCTCGCCTTTGTAGACACTGTTCATGAAGAAGGTGTTCAGGCAGGCAGCACTCTTGTAAAGACGGGTCTCGCGGATGATCTGGTGGTAGCTGGCACCGGCGAGACGCATCTCCCAGGCTCGGCGCACCACTGGCCATATCTCGGGATCGGGGACCCAGCGGCGCAAATGGCGCACTTTGCCCCCAACCTCGCCTGTCTCGATCACGACCTTATAGCCCCGAGGCGCTGGGCCGCCGGCCGGGATGTAACCCATGCGGGCTAGAGTTTGCTGGCCGCGTTTGGACTGGACGCTGATCTCGTGCAACTTCTGTTCGTCCTTCCAGTGGATCAGAGACTCGATGATCGTCTCGAAGCCGTCAACCCGGGGGATGTCGTCCTCGATCGTCACGATCTCGATGCCCTGGCGGCGCAGGCTGGCCTTCCAGAACATCGCGTCGTTCTGGTTGCGGGCGAACCGGGACCAAGCCCAAAGGACGATCGCCGCCGGGCCGTGTGAGTTGCTCGCGGCGGCATCAGCCATCATGAGCTGGAATTGTGGCCGATCATCACTGCTGCCACTGATCGCTTCGTCAGTATAGATGCGGGCCAAGAAATAACCATGCTGAGCGCAATACGCTTCGATCGCTTGGCGCTGGCCGAGAATGGGCGTGCCACGATCAGCCTGTTCGTCTCCCGACACGCGCAGATAGGCCCAAACCTCACTGCCCGGCCCGAGGGAACGATTGTGTTTCTGCGAGCGATTGCTGCGGCTCATTTACCAGAGCCGCTCATTGCATACGGCATCTATGTATCCTTGGTCTTCCTTGCCCGTTTCGAAACAGACGGTCCGGCCATCCACGACCGCTTTCACATCAACTCTCTTACCAAACTCTTGCATGTTGTCGGCGGCAATGAGAGCCACCTTGCCTTTGTCGTACCTGCTAAATGCCATAACCTGGCTCTGCCATGGAAGCGAGACATACTGGTCTACCGTTCCTGTCGGAGTCATATAATGGACATGCGCCCGGGTTGCATCGCCCGTGACGGCATAGGACACATGCTTTGGGATTCTGTTGATCTGATCGAGGATGACGCAACCCAATATCAAGAAAGCCACCACCCCGATCGCCAGGTTATAAGTCTTGCGCCTGGCAGTTTGCTGTGGCGTCTCTGGCGTCATGGAGACCTCCCACTACCGGTTCCGGCAATCCTTTTACCGATTTCGGCTATTGAATCCTAACATCTGCAGCGGTATAATGGCATAGCACATATGTGCTAATCCAGGCCTGGATGGCGAGGTGCAAGAATGGCGCAAACCGACAATGACGTTCGTGATCTTATCGCGACCCTCGGGGCAGCAGAGCTTATTTGGATTGCCCTCGACCTCCAGCGACGCTACGGTGTTGTTCTCTCCGAGCCGCTGCAAGCAGCCGTATCTGCTCTATCTGAAGCGCTCGTTCCTCAGGCGAAAGAGCCTCAAGTGCCCTAAGCACCTCTTCCTGCCAGTCCTCCAGTTCGCCCCGATCTGGCAGCCGCACACCAATATCGCGCAGCAATAGGTCTAGCGGATAGTCCAAAGCCCGGCTGAGCGTGTCGAGTACAGTCAGCGACGGCAGCCCGCGCCGGCCGCTTTCGAGGTGGCCAATGTAGGATTCATCCACGCCGGCACGCTCCGCCAGCTCCCGCTGTGTCAGCCGCGCCCCCTCCCGAAGTTCCCGTAACCTGTTACCAAACCTGGTCATCTTCATCGTTCCTAGAGACTACTGATACTCAAGAGTGCCACGCTACGATTGTAGCACAAGGTCGGACGATTGAAGTTGACTCTTGACAAATGGTAGGCGAGTGGACTACAATAGTAGAGGATAGAGAACGGGGAGGACGGATGAACCGTCTGATCGAGAAAGCCGATGAGCGACGCTCCGCCGAGGGGCTAACGCGCAGTGATTTCTCCCGCGCCCTCGGGCTGAGTGCCAGCTATTGGCCGCATATCGTCGCTGGCAGGCGTCGCCCAGGGCCGAAAGTGCTCCGCGCCCTGGCATTTCGTTATTCGGACCTCTGGAATGACATCCTTCTTTTTTTAGCCGAGAACCCTACTATCGTAGGGCCCGCCTCTACAATCACCGGCAAGGATTCCAGCCGCCGCTGTCAGGATGCCGCATGAGCGAGCAGACCTGGCAGCTGGCGGCTTTTTCATTGTCGCAGTCACAGCGATTGCGCCTGGTCGCTCAGGCCGCACCGCAGATTGTGCGGCTTATCGCCTTACGGAGGTCGGAAGATGGCAACATGGCAGATTCTCCTGTTGGGCCTCGGAATGCTCGTGAGTTTGTGGCTGTCGGCCAGGGACATCTGGCCGCCGAAGGAGGGCTGAACGGAGATAGTGATCGCGGTGATCTGTCTGGCGACAGCGATTCTGCTGCTCGGGATGATCTTCACCCGAGCAATCATAGCAGCGCTGTGGAGGCGATGAATGATCGCATTTCTGGCCGGTCTCGTCGTCGGAGCATTCGTGGGCATCGTGGTGATGAGCGCCCTGGCAGTGAGTAGCTACCAGCGGCCCGATTGAGGAGATGCGACATGCTGACGAAAGAGCAAGCTCTCGAAACCTGCCGTTACTGGACCGAGCAATTGATCTGGGCCTACGAGAACCTGAAATGGCCGGAGGACGCGGCGGACGTGGAATTCGTCGAGGGCCAGGCTGCCTATTGGGTACAACGAGCCTGGCAGCTGGGCGCCTCAATCGCCGAGATCGAGGAGATCAACGCGCTCCTCAAGGAGGTGGCATGAAAACCGAGAAAGAGATCGCCGCACTCGTTCTGGCTCTGGCGGACGCCCGCCGTTCAGCCGCCAGCATCCACGAGATGCTGGAAGAAAAGCGCCAAGCTTTCGCCCGGGAGAATGCTGAACTCCTCCAAGCAGAGCGGTCCCTCGCCGATCGCGCCCGCGATCTGGAGCTGGCGGTGCGCGACAGTGCCGAGGAGGTGTACCGCCTGACCGGTATCCGCAAGACGGTTCCGGGCGTCTCAATCCGGCTTGTCGCCCGCACACACTACGAGCCGGAGCGGGCAATCGCCTGGGCGATCGAGAACAAACACTTCCGGCTGCTGAAGCTGGACACAAAGGCGTTCGAGCAGGCAGCCAAGGCTCTGCGGCCGGCTTGCGTCGAGGTAGAGGAGGTTCCCCAGGCAGTCATCAGTTCCGACCTGGAAAGAGCCACACAACAGCTCGAAGCCGACCAGGCTGCGGAAGAGGAGATCGCCCGCTGGACGCGCGAGCATTATGCCGCTGAGCGGGAGACGCGCGAGTTCCTGCGTCGGGTGGATGCCGAGACAGGTGAGATCACCGAGGTGCCAGCATGAGCCGGCGGCCAATGCTGAGACGTTGCCCGCTGCGGATGGCGATGAATCCACTCGGGGCCTGGCCGGCCTGGGAGTGCATCGGACGGAACTGTGCCTGGTGGATGGTGGAATCGGAACAGTGCGCTCTTTCCACCATTGCCTTGTGGATATTGGACGAAGACTCAGGACCTGCCCTGCTCAAGCAGCAGCCTGCAGAGCAGGAAAAGCCAGATAGCCGCTAACACAACGGGGCTCTCCGCGTCAACGGAGAGCCCCGGCAAGAACGGATTTCGCTCAGTCCTCAAAGCATAACATGCGGAGGCAGGGATGACAATCCTGGAACGCGAACTGAGAAGGATTAGTGATCTGCACCTGGACGATACGGCCCAAGAGATGAGCGCCATGGAGCGAGCGAAGAACCTGCATGACAGCGCGCTGCTCCTGATTTGCTTTGTGCGCAGCGCCCTGATGGACGGCGTAATCGAACCGGCCGAGGCAGCCGAGATCGTGGAAAGCGCCCAGGCAGTCTGCGACCGCGCCAGTAGCGACGTGCGTGCCTGGCACGAGAGCGTCCAGGCCAACATTGCCGTCGAAAGTGGCCTGACACGCCTGGCTCAGGAATTGCGTGGGCCCTTGGCCCAGGTTCCCGGCAGGGCCGCCTAGTGATCGATCACCTGTCCGCCTCATCCATCAAGACCTACCAGCAATGCCCGCGTCGCTGGCGCTATCGTTACCTGGACCGTCTAGCAGAGCCGACAACCGGGGCGATGAACCTGGGAACGCGCATCCACCGGCTAATCGAGTCGTGGTGGCGAGGCGAGCATCAACCGCCCGTAGCCGGCACATACCGTTACCTGGAGACGTATCGGCGCATGAAAGGCGCCGTCCATCCCTCCGAGGTAGCGGCAGTGGAACTGGAACTGCGTGGCGAGATGCCCGGCATTGGCCTGCCGCTGGTGGGTTACCTGGACTGCCTGACGAAAGACGGCCGGATCATTGACATCAAGACCTCCGGCCGGCACTGGGTGCTGGAGCGTGCCCTCTCTGAGCTCCAGCCGGCGATGTATTGGTTTCTCTGTCAGGTCAACGGCATTGAACCGACCGGGGCGGAATTCCACCTGCTGGTTGGTGGCAACAACGGCCCGATCCAGGGCCGGGTGATGCCAATCGCGGTGGAAGAGGAGTACCTGGAGCGGCATTGGCGTTCGATGAAGCTAGCCTGGCTCGGTATCCAGGCCGGGGAATTCCCGGCCCACAGGACGATCCTGTGCGACTACTGCCCGCATCAGCAGATTTGCGCCTCGGAGGACCGGATCGGGCCGGATCACTCCGGGGCGAGATAACACCAAAAGCCGAAACCCAGAGTGGGAAAAGGCAAAAGGAGCACAAAATGACGATGAAACTGACCGCCACGGATTACACGGTGATTGAGGAGGGGGAATACCCCGCCCAACTCGCCAAAGTCGAAGAGCTCGAAATGAGTTTCGGACCGACCATCAAGATGACTTTCTCGCTCCTCGACGAGGACAACCGAGGCACGGAGGTGAGCGGCCTGGCCAGCAAAGCCATGTCGCCCAAAGCCAAGCTGCGCGGCTGGGTCGAAGGGATGCTCGGCCGAGCCCTGGAAAAGGGTGAAGAGATCGACCTGGAATCCCTGATTGGGACAAAGGTTATGCTCTACGTCTCGGTCTCTGACACCGACAAGGGGATGTTCAACCGCATTGAGAAGGTCCGCCTACCACGGCGCAAGGCAACACCTAAGCCGGCCCCGGTCGTAGCGGACGTCGAGTCTGAGGACGTGCCGTTCTGATGATCAGCGCGCTGGCGTCACCCGATGGATGCCAGCGCGCGCCCCTGCCAGTAAGGAGCGCACTCCTGGTGGCTGAAGAAGTGAACATGCTCGAAGCGGCACTCAGTTATGCCCGGCGCGGCTGGCCCGTGATCCCGCTCTTCCCGGTGCGAGGCGAGCACAAGACCAGCCTGCAATGCGCCTGCGGCGTGCATAACTGCAAGAGTGCCGGCAAGCATCCACACCGGATGCTTGTGCCGCACGGCCGCAAGGACGCGACGACCGACGAGGCCACGATCCGGCGTTGGTGGGCGACTGTTCCTGACGCGAACATCGGCATCATCCTGGGCAGAGCGTCTGGACTGATCGCACTCGACGTGGACCCGCGCCACGGCGGTGATTTCAGCCTGCGGGACCTGGAACGCGAGCATGGTGAGCTGCCACCAACCATGCACAGCTTGACTGGCGGCGGGGGTGATCACTGGTTCTTTCGCTACCCGGAGGGCGTGGAACTCCGCTCGTTGAAACTGGCGCAGGGCATTGATCTCCAGGCAGAAGGTGCCTATGTGGTCGCCCCGCCGAGCCTGCATGCCAGTTCATTTCGCTATGACTGGGAAGTACAGGGCGATCCGGCCGACGTGCCGCCGGCAGCCCTGCCGGATTGGCTGCTGGAAATGGCACAGAACCGGATGCAGGCCCAAACAGAGCTAGAGGCAGCCGCAGAAGCAACGGTTACCGGACCGGAACCACCGGTACGATTGGCCGCCTGGGGTATGGCTCTTTGGGAAGGCAGGCGGGTGATCGATGCCACCGATGGCCAGGAAAAGGAGCTGCCCGAGGCGCAGTCCATTGACCGTTCGGAGACCCTGTTCCACATCGGCCGGGCCCTGCGAGCTGCCGGCGCTACCACCAGCCTGATTGCCGCCGCCCTGGCGGAACGCGATCAGGCCCTCGGGTACAACAAGTACTCGGGCCGGCGCAATGGCCAGGCCGAGATCGAGTACAAGCGGATCGCGGCCAAGGTCTCAAACACCTGGACGATCGAAGGGCTGCCAACGGTGACCGTGGGTGGCAGTCAGAGCAAGGACGCCGAGCCGGTCACCCCGGAGACGGACGAAGACCCGCCGATGCCGCCCGAACCGGCAGAGCGCTGGGTGATCGTGCCCGCCTCGCAGATCGACCCGAACGGTGATCACGTCAACTGGATATGGGAGGGCTACCTCGCCAGCGGCGCCGTCACCGAGTTGGTTGGACTGTGGAAGAGCGGCAAGACCACGCTTCTGACTCACTTAGTGAAGGCGATGGAACGAGGCGGCATGTTCTGCGGTATGCCGCTGGCACGGGGGAAGGTGCTCATTATCACCGAAGAGCATTCGTCACTCTGGGCCGAACGCCGCGATGAGCTCGACCTGAGTGATAATGTGCACTTCATTTTCCGGCCCTTCCTCGGCCGACCGGACCTGCGGACCTGGCGCCAGTTCATGCGTTTCGTAGCCGATGCCGTCATCGCAAATGGGTACGATCTCGTGATCCTGGACCCGCTCAGCAGCCAGGCGCCGATCGAGGACGAGAACGACTCGGCGATGATGACCACTGTCATCGTCGAGTTCCACCGCATCACCGAAGCCGGCGCCAGTCTCCTCGTCGCTCACCACCCGAGCAAGGCGCCCATGGGCCAGGGGCGCAGCTCCCGTGGCTCTGGGGCCCTGCCGGGATTCGTAGACATCATCCTGGAGTTCGGCCGCTATCAGGCGGAAGAGCCCGAGGACACGAGGCGCGTGCTTCTAGGCCTCAGCCGGTTCAAGGAGACACCAGCCGAGGTCGTGATCGGGCTTGGCGACGAAGGCTACACCGTCAGGGGAACGAAGGCCCAGGCAACGGTTGCTGACAGGCAGCGAGTGATCCTCAGCCTGCTCAGCAAGGTGCCGGTGACAAGCAAGGCGATCCGGCAGTCCTGGCCGGCTGATTCCGCTGTGCCGCTGCCGGGGATAAGAAGCATCGAGTACGACCTGAAGGGATTGATCGCAATCGGGAAAGTTCGCCAAGAAGGGGCTGGCACACGAAACAGCCCGTTTCTTTACTCGAAAGTCGGTGAGGGCGAATGATTCTCGCATTCTCGCAGATTCTCGCAAAGGTCGTGCGGGAATTGGAATATTGTTATTCGCGCACGCCCCCCCCACTTAAGGGGGGCGTGCGAGAATTCTTGCGAGAAACCTGCGAACACCGTCAAAGGGCTGTGAGAGCAGGTTTGCGAGAATCCCGGCCCCGTCGCGCGGGTGTCAGCAAGCCGACACCGACGAGAACAGCAAGCGGAGGCAGATTCTAGTGAGATTCAGTTCCAGGCAAGAGACATTACTGGCCATGCTCAAGGCGGTGCGGACCGTGGCCGGGAAGGCGCGGACTATACCCGCCCTTTCGGGAGTGCTGCTCAGGGTACAGGCAGACGGCACGCTTGAGATGACTGGCACCGATGGCCAGACTGGTGTGCGGGTGCTGTCATTACCGGACGTGGGTGAGAGAGAAACGGGGGCGATCGTGCTTGCCGCTCCCATGTTCGGCGATTTGATTGCTGCGCTGGGCCCTGGGTTCGTTGAGGGCCAGGTGGCCGCTGAGGCTCCATCTATCCTGGAGCTCAGTTACATGGCAGGCCGGGGCAAGGCCCGCCTGGCTGCGTCCTGGGATGACTCGGACGGGATTGACGCTTATCAGACGCCAGCAGTCACGGAGTGGCGCGGCACATGGATGGTAGCCGCGCCGGCGTTCAAACGCGCATTGGGCCAAGTCGAGTATGCCTGCAACCCCAGCTTGGGTAATGCCCTCAGCGGCGTCCGCTTTGTCCTCACTAACGACGAGATGCGTCTGGTCGGTGCGGATAACTTCCGCATTGCCACGCGGACGCTGCCGGTGATTCCCGCCCCTGGCATCTCCGAGGCCGCCTTCACCGTACCGGCGCCGACGATTGCGGCCGCAAAGCGTGTGCTTGCCGGCAAGGGAGACGTCACTATCAGCCTATTCGCTGACACGGAAACACCGAAGATACAGATCACGGGTGATGGTGAGGCTGATCTGCGCGTCGAAGTGACGGCGCGATTGATCACCGAGGAATATCCGAACTGGCAGCACTTCTTTAGCCTGCCGCTGATGCAGCCATATTGTCTTGTCGCTGTGGCGGATCTCGTCGCCGCTCTCAAACGCGTTGATAAGGTCGCGCCGAAAGATGGCTCGGTGCGGCTTGAGTGGCCGAGTGCTGACGGCGGGCTGAAGCTCAGCGGCGGCGAGGAGAGCACGGGCTCGTGTGAAATCACGGTGGATGCTGTCACTGAGAACCAGGCGAGGATCGCTCTCGGCGTGCAATTGCTGTTGGAGTTCCTGGGCACGGTCGAGAGTGAGCACGTGAGCATCGGCCTGGTGGACGGTGGCGGCATGCCGTTGGGCCGTATCTGCGCAACGCAGCTGCACGAGGGCGAGCACATATACATGCTGGCGCCCCGGCGTGTGCCGGAGTAGAGGCTATGGGTAAGGATTGGAAAAAGCAAGAACTGCGGGCACTGCGCGAGTTCTACGAGGCCTTTGTTGCTTCTGGCTGCCACGTGCTGACGCTTGGCTGGGAGATGTGGGGCAGGGCGGATGAGTGCAAGGATGTGTGCAATCCCCAGTCACGGGCGATATGTAAAGCGGCACAAGAGGTGGCGTGGATACGGGAACAGAAGAAGCATGAGGCTCAAGAGCCCAAATGGAGTAAGCATGAGCGACAACGTTGATAAGCCTGGTGATATTCTCGATTCTGTCAGTCTGTCTTGGGTGCGTGATCACGTTATCCAAGCGCATGAGCTTATTGGGCTGCTCCAGGTAGAGGTCGGGCTGGCCCGCGCTGACCTCGCTGCCTACAAGGCAGGCCTCTACAAGGCAGAGAAACCGGTTGAGCGGATCGTCGAGCGACCGATCCTCATCTACGAGCCAGACTCGGACACTAAGGCATTGATTGACGCAGTGCTCGAGTGGGCAGATGCAGACAAGCGCTGGGAGAAACGGGAGTATCAGTACCAGCATGCATCGATCTGTCACGAGCTGGGTCGACTCGTGGACGAAGAAGATGTGCAACGTGAAGCCCATGCGGCCGAGAGGGCGGCCAAGGCCCTGCGCAAGGCCGTGCAGGTGTGGCGTGAGGAGCATGCATGATATGTGGCCGGGAGGAAGCAGGTAATGGGTAAGGAACCTGAGGCCATTGCTCGAATGCACCGGGCATTTGGGTTCGCGACCGGCGTATGCAGAGATTGCACTTGGCTAGAGAACGTATCTATAGTGCGCGATTCGGATCAACACCCCATCTGGAAATGCCAGATTGCACACGAACTCCGCCGCTTACACCACCCGGGCCGGGTGGCGGTGCAGAAGTGGAATCCGAATTGGCTTGGCTGTGGGCAGATTGCACGTCGCGACGGCCTGGATGGAGAGGAGGAAGTAAGTGGACAAATCTGAGATTCCTCTCACTCTTGAGGACCGGCTGGATAATCAGCGCACGATCATCGAGATGCAGTATCTCCAAATCGCGGCGCTGAAGGGCCGCATCACGCGCCTCTCTCACGCGCTCGAAGCCGCACAGGAGCGCATTGCTCAGCTTGAGAATGGCATGATCCCAGTAGTGAGAGCCGGCAGTAATGACGGCGACTGAATTGCTCTATCGAGCTGCTGGTGAGCCCGAAGTTGCCGCTGCGGTTCCGGCTGAGGGTAGATGTTGGCTCTGTGGTGCTGTCCTGCCCGGCCGGGCGGTGCCTTATCGCGAGTTCGTGAAGGTGACGTTCACCGACCACGACAAGGCGCGGCAGTGGCAAAGCGACTGGGTCTGCCCGGCCTGTGCTTTCTGTGCCGACGAGCGCAGCGCTCTTCTGCAAACTCGCCTTGGCAAGGACAAGCCGCAATGCATGCGCAACTACAGCCACTTTGTCGTGGCTGGTGAATGGTATGCACTCTCGAAGGCTGAGAAGAAACGCATGGTCGCCTTATTGCCTGAGGCGGCCCTGGCTGTCATCGCCGATTCGGGCCAAAAACACCTGCTCTTTCGTGCCCAGCCTGGCCTATGGCAATTTGAGGAGCAGCGGGTGGTGCCGGATATGGCACGACTGGAGTCGTTGCTCGCAGCAATGTGCTCACTCCTCACGCTCTTTTCGAAGCACGAAATTGAGACTGGGGATTATCTCGCCCATCGCATTGTGAAGTTTGGCTTGAGCTCCTGGCGGGTGCTCGAAGGATCACTCCGACCGTGGCGTGGTTCATCGTTATTCGCCTTGGCTCTATTTCTGGCCCAGAAGGAGGCAGACGTTGGAATTGGAAGAGACGGCAGCGAGACTGATTCAGGCAGTACACCTGAGCATGGACTGGTCGGTGTGGGGCGAGAAGCGGCTGAAGTATTGGGGCATCCTGACGGACAACGTGCGCAGCGCGGCGTACACGAACAGCCTGAGCCGATTCGTCAACTCACTCTGTTCTAAGATGCAGGTCCCACTGCTGGGCACGAATAAGGCCCAGCGCTCTCAGATCGAGACACTGCTCAACAGTCTCTCCCCTGCCGAGGAGAGGCAACTGCTGCGTTTGTTCCGCGACGAAGCGACCACGCTGGTGCTGCAGGTCCGAGTCTGGTCGGAAGAACGTAAGGCACAACGGGCCGAACGGGCTGCCGCTGAGATGGATGAATGGGACGATGCCGAGATCGCCGACGATGCATTCTGGCAGGAAGGAGATGGTAATGGATTACCAGTTTGAGGGTCTTGTAACCGCTCTGTCTAGCATTTCTCATATCGGCGAGACGCTCGGGATCAACGCCAAACTGCGGCGTGAAAAGGTCGTCACCCCCGACGGGATCGAGGAAATCCCGATCATCTCCGGCAACAGTGTTCGTGGCCAGCTGCGCGATTGCGGCATGCTCTACATGTGCCGCCGGCTCGGCTATGGCGTGGACGAGGAGACAGGGGAAGTGCATGGCCTGCCCTTGCCGGCCTTCTACTTTCTCTTCTCTGGTGGTGCCCTTACCAAGGTTGGCGATCGCGGCCTGGATATTGATGCTGCCCGTGAGCTCCGCCGCCTGATCCCGCTCGTTTCTGTATTTGGCGGTGCAATGGGGAACCAGATCATGGAGGGCAAGCTTACAGTCGGCAAACTGTTCCCCCTTTGCCGAGAGACGGCCTTGATCGTCCCGGATCGGTTCGCCAACAAGGACCGGTCCGTCTGGGAAATGCTTCAGGAAGAGGCTTATACCCGGCGCGACGACGAGAAGAACGAGAATCTGCGCTTACTGATTGCTCCTGAGGTTCGGCACCTTCTCGAAGTGTCAGCGGCCGCGAAACGGGAGAAGCAGCGCCAGGGCGAGAATGTGGCAGATGATTCCGTGGGCGAGCACCAGCAGATGCGCTATTTCGTTGAGACCTTTGCCGCCGGCAGCGAGTTCTACTGGGAAATCCTTCTGCATGACCTGAACGAACTCGAATACGAAGCTTTTCTCTCCTGTCTGGCAGTGTTTTCGAAGCGGCCATACATCGGCGGCATGAGCCGGGTCGGGATGGGCAAGATTGCCGTGCAGTTCGATTGGTGCGAGATCAACCCACGGCTGAAAACGCAGGGTACGCAGGTAGCCCTGCCGGCTGGCGCGGCCTACGACAAGCACCTGTCCGACAATGCTGCTGCCATCCGGGAGCTCCTGAATGCTATGCAATGAGGAGGTGAGATATGGCCGAGAAGCGGCCGCAGGAGAAGTAGTCCGCAAGGCGGACTACTTGCTGGGGCAGCTTGCTTCTTTCAGGCGCAGGGTCGAACGGGCCAAGCGTTTGATTGAAAAAGCTGCCCTGGCAGGCCCAATCGGCGTCGCCTTCTCGGGCGGCAAGGATAGCACGGTGCTGCTGCATCTTGTCCGCTCGATTGTCCCCGAGGCGCCGGCGGCGTTCTTCGATGATGGTGCCCAGCTTGGCGACACTTACGAGTTCATTGCCGCCACCGCCAACGTCACAGTGATAGCTGCCAAGCCGTCACTGCTCGAAATGTGCCGCCAGGGTGGCTATTGGGGCCACCCAACTAGCACGCCGGACCTGGAGTTCAATTTCGGCCAGCATCTGATCCAGGAGCCCTCAGCCGAGTTTGTCCAGCGCTTCAGCCTGGAGACCGTTGCAATTGGCCTGCGGGCAGACGAAAGCACTGGCCGGCATTTCAATGCTCTGCGTAAGGGCGAGTTCTATTTCTGCCAGGAGGACGGCATCTGGCATCTCTGCCCGCTGGCTTTCTGGAGCGTCGATGATATCTGGGCCTACCTGGCCACGTTCCAGGTACCGTACAACCCGGCATACGACAAGATGGCGGCATTGGGGCTAAAGCGGGAAGAGATGAGGATCGCTCCAGTTCTCGGTGCCGCTGCCGTTGGCTTTGGCCGCTACGCTTATCTGAAGCGTCTCGACCCAGGATTGTGGAATCGGCTGGTAGCCGAATTCCCGAAGCTGGCGATCTATGTTTAGACCGATCCGCATTACTGCCTGGCTCCGTTGCGGCGTTATCTCTGACCCGTATCTGCCGCTCGACGGCATACTGCTCTACGAGGCGTGCCGGCGCCAGTTCAATGGCCAGCCAGAGGCAAGCATCCCTGGACAGGGTTCGCTGGCTGCCCTTTCGAGAGAGATGATGGCGCCAACGCTCCCCCTGCTGATGGTCTATGACGGTGAGTATCGCTATTACGCCTGCTCGTTTGCTGAGTGGGGCCGGCCTTTCGCTGAGGGCCGCGATTATTGGAACAAGCGTGAGGACTCGGGCAAGCACACCAACCTCCTGGATGTTGCTGTAAGTCGGATCGAGACCAGCAAGGGGCGCTACAAGGCCTACCACATGCCAGTCTTCTATCGTGTTGCGCCCTGGGTCCGCTGGTGGGCAGTTGGTGATGCTGCTGCTATCAAAGACCTGTTGGCGACGATCGCGGCAATTGGCAAGAAGCGTGTCTACGGTTGGGGTCGGGTTCTCAGATGGGAAGTGGAGGAGGTGAGCGAGGACAAGAGTGTCATTGTTGCCGGTGTGCCGCAGCGATCCATCCCAGTGACGCCAGAAACGCAGCGGCTGGTAACACCCGGAATACGGCAGGTGTTTTGGGGTTACTACCCGCCTTACTACGAGTTCACCAACCAGACCATGTGTTACATGCCTCCCGGTAACGGTGGCGAAGAGCGGCAGGGTAACTGCTGATGCCGGTTGTGCGCGGCACGCCTGAGGAGGAGTTGGCTATATGCACTGTGGAGCGGGCTCGCCTTCTGCGTGAACTCGACAGCCTGCAGGATGTGATAGAAGGTCTTACACCGGTGCGGCCGCTGCGGTTCACGGTCCACGCCAAACCGGTTCCCAAGGCCCGGCCTAGACTGGGACGCGGCGGTCACGTCTATACGCCCGCCCGGACGCAAGCATTCGAGCAGGTTCTGGCCTGGACGGCACGGCAGGCAATCCTGGTTCAGGGTTGGCAATGCACTGCTGAGCCAGTCTATGTCATTCTGCGTTTCTGCCACGCCCCCGCCCGGGCCGACTGCGATAATCTCGCCAAAGCCTGCCTCGATGGGATGAACGGGATTGTCTATGAAGACGACCATCAAGTGCGCAGTTTGATAGTGACATTGGATCAGGATGCCACGACAGCAGGGGTCGAGATCGAGGTGGGTCTGATGCGATCCGCTCCTGCTGCACGGAGGCGTCAGGAGGGTTGATGCGATTGCCAGGCGAGGACCCGGAAACCCCGGTTGAACGGGCAGCTATCCTGACCTGGTGGCTGGCCCACGGCGAATGCATCTCACATGAGGAGGCGGCGATGATTCTGCACCTGAGCGAAGACGGTGCCTACCGTATTCTCTGCCGCCTCAGCCGGGTCCTGCCGATCTATCGCGATGTAGATGGCTGGCAGGTGGTCGCAATGCAAGAACTTGAGTGACCAATTTTCAATTGAGTTTCAATTCGGACGGAATTCGGGGGTCGGCCTTGTATAATGTATGTAGGGCCGACTCTCTGTTAGGAGCGATATATGGACCTGGTTATCTATGGGGTGCCGGCGGCTGTGGTGATCATAGCCGTTGTCCAGCTGGCCAAGAACTCTGGCCTCAGCTCGCGGTGGGCAGCGCCGTTGGCCGTGGGCCTCGGGCTGCTACTAGCAACCGCGTTCAAATTGGACTCACCTGCCGCTGGCACCTGGCTCCAGGTCGAGATGGCGGGACTTCTTTCGGGCCTGGCGGCTGCCGGCCTCTACAGCGGCCAGAAGGCGGTCCGTGGCTAGCCGCCTTATGGACCTTGATGCCGGAGTCATCCTCGCAGTCGTGACAGGTCTTTCGGCATTAGCGGTTGCTTTGGCCAATCGGCGCAAAGCGGAGGGGGAGGCGACAGCGGCAATCACGCAGACAGTCCTCGCGCTGTTGAAGCCCCTCCAGGAGCGGGTGGCAGCACTGGAGGCCGAGGTGCAGCGGCAGAAGACGGTCATTTCTACGCTGCGCGAGGGCATCAAGCTGTTGTGCAATCAAATCACCGAGCTTGGCCATGACCCCGTATGGCAGCTGGATGATGACGGTCAGAAGTAAAACTTTGTCTGCTTTACAGAAGGCATCAGATGGGCGCTTGGCAAAAGGGTCAATCCGGCAACCCCCGGGGTAGACCAAAGAAAAATAGGGCCCTCACCCGCCTGTTGGAGCAGGCCGGGTCGAAGACTATTGAGATCAACGGCAAGCGCATGGCGGCCAAGCGCTGGTTGGGAACAGCGCTGTGGCAGGCAATCATGAATGGAGTTGTGCAGTTGCCCAATGGCATAGAGTTCCCGATGACCGGCCAGGACTGGCTTGAACTGGTGCGCTGGCTGTACGGCCAGGTGGACGGGCCGCCGCGCAACGAGACCGACGTGAATATGTCTGGCGGGTTAGATGTTGTCATCCGCTGGCCGGAGCAAACTGATTGAGATCACCTTGCCGCCTCTACATTCCGGGCAACGCGAGGTGCGCGATAGCACAGCGCGATTCCGCGTCCTGGCATGTGGTCGCCGTTGGGGCAAGACCAGACTCGGCGCAGTGCTCTGCATTGTCACTGCTTTGCAGAAAGGACGTGCCTGGTGGGTGGCGCCGACCTACAAAGTGGCAGCGGTTGGCTGGCGGCTTATCCGTCAGCTTGCGGCACAGCTCCCCGGGGCGGCGATCCGCGATGGCGACATGATGGTGACATTCCTGGGCGGTGGTAGCGTGCAGGTACGATCGGCTGATGATCCCGACAGCCTGCGGGGTGAGGGCCTGGATTTCGTCGTCGTGGATGAGTGTGCGTTTGTGGTCGAGGACGCCTGGCAGGAAGCGCTGCGGCCGGCCCTGTCGGATCGCAAGGGCGGCGCTTTGTTCATCAGTACACCTCGGGGCCGCAATTGGTTCTGGCGGCATTACCAACGCGGTCTCGAAGGGGGCGACTGGCAAAGTTGGTCTTTTCCAACAGCGGCCAATCCGTTCATTGACCCGGCTGAGATCGAGAGTGCTCGCCGCGATCTGCCCGAGGACGTATTTCGCCAAGAGTATCTGGCCGAGTTCATCGAAGGCGCAGGCAGTGTCTTCCGCAATCTATCTGCCTGTCTGCAGGCGCCGCTCAGCAGCCCTGAGGAACATCGCGGCCACCGCATCGTGGCCGGTGTGGACTGGGGCAAGCAAGAGGACTTTACGGCGATCAGCCTTGTCTGCGCTGATTGCCAGCGGGAGGTGGCGCGCGACCGGTTCAACCAAATTGATTACGTCGTCCAGCGCGGCCGGCTGCAGGCTCTGGCTAATCGCTGGCAGCCGAGCCTGATCTTGGCCGAGTCGAACAGCATCGGCGATCCGATCATAGAGGTGCTGCAACGTGATGGTCTGCCGGTGCGCGGCTTCCAGACGACAGCGACGACCAAGAGCATGCTGATTGAATCGCTGGCCCTGGCGTTCGAGCAGGGCCAGGTGCAGTGGCAACCGGACCCGGTATGGACTGGGGAGCTGGAGGCCTACGAACGCAGAGTGAGCGCGGTCACTGGCAGGAGCAGCTACAGCGCACCGGAAGGGCTGCATGACGACACGGTCATTGCTCGCGCCCTGGCGCTCAAGGCGGCGCTGCAACCAGCGGCGGCAGAGTTGGTGGCGTTCATATGAGCGAGAGATGGTACGACGCCCTGGAATACGTCGGCGTGGCCGCCATTGTTGCTGGCATTGCTCTGGTATCGGTGCCGGCGGCTGTCATTGCGGCTGGTGTATTCCTGGTAGTGATTGTGGAATTGAGGGCATTACGTGGCACTGATCGCTGATCTGCTGCGCACCAAGGCGAAGCCGGCCTACCCGGAACCGATCCTGCGCCAGGCCGATGCCTATCGCTGGAGCCTGCCGGATTATCAATTGCCGGAGGCGCAATCTGAGCTGTACCAGCGGCTGTCCTGGGTGGCGATCGCTGTTGATACAGTTGCCGAAGCCGCTGCCAGCCAGGCGTTCAGTGTGCGCCGGCTGGTTGCTGAGGACGAAGAGGAGATCACCAATCATCCATTCGAGCTCCTCCTTGCTCACCCAAATCCGCTGATGTCGCGGTTCGAGTTCCTGGTAGGGACATTCGCCTATCGTGCTCTTACCGGCAACGCCTACTGGTACGTGAACGCCTCGGGTGAAGGCCAGAAGCCGGACGAGCTCTGGCTGCTGCCCAGTCATCAGGTCCGGCCGGTACCTGATGGGCGCATGTACGTGAAGGGCTATGAGTTCAATGATGGCCATGGCCAGGCGCTCATGCTGCCCCCTTGGCAGATCGTGCACTTCAAGCGCTTTCACCCGCTCAATCCATTTATCGGCCTGTCGCCGATCGAATCCCTGGCTACGGTGGCGGCGGGCGACCTGGCGATGCAGAGGTGGAACGCTGAGTTCTTTGGCAAGGACAACGCCAAGATTCCGAGCATCCTGACCTTCGCTGACATGATCGACAATGCCACCTGGGATCAGATGCA